>Ga0209976_10002393_pt1 | contig 10678 bp, 22 predicted proteins | sample SumtaG_FD_182806 | JGI IMG/M metagenome (GOLD analysis project Ga0209976, IMG submission 182806) | Deep subsurface microbial communities from Indian Ocean to uncover new lineages of life (NeLLi) - Sumatra_00157 metaG (SPAdes) (version 2) | ecosystem: Environmental > Aquatic > Marine > Oceanic >... | reverse complement strand
TATTGGGTGGGCCATGCCGGCTCTCGCTGCGGACCCACCCAATATCATCGTCTTGGTGGCGGATGACGTGACGGCGTGCTGGATCAAGGATTATGTTGATGACCCTGCGACTACTGAAAAGTGCTCGGAGGCGTACAAAACGCCACGGATTGATCTTCTTGCCGATGCGGGGGTTATGGTACCGACTGCATGGGCGATGCCTACCTGTACTCCTTATCGAGCCGCGATGATGACCGGGACATTCCCCACAGAGAACCGTGTGGGGCGCACGATTCTGTCTGCTTCAGGGGGCACCGGCCTCTCTGCTGCTAGACCCAACCTTGCGAGGGCTCTGGAGGCGGGAGGCTACGACACCTACCATCTCGGCAAGTGGCACTTGGCAGGCACCGCACTATTGGGAGGCCAAACCATCCACCCGTCCTCGATGGGGTTCACAGCAGGGCGAGGCTCCATCGGGAATGTTGGGAACACCACAGATGGAGCTGAGGGGGGCGAGAGCTACACCGACTGGCAGCTTGTCGACTTCATGGCTGGCACGACCACGGAAGAGAACACCTACGCAACCACGTTCACCATCGACGATGCGATACTGGTGCTCAACAACGCAGAGCCGTGGTTCATGTCGATTCAGCTCAATGCTCCGCACAACCCACAGCACCAACCAACCCCCGGTTTGTTCGATGCCACGGTGGACTGCGAGGAGGGGGGCGCGGGAGGTGATCTGCCCGAGATCTGTTACAACCGGGCCATCCAAGCCCTCGACACTGAGCTAGGCAGGCTGCTCGACCATGGCGACTACGATCCCACCGACACGGTCATCATCATCACCTCGGACAACGGGACGCCACTGTCGATTGCGCAGGCCACTCAGCCGGCCTGGGAAGACGACCGATGCAAGCAGACGGTCGGCGAGTGCGGGCTGTGGGTGCCTCTGATCGTCAGCGGGGCAGGAGTCGGGACCGGGACAGCAGACATCCTGGTCCAAGCTACTGACCTCCACGCGACGATCCTCGAGATTGCTGGGGTGGAGAACATCGCAGCGGGCCACACCACGGGGTCATTGGTTCCCTCTCTTGGCGGCCATCAGATCAGGTATCGAGGCATAAGCTTCTGGAACAACATGGTCGATCCGACTCTTCCCTCCAAGCGGAGCTGCATCTACGCCGAAGAGTTCAACGATTCCTCGGGTGTTCGTGTTGACTGGAACGAGGCGATGAGGACCGACACCTACAAGCTCATGAGGCACAAGACTCTGGGTACTGAAGAGCTGTTCTTGACAGCTACCGCGATCCGAGAAGACCCTGCGTTTACACCTACCGGGGACGTGATCCCAACTCCCTACGCCGGGGCAGACGAGATCGCCTACGACTTTCTGACTGAGAAGATGGACGCAATGACTGCAGCCGGGGGAGACCCTTGCAGGTGACACTCGAAGACGACTTGTCTGTATGGGGGAAGATCATTGGTGCCATACTCGGCGCAGTAGCCTTGATTGGCACACTGCTCAGTGTAGGCAGGGAATGGACTGGCATGAAGTGGCGAGTCAAGAACTTAGAGGGACAAATGGAAGACACAAAAACTGCCCTGCTGAGAATGCACGAACAAGCGAATGAGAACACCAGACAGGCAATGGAGGCCACTCAGCAGGTTGCACTCTACGCCGAGCGTCTTGAGGGGAACTCGAAGCTGATGGTAGAAGCCATGAACTCGATCAAGGCCAAGGTAGACCGACTGGAGCAGCACCAATAATGGAGCTAATCACAGATCGCCTCATCACAGTGGCCGTGAGTGCGGCCGTGATGGGCGTCGGTAGCTGGTTCGGTCTGGACGAGATCGGAAAGGCGAAAAAGTCTGCAGACGCGATGGCAATTCACTACGTCCCCGCCCTAGCACAATGTGAGGCTAAGCGCGATACTAGGCTCGCAGAGCAACGAAGCGTCTGTCGTGAACTACTTGAGGCAGAGAGAGAGAACACAGCGCAATGGCGCGCTCAGTGCGGAGGATAGAAATGCCTTACAAGAAGCCATCAACGAGGCCCAAGCCTAGGCCGAAGCCCAAGCCGAAGAAGGGGAAGTGATGGAAGATCAGATCGCGAACGTGCTCAACTCGGTGATTGACCAGACTCAGATAGTGCTGGTACCTCTTGCAGCCGCCGGACTCTGTGCATGGATTTCGCCGTTTGTCAAGGACTCCCGATTCAGACAGGTGATGAAGTTCGTCAATGCGGTGGGGGGAAATGTACGCAACGCACGCAACGACAAGGGAGTGAACTGATGCGGATCAAGGGACTGATAGTCCTACTCAGCACTATCGCACTGGTGGGGTGTCAGACCCCCAACATCGAGGCAGGCGTCACGGGCTCTGGAGTCCGCGCAGACGTGCAGTTCTGCTTCGACGACAGTGACCTCGGGAAGGGCATCGACAAGTACACTGGGGGGCTTCTGAGCAGCCTGATGGGGTGTCCGTGAAAGGCTGAGGCCGCCCTCGTCAAAGAGAACGGCCTCAGATGCTCTATCCACGCATGGTGGATGAATTGGCGCCGGCCCCTAACCTCCCGGCGTCTGCAGCTACCGCTCGGATCACTGGGGCCGGCATAAGCAAGAGGGACGCAACGACTACACTATCCCTACTGTCCAGTCTGGCTGGGGGTCAGGTCGGTCATGGCCCATCTGGCACTGCGCACCATACCCCAAGCGGCGGGGGAGGGCAAGGCTATTCCACCCTGGAGACGCGAGAGTTCATCTTGCCGGTCTCGTCGTCTCTCCAGCCACACCATGCCTGCTTGGAGACCCATGACCTATCAGTAGGCCCTCGGGAGAACACCATGTTCAACGTCTTGGCTGTGCGGTGGCAGTCGTCCATGCTCGACTGTGGCGAGTAGCTGTACGTCGGCTCGCTGGCTCCTACTAGCATGGTCGTGATGACGAGAACGAGTGTTTCGATCATTCCTCCCCCTCCACGCACTCCACCAAGATCGTCCAAGGCAGAGACTCGTCTGAGTGTGCCTCGATAATCCGACAGATTGCCTCGGTCGTGGTGTACTCATCAGTCGCAGGCTCACACCCCGGCTCTCCCGAGCACAGGATGGTGACGATTAGGACCCAAGTGGTCATTGGTCTCCCTGCTCCCGATACCAGCACCACATCCCCGCCGCGTAGTTCGCGATGTCGAGGCACTCCCGCATCGCTGCCTCCGGCTCTAAGCCGCGCGCCTCGAGCCCCTTCTTGATGATCTGGCCCATCAGGAAATCAGGCGACCCCAGCAGCCGAGGAATGCCCAGGATGGGCTGCTCGAGGAACGGGCGGACGAGCATCGACTCACGGCTGAACTCACGGCCTCCGTTGGCGTGGCGCTGGTGGCCCTTGCCGGCGGTGGCCCGCTCGAGAGCGCCGTCGAGGAACTCCCGGAGAGGGGCGTAGGGGTCGGGCGCGGCGGTGTCGTCGGGGGTGGGTTCGAATGCGCGCTCGGGTGAAAGGTCATGCAGGTGGTAGTGCAGGCTCGCTGGACCCAGAATCCTACACCCTGGCCACGTGCATCGGTCTTCGCAGCCCTTCTCGTCTCCGGTCACGTCTTCCCCCTCCCCTTCATCCACCACAACACCCCCAGCCCCGCCAGCAGCCCCAAGCCGCCCGGCTCGGGCACATACTCAGTGGGAGTGCATCCAGTGGGCGTAGCGATCACATTGCTCCACTCCGAGTAGCCCCCCGCCCCGAGGAAGCGCATACGCGACAGGTGGCACCCATCAGGGACCTCGAGGTCGATTTCCCCGTACCACCAAGGTTCCATTGCCGCCACAGGATGCCAGAACCCCAGCAACTCCTCACCGAACACCTCGAACTGGATCGTGGCGTGGTCCGCGTTGGGCGCATCGAGGAAGAGTCCATCACCACACGGGGGGACGACTTGGCACATGCCCGAGGTGAGGTAGGGGTCTATGTTGGGATCGTACCAGCGGTGCGTGACGGTTGTAGCGTGGGCGTTGGTGGCGAGGGTGAGGAGTAGGAGGGGGAGGTATCTCATTTGGACTCCCCCAGCGCTTCGAGGGCCTCGCGGAGGGTGGCGTTCTCCTGCTTCAGCTTCTCCATCCCGTCCACAACCTTGCGAGTCGCAGTGACGAGATTCTCTTCACTCCCGTACCCGTCTGCTTCGATGCCCAGACGCCTCAACTCGGAAACGGCACCATCGAGCATCTCCAGGTGGTGTATCTGATTCTCTTCCAACTCCTCAATCCGCTCGGCCTGGAGCTTGCTCTCGGCGTGAATCCTCAATACTTCCCGCGTGAGCCTCCTAAAGACGTCCGCACCCTTCTCCTCAGGGTTACGTGGGTTGTTGATCCAGTCGCCGATCTCTGCGGCCATCAGCTCATTCTCGGCCTGGAGGGATTCGATGAGCCTGTTTGCCCTCTCTAACCGCAGCCGATATTGGTCGCGAACTTCGTCGCATGGCTCTTGAATAACGCCGCTCATTCTATTTGCCCCTTCAGATCCTTGATTGTGTCTGAGACCATGAAGCACAACGCCTTGCGCACTCCCCACATCTGCCAGAACCACACTGGGCCTGCGGGCTTCCATATGTCTCGCCAGACGTGCCCTCGCAGCAGCGGTGGCCTCCTTCATCCATCCCGCTCCCCCTTCTCCTTCAGCCGCGCCTCATGCCCGTCGTCCCATTCATCAGTCTTGTCGCGGAAGAGCTGACTACTCCCGCTCTCCTTCTCCGCAAGCATCCGAGTAACGTGCCTCTCAGCACGACTTTGGATCTCATCCATATAGAGGTCTGCCACGATCTGCGGGTTGTCGCGCTGGCCAACCTCTATCAGCAAACGACCAAGAACCTCACATATCAAGTCGATAGTTTCTTCAGTTAGCATCCCGCTCCCCCTTCTCCGCGTTCTTCCATTCGGCGCGCGTCAACACCCTGCGCAGATCCCCGCGTAACCTCGCGGAGTGACACTCGCGGCATACCTTCAGCGCGAAGTTGCCCGGCTTGTTTCTGTCTGGCACTTGCCGCGGTCGCTCGTGGCAGATCGTGCAGAGCTTCTTATCCATCCCGCTCCTCCTTCTCCGCGTCCGCTCTCTTTCCACAGCGGCGATCGGCTTTCACCATTATGGGAGGTCCGCAATCGACGCAGCCTGGACACACCCACTCCGCGTCCGCAGTCAACGCATCCACGACTACCTGCCCCAGATGCCCGCCGAGATCGAGCGGGATTTCGTCCCCATCCACGAGATACCAGCGGCCGGAGTCGAGAGAGCCACGTCGGACGTTGATTGGGAGTTTGGGGGATTTAGTCATTGGGGGGTCCTTTCTGATCGCGCGTTGAATAGCGACTGTCGTTGGCTGCGTTGGCGTAGGCTTGCGCAGCTTCGTGCAGGAGGCCCCCTTCCTCTGCGCCCGCCGGTAACACCAACTCAGTATCATCAATCTGCGCAGAGGTGTTGTACCAGAGCGTGTGACGAATCGCGGCCTTCTGTTTGCGTGAGAGCTTCACGCCATCTCCTCTGCTAGTTGAGTCGTCCGCCTCTGCCACTCGGCAGGGTCACACCTAGCCAAATCACTATCAAAATGCACGCGGTCCTTGTTGATGCCGAACGACCCGCCCCAGCGGAGGTCGGGGTCTGCAATCACGGCGTTGAGGAAGCTCCGAACGGGGACAGGCAGTCTGTGGAAGTTCTCTCCACCAAGGTCTTCCATCATCTTCGAGGTGTACCAGACGCTTTCGTAGACGGGGTTCAAGTCCACTGCTGAACCTGCATGATGGTTGCTCCGCGCAGCTTGCTCCACGATCGCATCGACTAGCTTCTGACCGAGGGGGCGCATCGAGTGGGTGACCCAGAGATCCACACCGCAGCTGTTCGCGATGTTGCATAGGCGATACAGCGGCCTCTGGAAATCCCGATGGATCATGCAGGGCTCACCGATGAGGCGCGCGTTCTTGTAGTGCATCAACGCCGGCTCGCGCTCTCCACGCAGCGCAGCGAGCTGGGCCAAGTCTTCACTATGGAGACGTTGCCAGACGTCTCGCTGGGAGATGGCGGTGCGGAGGCACGCATTGAGATTGTTCAGCTCCTCATCCTTCGCCGCGAGTTCGGCATCCTTCTCATCTAGCAAGGAAGCGAGCAGCCTATCACTCGCATCATGCTCCGCATTCTTTGTCGCGAGTTTGGCAGTGTGCTTTAACCGCGCGAGATTGAGAGCGTTCGCCCATTGCTCTTCCTCATGGGCCAGCTTCCCCCTGTTCTCCTCAGCCTGCGCTTCGAGTGCGGCTTTCTTGTCGGCGAGGTGGGCGTCGTACTTCACCCACACGCCTACCCCTGTTAGCAACATGGCCTCTGGCCTAGATTCCCATCTCTGAATCTTGTCACTCATCGCTTGCTCCTCCGTTGTGCGGCGCGGGGGTGGGGGTGCCTGAGGGGTTCGCCTTCCAGTCCCGCTGTCGGACCTTCTGCCACGTCTCGTCGAGCACCTCGCGCACGTCGATGCCCTCGGCGGAAGCGAAGTCCATGAGGAATATGATGATGTCGGCAACGGCATCGCGAATGTCTGCCGTGTGCTCCTCGTGCGTTCCTCGGATGCCTTGGTGACGCTTCAGGAACGCATGGGCCAGCTCGCCCACTTCCTCTTGGACGCCGAGCAATGGCTGCCACGCCTCACGCTCGCCGAAGTTGTGCAGCACCCACGCTCGCTGCTCCAACTGGATTCGGGAGAGTGTGTCCTCCGCGTCCCGCTCCGCGATCAGCTTGCCTTGCTCGGTGACCATCGTTACGAGAGCTTGGTACAGATCCCCCCGCACATACGGGCAGTCAGTCGGCTCGGTCTGGTCCTGGCGCTCCTCGGTGGGAACGTTGATCGCGTCCTCGCTCCACAGCCGACCCTCTTCCGTCTCGTCGCATGACGGTTGCAGGTAGATCCACTCGGGTCCGTCGTAGGTCCAGTCTTCAGCCATCGCTTGCTCCCTTCGCCGGCTCCTGCACGCGGAGGTCGGCCAGCTCCTTATTCAATGTCTCCACCTCTTCGCAGAGCGCCAACGTATCGTCGATATTGGGTCCTTCGGCGAGGGTACGGGTCATGATTGCGAATGTGTCTACTGCCATCAGCCCCCCTGTCCCGGTTGACTGCCATGTATCACCTCATACAAGCACTGAGGCTCCCTCTTCTGCGCGAGGAGATTGCCGACGCGCTTCTGGAGGTCGTTGACTTCCTCGCGTAGGGTGGACTCCCTCAACTCTGAATCGAGCAACCTCCGCTCTGCGAGCCGGGCTCGTGCTTCTGAGCGCTTCAGGGGTGTGAGTTCACGACACATTGCGTGTTGCCTTGGTCGCTTCGCGTTCTGCCTTGATCGCTTCGCAGCCGCGTCGGTGGGTTCGCACGATGTGGTTGAGTTCGCCACGCTCCAATTCGCCAAATTTGCTGAGCACCATAGGATCGATGGCTCTCATGTCGCGCAGAACGCTGCCATGATGAATGCCATCACGGATCAGGTTGGTTACTTTGGCTACTGCGTAGGCGACCACTGAGAGCGCAAGCACATTGGCGAGCACCCCCTTCGCGAGCCAAGCGAATGCGAACCACATCGCGCCCTCTGTTGCGGTGCCTACCATTTCGAGTACAAGCTTCAGTTGTTCGATGTCCATTACTGTCCTTCCTCCCTCTCTCCCGCGATTATCTCAGCCTGCTCTTCGGCCGAGGGGGCTCCGTTGGTTGCGGCATTCTTCAGCGCCTCTCCTGCTGCCGTAACAGACTCCTTCGCGGCTGCGGGGTCAGGCTTGGTCGGAGCGGGGAAGGCCACGTCCATCGTGACCTCCTTCGCGTTGATGGCCTTGAGCTTGAGGCGCAGCATGAGAAGCTCATCCGCGTCGATATCCTTCGGCTGCTTGCCTCCGAGGAAGTGCTTCACATTCTCCATGTTGACACCGAGGGTCCTCAGCTCCCCCAGAATGGCGGTACGTCGCGCTGAGAACGTCTCAGCGTCCCCCAGTGCTACCGCCCTCGCCTTCTGCCAGATCGGCTGCCACAGAGCCTTGGGGACCGTCTGGAAAATCACGTTGCGGCGGGCGATGGCCATACCTGCGTTGATGGTATTCTCGACAACGGACTGCTGGTAGCGCTGCCCGGTCCTGCCGATAATGGAACGACGTACCTGGGAGCGGCTAGCGATGTTCCGCTCCATGTCACGGCACGTCGCCTCAACGATGATATGGCCATCGTCCTCGCCGATCACCTTGGCGTCCACGTTCAGGTTCTTGTACGCCGCCTGCACCAACTCAGCGAATCGTATCGAGGGGCCGATGATGCTGGAGCCCCCTTGAGGCTTGGAGAAGAAGCACTCATCGGCCACGTCTGCGCTGAGCGTACACCACGCCTCCAGATCAGCCTGGAACTCCTGCACACTGCGAGGGTACGCCTTCGCCGTAGTCACCTGAACGTCCAGCGCAGCGTGCTCCTGCTGCTGCACAATGGACATCGACACGGGCTCCACTAGCTCCATCGTTCGTGCTTCATCACTCATACTCTTCCTCCTCCTGATAGTATTTCCAGTTCGGTATCCCGATGGTCTGCACTTCAGACGAATAACCGGGCCAGTTGCTGCTGTTGATGCACTCCAAGTAGCGGGCCTTCAGTCTACGCAACTCGCGCCGCCCGTACTCCGTTGCTGCCGGGTCCAAGTCGTACAGCGCAATCTCGTGAGGCTCGGTGTCCTCGATCGCCAAGAACAGGAAGTGCTTCCATTGCTGAGTGCCTTCCGCCGACGCGATGTCCAAGTAGAAAGGCTTCTGACGATGATACCCGAACGTACCAATGGCGCGGGTGAAGGCGGGCAGTGATGCGTCTCGCGTCTTTTTGACATCACAGAACATCTCTGCGTCCGGTAGCTCCATGTCCGGCCTGACCTTGCAGCGCAGTCCTGTCTCTGGGTCATCGGCCACATAGGAGACCTCGGTCGCTGCTGTCGCTTGGAGGATCTCTCTGATTTTGCCTTCCGCCGAGAAGACGCGATCACGAATCCTGCGGCAACCGTCCAAGTGTTTCTGCGGCAAGACAGTGAAGCCTCTGGAGGTCAGATCCAACTTGAGAGCCTTGTAGTCGTTTGTCGAATGCCATCCGCGAGGGTTCCTGCCTGCGTCGTTCAGAGGTTCCAGCATGAACCTTCCATCGAACTCGTTGGGCTCGAGGACACAGCAATGGATACCCTTCCCGTAGTCAGTGTCCTTGGTGCCGCGATCTATCTCGGAGGTGTCGATCATGTGTTTGCAGTACAGATCCGAGCGGGTCATGTAGCCCAGCCTCGAATTGTTCAGCAGATCCACCCAACCTTCGCCCTGATGGTACACGTCATCGTCAATCCCCTCGTATCGCCCCGGATCAGGTATCATTGCCTACACCTCCTTGTCGTGGACTTCCCACAAGTGGAAGCAGTTGCTGTGCAGATTGATAAACTCGTCCCATGACCCAGGAAATATCTGTGCGAAAGCCAAGTCCGCTGGCAGAATATGAGTTCGAGCCATCATCATCTCATCCCACGTAGGGTACCGATCAGGACAAGCAATACTCATGTGCCATCGCATGGGCGGATCACTTAGCGAAGCAATGATCGGCGTGGTGCTCATCGCGCACGGCTCTCGCCCGACAATCACACTGCATTCCCCCATCAGGAAGTAGCCGAAGTCAGTTGCGCCCATTGCCTCTGAGTATGACTTCAGGGTACGGACTCGTGCATCTGAATACGCCTGAGGCTTCTCAACTTCCTGTTGTACTGTGCGTCTCATCCAATCCCCCCCCTCTACCCCTCCCCCCGTCCCGGCAGGAGGAGGGGCTCCCCGTATCCCCACTGGTCACTCCAGCGAGGACGTGCGATTAGCGCTTCTTCGCTTCCTTGTTCAACTTCGCGACAACCTCGGCGAGCTTGATCCTCACCGTTTCGGTGATGCCGTCTGCGATTTGAGAGTTGGCGTTTTTCATGGCCTTCTCCATTGCGTTGGAAATCTCGTACTGGAGGTGCTTGTCGATCATGCTGCACAAGCGCCCTTGATCCGCCTTCCAGTTGTAACTGCTGCCAGACTCCCCCCTCGTCTTGCCCTTAAAGTCGACCTCCTCAACCAGATACTTCTCAGCGCGGTCGATGAGGTATTCGATGAAGGTGAAGGATTCGCCATGCACTTCTCCCCACGAGTTCGTCTTCTGCAGGGTGAGATCGTTCACGAACGTCTCGACACGCGGGTGGATGTGCTCCTCGAACAGAGCAGCCACTCGTGCGTCTGCGACCTCGGAGACGGCGGTCTGGAGCTTGTGGTACATGGCAGAATTGCCTTGGTGCTCTTCACCGTCCTCATCCCAGCTACTGCTGGAAAGAATCTGCTCGCTCACTCGCTCGACGACCAACTCCTGTAGCTTCTCTTTCGATATTCCTAGATCTTCAAGCTCCATCTTCCATTCCTCCTCTAGTTGTTTCGGTTCCGCCTCTTGAACCGCGTCCCCTTACCAGCCTCGGGCGGGTGCATCGCGATCTCATCGTGTACCTGTGCGTCAGGGTCACCGATGCCGAGTCGTCCTTCTCTGTTCGCCCAGCCTTCCGAGTCGATGCAGCCAGGGCAGTCGGTCACGAGCGCCGCAGTCGTGTAGTCCGCGCCCCGATGCAGCCACTTCTCACAGCCAGTCCTGACGCTTCGCTCGGTGGCGGATA
>Ga0209976_10002392_pt1 | contig 10679 bp, 9 predicted proteins | sample SumtaG_FD_182806 | JGI IMG/M metagenome (GOLD analysis project Ga0209976, IMG submission 182806) | Deep subsurface microbial communities from Indian Ocean to uncover new lineages of life (NeLLi) - Sumatra_00157 metaG (SPAdes) (version 2) | ecosystem: Environmental > Aquatic > Marine > Oceanic >... | reverse complement strand
TGAGCACAACGTCCGTTATTACGTTTACGACAGTCCCACCATCTCCGATGCCGTATATGACGCCCTCATGCGGGAGCTGGAAACCCTGGAGGCCGCGCACCCCGAACTCATCACGCCCGACTCCCCCACCCAGCGCGTGGGAGCGGTGCCCCAGTCAGAACTGGCAACTGTACGCCACCGGGTGCCCATGCTCAGCCTGGCCAACGCCATGAACGAGGAGGAGCTGCGGGCTTTCGATGAGCGGGTGCGTCGGGGCCTGGGGTCCGATGCCGCCATTGAATACGTGGCCGAGCCCAAGCTGGACGGTCTGGCGGTAGAGCTGGTTTACGAGGAGGGACGCTTCGTTCAGGGTTCCACCCGGGGTGATGGTGTTACCGGCGAGGACATCACCCTCAACCTGCGCACTATCCGGGCCATACCCTTGACCTTGCGGCCACTGGCTGACATTCCCCGGCTGCTGGAGGTGCGGGGCGAGGTGTTCATGCACCGGGATGAATTCGAAGCCCTGAACCGCCGCCGGGCTGAGGCCGGTGAGCCACTGTTTGCCAATCCCCGCAACTCTGCTGCGGGGAGCCTGCGCCAACTAGATCCCCGCATTACCGCCTCCCGGCCCTTGCGGATCTATTGCTATGCTCCGGGGGAGATAGAAGGGTTTACTCTAGCCGATCAGCAGGGATTCCTTGAGACCCTGCCCAAGTGGGGCCTCCCGGTAAATCCCGAATCCCACCTGTGTCGTGGTATCGATCAGGTTACTGAAGTCTATCATGATCTGGAGGCCCGCCGTGACTCGCTGCCCTACGACATCGATGGTCTGGTGGTGAAAGTAAATGACTTTGCGCTGCAAAGGAGTCTGGGTGAGCGCAGCCGCTCCCCCCGGTGGGCTATTGCCGGCAAGTTCAAGGCCCGGCAGGTTACCACAATAGTAGAAGACATCGAGGCCAGTGTGGGCCGTACCGGGGCGGTGACTCCCGTAGCTCACCTCCGACCAGTGAACGTGGGCGGTGTTACCGTCAGCCGGGCTACCCTCCACAACCAGGACGAGATCGACCGCAAGGATGTGCGGATCGGCGACACCGTCCTGATCCAGCGGGCCGGGGAGGTGATCCCGGAAGTTGTTAAAGTAATCACCGAGAAGCGGCCTCCGGGAGCCAGGCCCTACCGGTTGCCCGCCACCTGCCCGGTCTGTGGCCATGAAGTATATCGTCCACCAGATGAGGCCGTGGCCCGCTGCGTGAACCTGGCCTGCCCGGCCCAGGTGCAGGGGCGCTTCCTGCACTTCGTTTCCAAGACCGCCATGGACATCGACGGGCTGGGTGAGAAGATTGTAGAGCGGCTCATTGCGCGCGGCAAGGTGAGATCGGTGGTGGATATCTACCGGTTGACCTACGAGGATCTGGCGGCGCTGGAGATCGAGCGCACGGTCCACCTAAAGGACAAAGGCCCCACCAAGAAGATGGTAGCCCTGGGCGACAAGGTAGCCACCAAGCTGCTGGCGGCAATCGAAGCTTCCAAGGAGACCACCTTCGCACGCCTGATCTACGCCCTGGGCATCCGCAACGTTGGAGAACACCTGGCACGGGTACTAGAACGGGTGTTCGAGCAAAAAGTGCTAGATGAAATATCTGAGGCTTTATCTACTATTAGTCCAGATCTGAATGATATACAAATTGTCGATTATTTTAAATCGGGCTCTCTGAAAATGGCGTTATCAAGCTTAAGCGAAGTAATTAAAAAGGCACAGCCAGATATTGTTGATGCTTATAAAACCCTTACAGAATCTGGTTCTCTGCTAGCAAGTACAATTGAGTCAATCCAGCAATTGATGGATGACGATTCCCGCCATCTGCATGATGCCTTGGAAGAATTATCGGTAGTTGTAAACCGGTTTCTAAAAACCACCAGAGAAGAATTAGAGGCCATCCATGAGGTAGGTCCCATCGTGGCCGACGGCATCGTGCGCTTCGTCCAGGATGAGTCCAACGTGGCCGCCGTCCGGGCTATCATGACGGCAGGAGTGCGCGTGTCGTCTCCCGAGGGCGCTGAAGAAGCCTCTGACTTGCTGGCAGGCCAGACCTTCGTCTTCACCGGCACCCTGGAGCACATCACCCGTCAGGAGGCCAAGGCCCTGGTTGAGCGCCTGGGCGGGCGGGCGGCTTCAGCGGTCAGCAAAAAGACCAGCTATGTGGTGGCGGGACCGGGGGGCGGCTCGAAGCTGGACAAGGCCCGAAGCCTGGGGGTGAAGGTGTTGAGTGAGGAGGAGTTTTTAAATTTGGTAGAGTAATAGCCTCGAAGTAAAGTTAAACGTATCGTAATTGCATTATATAATTTGGGAATCTTCTATGCATTAAAGAGATGCAGTATAGCTCTATGTGCTAACTCGCCAGCTAGTTGAACTACTTCATCCCGGGAATCGGGCCAGCCACTGATGTTTGCATGCCGATGGTGAGTTCCTATATCAGGAATAAAATCGAGATTCAACTCAAATACATTCCCTACGGTCAAGTCTCCCCTCGCCTTTAAACTACTGGGTCTGTTTGGAGAGATGAGCTTTTCAGCTATGCTCCAAATTTGTAATTGGCTCAACCGTCTGATTCGAAAGACTGATATTTTCGGGTTTGGCTTTGGGGGAACAAACGCACCGTATTTTACTTTACTTTTTTCACTGCTATAGTGACTTTTAGAGAAGATAAACCGGGTAATGGGTTCCTTATGAGTGAAATTCGTCCAGTCCATTGATCATTACTTAAAGAGGCGGGCAATGAAGTTTTTTATTTCCTTTGGGAAGGAATCACTCATAGGTTCAATCCCTCGGGCACGAGCTCCGGTATTATAGATACCTGCATACGCGTAAGTTCCACTACCATCAAAACTTATAATGAAGCGCCCGGCGTCAGAGCTGATCCATTCTAATCCAATCCCACCACTGGGTTCAGGAACTATATCAGGGGCGCAGAAACTCGTGGGTATAAGGCGGAGAAAATTCAATGCGTCTGTATACGCGGCAATTGATAGAGGACGAGCATCATATCCGTCCCATCCATCATCCAAACATTCGATGAACACCTCCTCTAGATCACAGAACGGAGGGAGCATTCTTTGACCAAAGCTTGTTCTACTGACCGCGTAATTGAATTCATCATGTATAGAAGTAAGCGTTTCCGATTCGGGGCTAACACCGGGATTAGTAGGAAGGATTAGCCTAAGATACTCTATCTGTGAAGGATTGCTCATTTAAACATCTCCACTGCTTCTTTTGTAATGCTATTAAAAAATATATTGTTCTTCACGTCATGAAATGACTCTATTGTAGACCATATTAGTTCATCATCAGGTTCGAGTGAAACCACCTTGTATACGTCGATATCAAGTATAAGAGGCACGCTACCATCATCTTCGATTTCTTTTACACCCTGTGTTATTATGACGTTAGCATTCGAAGTGTCATCATGCACAACCGCACGTGTCAGAAATCCTTGTAGACTAACCGATAAACCTGGTAGGATGATTGGCGGAGCCTGTAGATATTTTTCGAAAGGAGCTTCTATTTTGAAACTATTAATATATCGCACAGCAACTCGCTTAATTAATTCGGGCTGCGCAATTTCTTTATATAGTTTCCACAATCTAACCGCTTCCTCCCGAAGATTAGCCCACGTTTCGTACTTTTCAAGCCTGCTAAAGGTGTAGCCGTCTCGGCGGGCTTGAACTACTTGCTTGCCATCTTCTGACTCATAACGGAATCCCATAGGTTCTTCAGTCTGTGCTGTCTTTCGTGTTTGTCCCAGGCTAAAACTGATATGGAATTGTTTTTGGATCTGTTCTTTAGGGTAATCCGCACTGATCGAGTCGTGGAACTGTTTCAGCTCATTTATTTCGAGATCAGATCTAGGATTAACCTGAATATCGAAGAGCGCTTCTCGAATAGGAGCATTTTCCAGATGGGGGTAATCGCTCACGATATCTCCACACGCAGCGTTATACTGCTACATGTGTGGTTATGTTTCCTCAAGGAGATACCGTTTTTTAGCATCATGAGAGGAATATAGTTGATTTTTTTCAATTGCTGGCAAACGGATTTTGCAGTTCTATCTTTATCTTACGATTCAAATCTGAAGATGGCAATAGTCACGGGCAGAGCTTAAAATCTCCGTTTTTCATCCTATCCCGCCGTAAATCCGCTCCCTATAAATGAATCACCGCTACCTGTGCCGCTCAACCTCCTGCCAGCGGATCACGAGCACAGCTCACTTTGCACTTTGCATTTTTCATTCTGCAATTAACCCTACAGGATATACCGGCTCAGGTCCTGGTCTTTGGATATGGCCTCTACCTTGTCATGCACCAGCTGCTTGGTAATGGTGATCTGCTTGGTATTATCCTCAGGCTGCTCGAACAGGACATCCTCCAGCAACGTGGTGAGGATGGTGTGCAGCCGGCGTGCGCCGATGTTCTCCGTGCTCATGTTCACATCGTAGGCCACCCGGGCGACCTCGTTGATGGCGGCCCTGTCGAATTTGAGGTCCACACCCTCGGTGCTCAACAGGGCGGTATACTGCTTGATGAGAGCGTTGCGGGGATGGGTAAGGATTTTGACGAAGTCCTTTTGAGTCAAGTCGTCCATTTCCACCCGGATGGGGAAGCGTCCTTGCAGCTCCGGGATCAGATCGGAGGGCTTGCTCACGTGGAAGGCCCCGGCTGCCAGGAATAGAATGTGTTCGGTACGCACCACGCCGTATTTGGTGACCACATTGCTGCCCTCCACGATGGGGAGGATGTCACGCTGGACCCCTTCTCGCGACACGTCGGGCCCCGCGGCGGCTTTCTCGCCGGCGATCTTGTCGAGCTCGTCGATGAAGACGATGCCCATCTCCTCCACCCGCTGGAGGGCCTCGCGGATCACCTCGTCCATGTCGATGAGCTTGCCGGCCTCCTCGGCGGCCAGGATTTTCCGCCCTTCGGCAACGGTGGTCTTCTGGGTGCGGCGCTTCTTGGGCAGGACATTCCCCAGCATCTCCTGCAGGTTCATCGTCACGTCGTCCATGCCGAAGGGGCCCATCACCTGCAGGATAGGGGTGCTGTCGGACTGGGTTTTTATCTCCACCAGGTGGTTTTCATATTCACCCTCCTCCAGCCGCTCACGGAGCTTCTCGCGGGTGCGCTGGTGCCGGGCGTGCAGCTCCTCCACCTGGTCAGCGTTGCCGACTTCGGCAAGCGCGGGTTTTGGGGTGTCATCCACCGGGAACAGGATGTCCAGCAACAGCTCATTGGCCAGCTCAAAGGCCTTCTCTTCCACCTCGGCCTCTTTTGCGTGTCGCACCATGCCTACCGACACTTCCACCAGGTCGCGGATGATGCTTTCCACGTCCCGGCCCACGTAGCCCACCTCGGTGAACTTGGAGGCCTCCACCTTGATGAAGGGCGCGCTGGCCAGCATGGCCAGACGTCGGGCGATCTCAGTCTTGCCCACCCCGGTGGAGCCGATGAGAATGATGTTATTGGGCATGATCTCTTCGCGGAGGTGATCGGGTACCTGCAGGCGGCGCCAGCGGTTGCGCATGGCGATGGCCACCGACTTCTTGGCGGCCTGCTGGCCCACGATGTAGCGGTCCAGTTCCCTTACAATCTGCCGGGGAGTCAGTTCTTTCATCCCAGCTCGAGGATGGTCAGTTGGTCGTTGGAATAGATACAGAGGTCCGCGGTGATTTCCAGCGCGGTTTTGACGACGGTTTTGGGATCCTTCTCACCGACCCTGATCAGGGCCCGGGCCGCTGCCATGGCATACCCGCTGCCCGACCCGATGCTGATGACGTTGTCCTCCGGGTCGATGACGTCGCCGGAGCCGGAGAGGATGTAGCTGTTACGCCGGTCCATCAGGGCCAGGAAGGCGTCCAGTTCCCGCAGGTACTTGTCGGTGCGCCACTCCTTGGCCAGCTCGACCGCCGCCCGCTGGAGGTTCTGGCTGTACTCCTCCAGCTTGGCCTCAAACTTTTCGAACAGGTTGAGAGCATCGGCCACGGCCCCGGCGAAGCCGCCCAGAACCTTCTCCCCGGCAAAGGCCCGCACCTTCACCGCCTTGCTCTTCAGCTGCATCTCCCCCATGGTCACCTGGCCGTCGCCGCCCATGGCCACCTTGCGGCCCAGGCGGACCCCCAGAACGGTGGTGGAGTGAATGGGTGTTTGGATCATGATTTCCTTCAGTCCTTCAGATGGTTCTTAAAATAGGTATCCCACTGTTAATTACTCATGCTTCGACAAGCTCAGCATGACAGGGAGTTTTATCGCCCTGAGCTAGTCGAAGGGTGACAGGCAGCGCTGCCCCCCTACAGCTCTCTCCTTAGCCTTGCTACTGGCAGCTTCAGCTGCTCGCGGTACTTGGCCACGGTGCGCCGGGCAACCGGATAGCCTTGCTCGTTCAGCCGCCCGGCCAGGGCCTGGTCGTTCAGGGGCTTCTGCTTATCCTCGCCATTAACGATCTTCTGCAGCGCCTCCTTGATGATACGGGTGGAAACCTCTTCTCCCTGGTCGGTGGTCATTCCCTCGGTGAAGAAGTACTTCAGTTCGTAAATCTTGTTCGGCGTTTGCACGTACTTGCCGTTGGTCACCCGGCTGATGGTGGAAATATCCATGCCCACATCCTCGGCGATGTCCTTAAGGACCATGGGCTTCAGATGCCCCGTCCCCTCACGGAAGAAGTCTTCCTGCCGGACGATTATGGCCCTCATGACTCGCTGCATGGTTTCCCGCCGCTGCTGCACCGCCTGGATAAACCAGCGGGCCGCCTCCATCTTGTGGCGCACGAACTGCCGGGTTTCGGAGTCTAATCCCTTTCTGTTGGAAAGCATATTCACGTAGGTGGGGCTGATATTCAGTGAGGGGAGGGTGGTATCGTTAAGAGTTATCACCCACTTGCCGTCCTGCTCTTCCACCAGCAGGTCCGGCACAATATACTCCCTACTCACCGTAGTACCACCCATCCCCGGTTTGGGGTTAAGGCGGGTGACGATGTCGATAGCTTCCTGGAGGTCTTCCTCACTACAGCCCAGAGCCCGCATAATCCGGTGATATCTCCGATTGGCGAAATCCTCGAAATGACGCTCTATGATCTTGACGGCCAGATCCAATCCGGGCAAGCCGTTATCGTTCACGACGTCCAGCTGTGCCAGGAGACATTCCTGCAAGTCGAGGGCGCCGACGCCGGGCGGATTCAGGCGCATAATCTCATGCCTGACTTTTTCCACGGCATCCTCCGGGACCTGTAATCGATCAGCTACCAGCAGCGGCTCTGCGGTGAAGTAGCCTTCACCATTGATGTTGCCCAGGATCTCATCAGCGATCTCGAGGTCCTTTTCGGACAGGCCCAGGTCAATCAGCTGCCGGGACAGGTTCTCCACGAATTCCTCGGAAGCCGCCAGCTGAATCTCGACCTTCTCCCTGGAGTGATCCTCAAACCGGGAAACGTTATAATCTTCGGGACTGTTGATCAGTTCTTCCCAATCAAACTCCTCCTCGTCGCTCTCGTTGGTTTCGGGTTCCTCATCTGAGTCGGCGGGCAGATCCTGCTCCTCCATTTCCAGGGCCGGGTTCTGTTCCAGCTCCGCAAGTATGCGCTCCTCGAGCATGAGGCTGTTCAGCTGCAGGATACTTGACTGAAGGATCTGCTGGGGTGACAGATGCTGGGCCAGTCTCTGGGTTTGCTGGAGGGTCGGCGCCTGCAACTCTCAGGCCCTTTTTTTGTCCAGCTTGAAGCGGCGACCCAGATAGAGCCGCCGTGTCTCCTCGTCCGCAGCCAGCTCTTCGGCGGTCCCTGATTTCATCATGACACCATCATACAGCAGGTAGGCCCGGTCGGTGATGCTCAGTGTTTCTCGCACGTTATGATCGGTTATAAGGACGCCGATGTTCCTCTCCCGCAGCTGCAGGACAATGTGCTGGATCTCCTCCACCGCAATGGGATCAACCCCGGAGAAGGGTTCATCGAGGAGCATGAAACTGGGATTTGCAACCAGGCTGCGGGCTATTTCCGTACGGCGGCGCTCACCCCCGGACAGGGTATTGGCCTTGCTTTTGCGGATATGGGTAATGTGAAGCTCCGTCAACAGTTTTTCCAGGCGCTCTTTCTGCTCATCCTCGTTCAGGTCGCTTACCTGTAGAACCAGGCGCAGGTTTTCCTCTACCGTCAGGCGGGTAAAGACCGACGGCTCCTGAGACAGATACCCGATCCCCTTTCGGGCCCGCAGGTACATCGGCATCTGGGTAATGTCTTCTCCATCCAGTCCCACTAGCCCGGCTGTGGGGCGGATCATGCCAGTGAGTATATAGAAAGTAGTTGTTTTCCCGGCACCATTGGGCCCCAGGAGGCCCACGATCTCTCCTCGATGGACTTCCAGGGAGACATTACGCACTACTTCACGCTGGCCATAGGTTCGGTACAATCCCTTGCCTTCAAGAATGTGCCGGTTACCGGCTTTTTCGTCAGTCATTGATGCCAAAGCCTCGCTCCGTTACCCCCCAGGGTTGGTAGATCTTCCAATGGGTCAGGTCTACGTCCGATTCAAAACCGACGCCATAGAGGGTATCGCTTTCGGGAGTGGTGAACAGCACCGTATCGTCGGTCATTATCATGTCGTATTTGTTGTCCCACCTCAAGGTCTCGGTCTTCAGGACCAGCCCGCTGTCTGAATGGATGACTACCTGCCCGAACGCGCTCATCGAGCTGGTTTGAGTATTTATCTCGGCACTATCGGCGGACAGGTGGCTCAAGTGCTGACCCTGATCGTTATAAAAATCAACAATCACCAAGCCTATGAGGTGAGCTATGTTCTGGTCGTTATACTTGATCATCCGCCGGGAGTCGGCCACTGTCACCAACAAGCCGTCCCGGGAGATAATGATCGTGCTTTCCCAACTTTCATGGTCGGGGTACATATCCTTGGATATGCCCCGCTGTTTGACAACCGCCGACTCCCGACAGGCACCCAGGAGCACCAGCAGGATAATGGGCCATATGGTTTGTGTCAGGTGAGACATCACCGGCGAATCCCGGATTTGAGAATGTCGTGGATATGGATAAGTCCCAGGGGACGCTGGTAGTCATTCTCCTCAACAACGAACAGGGAAGTAATAGAATGATCCTCCATCACCGCCAGGGCACGTACCGCCAGGTCGGTTTTGAGGATGCACTTGGGATTGGGGGTCATTACTTCCCTGGCTTTCAGGTTCAGCAAATGGTCATCGCGCTCCAGCCCCCGGCGCAGGTCGCCGTCGGTGATGGCGCCTTTCAGGTGGCCGTCATCGTCCACCACACCGGTGATACCCAGGCCATTCTCCGTGATTACGAATATGACCTGGCGCATTACAGTGTCCAGGGGAACTATGGGGAGGTCGTCGCCGCTGTGCATCAGGGAGGCCACGGTGGTAAGCAGCTTTTTCCCCAGGGAACCGCCGGGGTGGTAGAGGGCGAAATCCTCCGGTTTAAATTCCCGCAGCTCCAGCAGGGCCATAGCCAGGGCATCGCCCAGGGCCAGAGCGGCGGCGGTGCTGGTGGTGGGAGCCAGATCCATAGGGCAGGCCTCCCGTTCCACACTGGCGTCCAGAGCGATATCCGCCCTGCGCTCGATAGCGGAATCCATGCGGCCCAGGATAGCCACGATCGGGACTTTCAGCACCTCAATAGTCGGCAGCATCCGCAGGATGTCTTCGGTCTCGCCACTGTTGGAAACCACCAGCAGAAGGTCGGTCTTCTCCAGCATGCCGAGATCACCATGGAGAGCCTCGCTGGGATGGAGATAGAGCGCCGGGGTTCCGGTACTGGTAAGGGTGGCGGCGATCTTCCGGGAGATCTGGCCCGATTTGCCCATGCCGGTTACCACCACGCGGCCATCACAGCGATATATCAGATCCACCGCCCGCTCGAATTCCGGCCCGATTCTTTCTACCAGGGCGGAAACTGCCTCCGCTTCCTCGCGGATCACGGCCCTGGCGACAGCCAGGATGTCTCTCTTCTGCCGGTCATCCATCCTTGCCGCCCTCGTGGAGCTCGGCCCGCAGGCCGGCCACTACTTCATCAAACCGCTCCTGGTGCGTCAGGATCCATTCCACCACTTCCCTCAGAACCCCCTGGCCGCCGGAACACCGTGTAATATATACAGCCGCATTTTTGACCAGCGGATGGGCGTCGGGCACGGTCACCGGTACCCCCACCCGCTCCATCACCGGCAGGTCGATGAGGCCGTCGCCGATGTAGGCTACCTCGTGGTCACCAAGACCGAACTTGTCCAGGAGCGTCTCAAAGGGTTCCAGCTTGTTCATGCAGCCCTGGTAGACGTCCTCGATTTTCAACTGCCGGGCGCGGGCGGTGGTGGCTTCCGAGTTGCGTCCGGAGATTAAAGCCAGGGGCAGGTCGGCTTGCCGGGCCAGCGCCCTTCCAACACCATCCTCTACGGTGAAGCGTTTCAGCTCCAGCTCACCTGGCCCGACATAGATAGAACCATCGGTAAGGATGCCGTCCACGTCCATGAAGAGGGCTTTCACCTGGTTGACGCGGGCCTGCAGCGGGTCAGTCATGCTGGCGGGTCTCCAGGTAGGTTTTGCGAAAAGCCAGCAGCTCGGCCATCAGGTTCTCAAAGTGTTCAAAGGGCCATTGGGTGGCGAAATCGCTCAGGGCCTGGTCCGGCTGGTCG
>Ga0209976_10002391_pt1 | contig 10683 bp, 12 predicted proteins | sample SumtaG_FD_182806 | JGI IMG/M metagenome (GOLD analysis project Ga0209976, IMG submission 182806) | Deep subsurface microbial communities from Indian Ocean to uncover new lineages of life (NeLLi) - Sumatra_00157 metaG (SPAdes) (version 2) | ecosystem: Environmental > Aquatic > Marine > Oceanic >... | reverse complement strand
ATAATAGAGGTATTTAAGAAAATTTCTGAAAAAACATTTCGATTATTAATATTAATAGATGATGGTGCTTTTAAAATACCTTCACATTATCTTCCCGCATTAGAAGAACTTATTCGTAAAGTAAAGGATATCCCATTTTTCATCGATATGGTTTATATAGGTGCCCAGGCATATGAGGAAAGCAGTAATTTACTTAAATTAGTCAAGTTAAGTAAGGGAAAATTCCATGAGATAAAAAGTGCTAAACAGTTAAGTCCAATTTTAACTGATCTTTCAGATAAAAAATATATTACAATACCATCATTCGTACAACAAAGAATAAGGATGGTCCTTAAAGATAATCAACCGTTTTTTATTAACTTAGCTGATGATCCAGAGGTAGTAAATGAAGAATCAACATGCTCAATATGTTTTCAGAAAGGTGAGCATGGAATTGTTCGATGTCCTTCCTGTGATACGGTTGCACATGATCTATGCTGGGCACAATGGGCTAAAACCTCAAATATTGGAATACCACATGTGTATAGATGTCATAATTGCTTTAATATTTTGAAACTTGATAAAACATTTGTAAGCGACGTGCTATCTGGTAAGATTCAAACCATAGCAGAATTAAATAAAGTAAAGAAAAAGAATATAGTTGAATATTTACGAGAATTAGAAGCAAAAGCAGAACTAAAAGTAGTCCATACAGAAGATCCTTTCGCTGCTGATGTAAGAGCTATACTTGAAGCCAAAAAAACAGAACCTCAAGAATTAGAAGGCAAGAAAAAGAAAAGGAAAAAGAAAAAAGCTCTAGTAACGATTTGTCCTAACTGTAGCAAATTAATAATGGGCGACAAGAAAACTTGTCCTACTTGTGGTTTTAGTTTGTTTTAGTCACGTAATTTTGAAGTTATAAGAAATAATTTTATATATTTTTATATTTTAAAAGAAGAAACTTCACCGTATTAGATTAATTAGAAATAAATAATTGTTATGAATATATTAAATACATTGACTAACTGTATTTATATTATATTTTTTAAAAGCGTATAATCTATATTTTTATTGTTATAATGATCCGAAGTATTACTTTGAAATGAATAGTAGAAGATGTTGATTAAGTAGAGGGAAATCGAATGATTGAGGATTTTGATCGCGTCTCTTATATTTTTAGAGATTATTTATATAATTTTGTTAGATTATTGAAAGAAATTTATAAAGAGGATCTGCTTTCAATTATATTGTTTGGTTCTGTAGCGAGGGGAAAATGGAATAATGAATCTGATATTGACCTTTTTATCATATTTTCCAATAAATCATCTATAAAAACAGCTATAAATAATCAATTAACAAAAATCATATCAGATTACGAGAGAAAATCTAAATTAAAAAATTCCAAAGGTGATCGCCTATATTCTACTATACAGGATATATCATTGTTATTAAAAGATTTACATACATTTAGAACAATATTTTATGACATTGCGATGGATGGAATCATTTTATTCGATATAAATCAAACTGGATTTAATTTTCTTAGAAAAATAAAAAAAAGAATTGAAGAAAAAGGACTTAGAAGAGTTTTTATAAAAGACAATGATTATTATTGGGAAAGAAATGTAGATTTCGGAGAAATTATTGAACTATGAATAATTATGATACTTCAAAAGGGGCAGTTGAAAGAGCTTTTCGTTGGTATCAAGGTGCTATACGAGCATATGAAGATGAAAGATGGGATGACGTTATTTATTCCTTACAAATGTCAGTTGAGCAAGCCTTAAAAGCGATATTAATTCTTTTTGGGATTGAATATCCAAAAAAGCATGATATTTCCACTATTTATGTCGATCTAAAGCAAAAACAAATTCCAGAATGGTTCAAGGAAAAAATTGATAATCAATTAGATATGTTAAAGGATCTAGTTAAATTAAGAGGTAAAGCTTCATATGGATATGTTGATGGATTAAAAAAAGACGATTTTAAAGATGATGCATCAAATTTTAAAGATCCAGTTAAAGATATAATTGAGGATTGTAATAATCTAATAATTGAATTTTCTAAAGTGAATAATGGGCGATAAGAAAATTTGTCCTACTTATGGTTTTAGTTTATTTTAGTCGTGTAATTTTAAAGTTATAAGGAATAATTTTATATATTTTTATATTATAAAAAAAGATACTTCATAGTATTAGATTAATTAAGATTAAAATAAATTGTTTTTAAGGTGTGATTTAATGGAAAAAGAGGTATTTACGTTTATGGTAGGAGGAAAGGCTGGAGAAGGTGTTAAGAAAGCAGGCTCTGTAGCATCTCATATTTTTTCATCATTGGGTCGGCAAGTATTTCAGATGGATGACTATATGAGTTTAATTAGAGGTGGTCATAATTTCTCGGTGGTAAGTACTGCGAACAGATGGATTGCGAGTCATTATATGAAAGCGGATTTGGTCGTTAATTTTGATAAGAGAAGTTGTGAGACACACATAAATGATATTGATTCTGCTGGTATAAGAATCTTCAATTCTGATGAGCAAAATAATGTCGATGGTATTGGAATACCACTTAGTACAGAAGCTGAAAAATACCCAATGAAAAAACTAATGTATGGTGTAGGCGCTGTTGCAATTTTATCTTCGGTTATTGGGTTTGAAAAAGAACGGATGAACGATGTAATAAGAACTCAATATCCAAGAGGAATTGATGATAACATAGCATTCGCCAACACTATTTATGATATTGTAAATCCTAAATGTGGTAAGAAATATCCTCTAGAAAAAGGATACAAAAGTCGTCCTATAATTACAGGAAATGAAGCAATAAGTTTAGGAGCAATAGCGGGTGGTTTAGATGTATATTATGCTTATCCCATGACTCCTGCATCAACAATTTTACATTTCTTAGCTAAGCAAGCAGAAAATTTTGGATTAGCTGTTGTCCATGCTGAAAGTGAAATTGCTGTTATTAATATGGCAATTGGATCTGCGTTTACGGGGGCAAAATCTATGGTAGGAACGAGTGGTGGTGGGTTTGCCCTCATGACTGAAGGATTTTCCTTAGCGGGAATAACAGAAACACCTTTACTTGTTATTTTATCACAACGACCTGGACCAGCAACAGGCGTTCCAACTTACACAGAGCAAGCAGATTTGAATTTTGCTCTCTCAGCAGGACACGGAGATTTTTTAAGAATTGTAGCATCCCCCGGAACCGTCGAGGAAGCGTATCATTTAACAGCCGAGATGCTGGATCTAGTATGGAAATTTCAAACACCAGGCATTCTTCTTACTGAAAAACATCTATCAGAAAGCAATATGACCATCGATTTGGAAATTGAAAAAGCAAAATGGGCTGAAGCAAAACTACATCAAAGTGGAGAATATAAAAGATATCTTGATACAGACAACGGAATATCCCCCATGTTATTCCCTCCATCTAATAATGTTATAAAATGGAATAGTTATGAACACGATGAGGTTGGAATTACGACTGAAAATGCCGAATCGATAACAAAAATGCACGATAAGAGAAATAGGAAAGTACAAGCATTGAGAGAGTATCTAAAAAGTCAAAATACCGTCAATATTATTCGAGGAGAGAATCCCACTAACATTTTCACATATGGCTCTACTTACATGAGCGTAATAGAAGCCCTTAGATATGGAATTATGAACCCTACTATTGTTCAACCAATATATCTAAACCCATTACCTACCTGGGAGTTAAACGAATTTAAAAATCAAGATAATATTGTAATCGAACAAAGCTCCACAGGACAGTTTACTGAACTTTTAAATGGAAAGGCAGGGCTTAACATAAGGGATACTATTAAGCGGTATGATGGTCGACCTTTTGACCCTATTGAATTATCACAAAAAATCAGGGAGGTGCTTGAATAAAATGGAAAATCTTAAAACTAATGCAGAAATAACTTGGTGTCCTGGTTGTGGGAACTTTGGTATTCTTACAGCCATAAGGAAGGCAATCCCAATTCTAGAATCCAAAGGTATATCTCGGGAAAATATAGTTATGACATCTGGGATTGGGTGTCATGCGAAAATCTTTGATTATCTCAATTTAAGTGGGTTTTACGGATTACATGGCCGTAATTGTTCCAATTCAGAAGGCATTAAAATAGCAAACCCTGATCTAAAGGTAATTAACTTTTCTGGGGATGCAAATGGATTAGCTGAAGGATTAGCACATACAATGTTCGCAGCAAAAAGAAACCAAGATATAACATTTATTTTACATAACAACAGTGTATACGCTCTCACAACGGGTCAATTTTCTCCATTAACAGAAAAAGGTTGGAAAGGCCCATCAACTCCAAAGGGAAGTTTTGAGATTCCTTTCAATCCTATTTCTTTACTTATTGAGGTAGGTGCTACATTTGTTGCCAGATGTTATGCTGGTGAAATTGTTCACTTGACTGAAACTATAGTTAAAGCTATAGAGCATAAGGGTTTTTCTTTCATCGAAGTTTTGCAGCCTGCCATGCCTTATCATAAATGGGAGGAATTTAAGGATAGAATTGAACATATTGATAAGGAGCCAAAGACAAAAGAAGAAGCTTTAACGGCTGCGAGGAATTTACATAGATTTACTATTGGAATTTTTTATCAAGCTAACAGACAAGTATATCATGAGGGATTATATGGAGATCATAACCCTATAAATAAAAAACTATCGAGAGATGAAAGATTAGACAAAATTCGAAAAATTCTTGAATCATAATACTTAGATTGTTTGATACAATTGATATTTCGTCATTTAATGTAGGTAAAAATATATGTTATCGGGCTAAAGTTATATGATAAGTATAAAAACGCTTAACTAAAATTTTTTTTTTTCTTATTTTGATTGATTACATGATTAAAATTTCAATAATCTACTTCCGTGAATTATCATCATAATGATTATTTTATTCTCTTCTTCTAAAAACCTATAAATTAATCTATATTTTTGAATAATTAATTCCCTATCAGCTGGATTCTTAGATTCTGGTACTTGACGACCTATTTTAGGAAATTGTTTAATATTTTCAATAGATTCATGAACACGTTCAAAAAAAGAGTAGGCATATTGAGAGGAGCTTTTTGTAAGGTATGAAATAATGTCGTCAAAATCTTCTTCACCTTCTTCAGACCATTCTATTTGAACCATTTCTCCCGAGCCTTTTCCATGACTTCTTCATGAGGAATAGTTTTTCCTTCTTTTATTTGCTGTTCCGCTCTTAAGAGCTTTTGTTTTACAAAGAGATGATATTGAATATCCTCTAAAGTAGCATCATCGGGTAATTCTTGAATGAGTTTGATTATATCTTCTTTAATAGGTTTTAAAGTCATTGTTTACCATTTTATTTAGTTTTCTGCAATTCAATATACTAATGGTAAATGAGTCTTATATTTTTTACTTAATACTAACTAAGGTATAATTACATCCACGGTTAATTATATTTATTTTATTTTTTTTTAATTTCCTGCTTAATATAATAGAATATGCTATTAGGTAATTTTTGCTAACTATTTTAAAATATTAATAATAAGGATAATTAAATGGTATCGTTGATATTTGAAATAATCTTGGGAGGATGGCTATTGTTTTTTAATTTTTTTTTCTCGAAGTTCTAATCATTCTTACCAGAAGATTGAAGACATAATAATTTCTCTTTACCTAATAATAATAAGTTAAATCTATCAATGAAGTTTTTACCAATTAATGCTTTAATTCCGAATAAATCTGCCATCTCAGTAAGGACAAAATCTAGATTATAAGAATGCCCATTATAATTGAATTTTGTGTTGTAAATAGATAATTCAATGATCCTATTTGCTGTGAAGATCTCACTCTTTCTGATTGGAGATAAATCGAGATCATCAAATAATTCCCTGTCTAAAGCAATAATTGTAGCTCCTGTATCTATTAATCCCAATATCTTTTTTGTACTTCCATTTATATCCACCGAAATCTCTAATAACGGATAATAGTTATTGTCAAATCTTGCTTGATTATAGCACTTGGTATTTTCTATAGAAAAAAAGGTGTATAAAGTTTCAAAAGGGGGTAGTTCCATCCCTTTTCGTATAATACCCGATGCGGCTTGAGGGAATTTAGAATACAACTTTTTCATAACTTCCTTTAAGGTATCTCCTATTACTACTATTTCGTTTCGCGCTATTCCTAAATATTTGCCATCTGGAATAAAATCGGGGATTTTAATTTTACTTTTATCCAATGGAGGATTTTCTTTAATGAAATCATCAACCACTTTTTGAAAATTCATTTTCTCATCGATTGCTTCCCTTATAAACTCGCTAACACTTTTATATCCATTTATTTCAACAACATGCTCAATTTTCTTCTTTTTTTCATCATCTACTTTAAAATTAATTATTGTCATGTTATTACCTCCCTTTATAAATAAAGTAAAACAAATTATATATATTTTATTTTTACCTTAAAATATAATTTGTTTATTTTTTTAATAATCACAATTTATTAGGGTATTAAGGGTATATTTTCAGTTGTTCTAGAATTGCTTTGAAAAAACAACATTCTTTTGATGATTAATTATTTAAAATCTATTCCTAATTTTCAACTAAATGGAAAATTTTTCGGTACTTTTTGTTCCAATATATCTTCATTGAAGAGGAAAAAAGCGGATTTTATTGGAATTTTATAATCAGGTTCTAATTTTAAAATTTTATAATTCCATTCTATTCAATTAAGGACTATAAGATCCCGTAATTAATTTTTGTCCAGTTCAGTGAACATGCTGTTATTAGAGCCCCATTACCTATTAAATTTAATAAAAACAATTTATAAAATAAAAAACCATAAAAAAAAAGGTGATATAAAATTACACAAAATCTAATAGAAAAAGAGATTCTAACTGATTACCGACAAAAAAATTACATGAAAGCGATTGTATATACAAAATATGGGTCTCCGGATGTTCTTGAGCTCAAAGAGATAGATAAGCCTACACCGAAGGACGATGAAGTTTTGATTAAAGTCTATGCTACAACAGTAACGAAATACGACTGTTGGGTTCGAAGTTGCACAGCTCCTCCTGGATTCGGACTTTTAAATAGAATAGCATCTGGTTTCAGAAAACCAAAACAACCTATACTAGGGACTGAGCTAGCAGGTGAAATTGAAGCTATAGGTAAAGATGTAAATCTATTCAGGAAAGGTGATCAAGTTTTTGGATTTGCCGCGAGTTTAGGTGCATATGCTGAATATATGTGTCTGCCAGAAGACGGGGCGTTGGCACTCAAACCTATCAATTTAACCTATGAGGAAGCCGCTGCTATCCCTCAAGGAGCATTAACTGCGTTGTTTTTCTTAAGAAAAGCAAATATTCAGAGCGGAAAAAAAGTCCTTATCTTTGGTGCTTCCGGAGGAGTTGGCACATATGCTGTACAACTGGCTAAGCATTATGGAGCAGAAGTTACCGGGGTATGTAGTACCACAAAATTGGAATTGGTAAGATCTTTGGGTGCAGATAAGGTTATTGATTATATTCAAGAAGATTTTACCAAAAACGGAGAATTTTATGACGTAATTTTCGATACGGTAGGTAAGAGTCCTTTTTCAGGTAGTAAAAGATCGTTAAAGAAAGAAGGACTTTATATTCATACAACATTTGGGCTGTCACGGCTTTTTCGAATGCTATGGCTTAATATGACAACCAGCAAGAAAGCAATAATTGGACTCTTAGAAGAAAAAAGTGAAGAACTAATTTTCCTCAAAGAACTTATTGAGGCGGGCAAACTAACATCAGTCATAGATAGAACCTATCCATTTGATCTAACAGCTGAAGCTCATAGGTATGTCGAAACAGGACAAAAAAAGGGACAAGTAGTAATATCTTTAGACCATAATAACAATAATTAAATATAAACATGGAGTGATAAAAAATTATTGAAAAAATATCTGGGTTTCTCTTTCTGTTTATTATAATTACAAACATTGCAAGTAGTAAATTTGGTTATAAAACATTCGGTGATGTGGACTCAGACGCTCAACTACAAAAGATTAACAATGATCCATCAAAATTTAAAATTAGCGTAGTTTTGATCCTGATAGAGCACCTTAGCATAATTTCTCTTGCTGTAACGTTGTTTATTGCTTTTAATTCTGATAACATAATTCTTGGAATTATTTGGACGATCTCTCGAGTAGGAGAAGCCTTGATCCAAATTTATGATAAAAAAAACTACTGGAGACTTCTCAATATAGCAGAAAAATACTCAGATATTAGTAGTGCTGAAAGAGATGCGTTAATTGATTTAGGTCGCAGCATCCTTAAAACAAAAGAGTCTAGATTCACATTTGCACAACTGTTCTTTTCAATTGGTACGCTCGCATATTCAATCCTGTTTGTTACCACCGGAGTTGTACCCGCATTTATCGGATGGTTTGGAATTGTTGCCGGTATTCTCTATGGCTTCGGTAACGGAATATTCATTATAAAATCTGACGTCAAAGTCCTGTGGAACATCGGGGGTCTGTTAATTTTGCTTTTTGAACTAGTCTTAGGAGGATGGCTATTGTTTTTTTAATTTTTTTTTTTTAAATCCAATTTTATTTAAAATTTTTAGTAAAAGTAATTAGAAAATCAATGTTAAGGAAAATTTTAAGTTAGTTTTAAACAATTGCTAGTTTTAAAAAGATATATTAACTGTCATTTACTCTAATGCAATGACAATTTGAAAAATGAAAATGCAAATGACTGAAAAAATAACTCAAAAAGTCTCATCAAATGGAAGGATTGTAATACCTAAAGAATGGAGAGATAAATTAGCTATTGAAGATAAAAATGAGGTTGAGATGGAATTAAAGGATGATAAGACCATTTTAATCAAAAAAAAGATACATCCTTTTGAGATTGAAGATAATTTATTTGAAGGAGTTACTCCGTTTACAGAGGAAGAGTTAGAAGAAGTAAAGAAATCATTATTTCCTATTGAAGATTAATCAAAAAATCAGTATTTCTTGATTTAAAATGACAGAAAAAGTAGTAATTGATGCTCAAGTTCTATTTTATTTCCATTATGATTATCAAAAAGTTCCATCAATACTCCAACAATTGAAAAAAGAAGTGATTAATGGAGAAATAACTGTAGTCCTACCTACAATTGCAATCGCAGAAATACTTTGGAAAATGAGGAAAGCTGGGAAAATAGGCGCATTTAAGGAGGCTCTCAATAGATGGGAAAATTCAGAAAATGTCATTATCGATGATTTTAATATAGAAATCATTAAATTGATGTTAAAAAATGTTAAAAGTCACGAATTACATGATGAAATCATTGCTATGACATGTAAAAAACACGATACAGATATTATTTACTCTAAAGATAAAAAATTTAAAGAATTATTCAATTTACAACTAAAATCTTGGAAGTAGAGATCGATTCATGGATGAAATTGACTTATTCATTATTAAAAAGCTATTAGAAAACTCTCGCCTAACCTTCAGAGAATTAGCCGATATGACTGATATGTCGGTCAGCGGTATACATAAACGTATAGGAAAGCTTGAAGACGGTGGAATTATTAACGCCTATATTACTCGACCAAGTATAATAGCATTAAAATATCTATGGGTTGCGATTTTTGGCACTTCTAATGCAAAATCAATGGATATAGTTAGCAAAGAGCTTGGGCAACATGAAAGTATCAGAATGGTAAGCATAGCAGGATCTAAACTTCTCTATATTAAAGCTTATTTAAGAAACATATCAGAACTTCAAGAATATACTAGCCATGTCTCAAGAGTTGCTCATATTAGTGAGCCAACTATTGGAATTGTCAATGTGCCTTACATCACAACACCAGAACCACTTACCAGTATTGATTATAAAATATTAAAGACCCTTAATAGAGACGCAAGGAAGCCTATATCAGACATTGCGGACGATGTTGGGATCTCAGCTAAAACGGTTAGAAAACGATTAAATCGCATGATTGAACATAAGTTAGTTACTTTTACCATTCAATGGTCACCGATGTATGAAAATAGTTATTTTACTCTGTTTTATCTATTTTTAAATGAAGGTACTAATCTAAATTCTATAACTCAACACCTCAACACGAAGTATTCTAAGAATATTGCATATTGTTTAACCTTTAGTAATATTCCTCACTTAATTTTATTGTGTACTTTAACAAAAACTTCTAAGGACACCCAACGAATCCAGGAAGAATTGCAAACTGAAGGTTTCAAGGATATAATTCCCCATATTTTCTTTTCCGTAAAGTGGTATGACTGTTGGATAGATCAATTATTAAGAACAAAATGAGATATTAATTTAAATTCCATTCCCAAATTTCAACCAAAAGGAAAAATTTTAGGTACTTTAAGTTCCAATCTATAATCGTTTGAGAGGAAAAATGCGGATTTTATTGATTTTATAGATTTTTTTTTTCATTTCATGTTTTATAATTTCAATCTACCTCTATTTAAGATCAATTTGCTCTTATTGTTAATTTTTTTCCATATCAGCGAACATGCTGTTATTAGAGCCCCAAATTGTATTATAATTAACAACAAAAAAATAATTAAAAAAAAAGGTGATTAAAAATTACAGAATCAAAAAAAAAAATAACACAAAGCAAAGCTGCAATAGTCGTAGGTACAGCATTTATAATCTCGTTATTCTTAGCTATCATCGTTGGTAATTTTATTCT
>Ga0209976_10002390_pt1 | contig 10691 bp, 11 predicted proteins | sample SumtaG_FD_182806 | JGI IMG/M metagenome (GOLD analysis project Ga0209976, IMG submission 182806) | Deep subsurface microbial communities from Indian Ocean to uncover new lineages of life (NeLLi) - Sumatra_00157 metaG (SPAdes) (version 2) | ecosystem: Environmental > Aquatic > Marine > Oceanic >... | reverse complement strand
TCGGCCATGAAGCCGGTAGGCCCGCACAAGAAGTAATGTGCCTCGATATTCGGGACTAAACGTGCCAAGAGGGCGCCGTCGACTCTGCCCTCGCTATCGTAGTCCTTTCCGATCCGATCCTCGGCGCGCGGCCTGCTATAGGCAATATGTGCATGGAAGCTTGCCCGGTCCGCCAGAAGATCGCCGACTTCTCTGGCAAAGGGATGATGTAGTGCGTTCCGGGTGCCGTGAACGAACCAGACCGGCCGACGATCGCCTTCCGCCGCCACGGCGTGAAGGATGCTCATCATCGGCGTGACGCCGACGCCGGCGCTGACCAGGACGAGGGGGCAGATGTTGCAAGTCATTATAAAGTCGCCGGCGGGCTTGCGACTTTGAATGATGGCGCCGGGCTCGACCCGGTCGTGCAAATGACGCGAAACGGTGCCCTTCGGCTCGCGCTTGACGGTGATCCTATACCGGGGGTCGGCGGGCGAGCTTGACAGGGAATAGGTGCGGCCTACCGGTCCGTCAGCGCCCGGGATCGAAACCTCGATCGGCAGGTGCTGGCCCGGTTCAAACGCAGCCAACGGGGCGCCGTCGCGGGCTTCGAATATAAACGACGTCACATCGTCGCTTTCCCGGATCTTCTCGATCAGCCGCAAAGACCGGACGGAGTCGGCATCGGCATCCCAGCGCAAGCCCAATGCGGTGGGGAGTTCGACGATCCGTTCAATGTCCAAGGTTACCAGACGCCTTGCGCCCGGCACCTTGGCGAGCTCGTCCGAGTCCCAATCGATGGACGCACGTCCGGTAAGTTGCAGCAGACTGCCGGTCGTAAAATCGACGAACAGCAAGCCGGCTCTCGGATCGAGAACGAGGTTTCCGATCGTGTTGAAGTGATTGTTTCCGGCATAGTCCGGGAATCGCAGGCGAGAACCATCGAGGATTTCGACGAAACCGCGATTTCCCCCGCGATGCGATGCATCCATCCCGAACGTAGGGCTGTCACCGGAGCCGCGATAACCGGTTGCGATGAAGAACGTATCGGCCGATTCGATCCAGGCAGCTTGCGATTGCGTCAAGGTGGAGCCGATTTTAGCCTTTCCGGGCGGAATGCCGTCTGCGCGATGCCAGGCTCGTTCGCGGATATATTGCGGGCAATTGCCGAAGGTCTGATCGACGCGAAGCGTGAAGCCGTTCGCGCCTTTCGCCACGACGCGGCCGTTCAGGCGATTGCGCCGCCGCGTGGCGAGCTCGATGCCGAGCATGCCCACATCAGCGCCGTCTTCGAAGGCGCGTTGAAGCGCATCGCCGGGCACAGGCGTCGCCTCGATGATCAGATGCCGATTGTCGGGGGATTTAACAAAGCCGTCAGGTCCATCGAGGAGGGTCGCCCAGGGCCGGCCCCTTTGGTCCCGGGCGGCAACCACCAGAAACGGCAGCGCCGTGTGGAAGGCGCGATGTTCCTCCGGCAGAACCCCGCGGACCACCTTGCGCGCCCAGTTGTCAATCTCGCAAACGCCAAGCCGTTCGTGCACTTGGCGTTCGCCACGGTGGAAGGGAGAGCCTGTCTCGTTTCGCGCCTGGGTCATGATCGGACAGTCCTTAAGCAAACAAGGGAGGCGCGCAGCTAAGGCGCCTCCCGCGGGGATCGTCTAGTCTTTGCGGATGATCGAAAGGTCCTGCAAGGCATCGCCGAGAATCCATAAGGCGGCGCCGAACAAAACCGTGTCCTTGATCAGAAACTGACCGGGCACGACGGTTAGTGCCGGGAACCCGCCGAGGCTTGCCTCCCAAACCGGCGCGGTAACCAGAAAGGTCAGGGTGACGGCCGTCGTCGCGGCGGCAAGAGCGGCGCCGGCCGCACCGGCAAGTGCCGACCAGGGGCGAAAGGCGAGAAGCACAGCCGCCGTGATCTCAACGGTGCCAATCAGGTTGGCGGCGCCGCGTTGATCGAAGATGCCATAGAGCCAGGACAGAAGAGGGCTCGAGGCGATAAGGCCCTCGATGGCGCCCGCCTCGTAGGCGGTGAATTTCATTGCCCCGATCCAAGCGAACACCAGGACGAGGCCGTAAAGGGTGACGATGCTGCCTACACGCGCGAGGTCGATGACGCTAAGAACTGCCGTTGCGATGCGGGCCTTGTGGGAGAGCGCTGTGTCGGTCATGACGGTTGTCCTCCTCATGTGAAAGCGATTTTCGGCCCCGGACCTTTGTTGCGGCCCGGTTGGCTTTGCGCCTCCCACAATGTGTGACGTTTTGCCGTTTTACGGAATGACGAAATTTGGCAATTGATTATTCCGCTTCTTGGAATAACGGCGCCTAGGTTTGCGGGCGGCGGGGAGGAGGGGCCGCCGCCCGCGGCCGGTCCGGGCTTCTGGGGAGAGCCCGCGGGAGGCACCCGATTGATGCACGCAATTATTATGTAAGCCACGCCATCGCCTGCCGCGGGGGCGCATCGTCCCTTCCGGTTAGGACGGAAGGGCGATGAACTCTGTCCGGATGCCGCCGGGAATCGAACACATCATATGCCGGGCCGGACCGCCGCCAAGAGGCTCGGGCGCAAACTCGATCCGGACGCCGTCGGCGGCTTTCAGTCTCGCATGAAGTGCGTCGAGGGCCTCGGCAGTCCCGACCTTCAGCGCGAAATGATGAAGGCCGATCACATTCTTGCGGTCGAAGGCAACGGCCGTGTCGGGGTTCTCGGCCTGCCACAGCGTGATCATCGTGCTCCCGTCGGTGAGAAAGACTGCGGGGTAATCGGGAACCTCGCCAATCTGAGAAAACCCCAGAGTGTCGAGGAAAAAGGCGCGGGTCTTGGCAAGATCCGGCACGGTCAGCCCGATATGATGCGCGCCCTGCGTAACGGGTGTCTGCGGCATTCGTCCTCTCCTTGGTTCGGAGGCCTTGGTGGCTGTCGGTCTACGCCAAGACCCGAGTTCACTTGACGGTGCTTAATGTGAACCTTTGCCAAGAGCACCGGAATACGCATAATCTGCAAGTTATCATTTCAGTTTCTGGAATAATGATGGACCGCTTGCAGACCATGTCGATCTTCGTCGCCGTTGTCGAAGAAGCAGGATTCGCTGCCGCCGCCAGGCGTCTTGATATGTCACCGCCGTCGGTCACCCGCGCCATCGGCGATCTTGAGACGCGGCTTGGCGCCCGGCTGTTGCACCGTACGACGCGGACCGTGAGCCTCACCGAAGCCGGCGAACGCTATCTGGCGGATTGCCGCCATATCCTGAACGAGGTGGAGGAAGCCGACCGGCATGCCGCGCGCGTGCATGCCTCGCCAGCCGGCATGGTCAGGGTGACGGGTCCGGTGGTGTTTGGACGCGTCGTGCTGACGCCGATCCTTCTCGATCTGCAGGACCAATACAAAGAGATTTCCATCTCGACCTTATTCGTCGACCGGCTCGTTCACCTGATCGACGAAGGCTTCGACATCGCTGTCAGGATTGCCGAATTGCCCGACTCTTCGCTTACGGCAGTGCGCGTCGGTGCGGTGCGCCGTGTGCTGTGCGCCTCCCCGGGTTATCTTGAGGCGAAAGGCAGGCCGCGCAAACCGCAGGATCTCTCCAACCACGACATCATTGAGTTTACCCATGAGACGCCGCGCGGAGAGTGGGCCTTCCGGGCGAAGGGCAAGCCCCAGAGTGTCCGGGTCAAATCGCGAATGAAGTTCAATGTTGCCGACCCGGCGATTTCTGCCGCGCTATCGGGCCGCGGGCTGACCCGCGTCCTCTCATACATGGTTGCGGATCACGTCGCATGCGGCGACCTGGAGATTGCCCTGCCTGAGTTCGAACCGCCTCCGGTTCCGGTGCATGTGGTCCACAAGGAGGCCGGGCACACTTCGGCGCGCGTCCGCGCCGTGGTCGACTTTCTGGTTGATAGACTCAGGGGTAATCCGATACTCCGGCAGGCTTAAGGGAGAAGGAAATGCTTACAATCGGCTCTTTATCGAGGTTCGCAGCGACAGGGTTTTTGGCCGTATGTCTCAGCTTCGGCGGAGATCCGGCCGAAGCGCTTTACGACGTCAAGCCCGGCGAGATCAAAGGAAAGCCGGGCACGGTCATTCGGGTGTGGCCGCTCAAGGGCGGCGGCCCCGGGAATAGCGAGGCCTTCCGTCTTCTTTACCGCTCCACCGGATTGAAGGGGGAATCGATTCCGGTCTCGGGCGCGATCTTCTTCCCCTCAGGTCCTGCGCCTGCCGGCGGCCGCAACGTCATCGCCTGGGCGCACCCGACTTCGGGCGTCATGCCGAATTGCGCGCCGTCCCTTTACCCGGATATCGCTGGAACGATCTGGAACTTAGGCGACATGCTGAAGCAAGGCCATGTCGTGGTTGCGACCGACTATCCCGGGCTCGGCACCGAAGGAATCCATCCCTTTCTGATCGGAGAGAGCGAGGGGCGCGCGGTTCTGGATTCGGTGCGTGCGGCAAGACAGATCACCCATGCAGGCGCGTCCAATCGTTTCGCCGTATGGGGACACAGCCAAGGGGGCCACGCCGCCCTGTTTACCGGCCAGATCGCCAAACGTTATGCGCCGGAACTGAAGCTCGTCGGTGTCGCTGCGGCGGCGCCTGCGACCTATCTCGCTGAATTGTTCAAGGATGACGCGAAAACTGAGCAGGACCTCATTGCAATGGCATTGCTGGCTTGGGCAAGACTCGAAAACATCTCGCCGGCGACCATCGTTGAACCGGCGGCGATGGGGGCCTTCAACAGGACCGCGCGGGGCTGTCTGACATCGATCGCTCAGTTCAAGGCGCTCGAGGACAACGTGAAGCCTTTGCGGAAAGGGAAGTGGCTGAAATACGATCCAACCACGAGGCAGCCCTGGAAAGGGATCATGGCGCGCAACACGCCGGGCCAAGCGCCGGCCGGGGCGCCGGTCTTCATTGCCCAAGGGACCGCCGATAAGGTCGTGGAACCGCGCGTCACGAAGCGTTTTGCCAAAGCGCTGTGCGCCAAAGGCGAACGGGTGACCTTCATCGAGCGTCGCGGCGTGTCCCACACCTTCATCGCCCGCGACGCCGCGCCCACTGCGATCAGGTGGATCGATGACCGGTTCAGAGGCGCACCGGCGCCGTCGAGTTGCCGATGAGGCTCGTCCCGACAGATTTTTAAGCAGGCCCCTCTGCGACACTTCTCCTCCGCGGCATCGCTTCAGCATTGGCTGGTCACCCTTGAGCTTCAAGGCGAGTGACGGCTGCCGGCGCCTACCGTAGCTTGCACCGGCAACGCGATGTCGGCTCTAGACGCTGGTGTCGATAAAGGCATAAGCGCTACAGCCGTGGCCCGTTCCCCTCGCTAGCCGGAAATCGGAGTGCAGCACGGCTCATCGCCCCGTTGCATCGGCGGGCAGGGGACCGAACCGTAAGAGCAGAAGACGCAGCAAGAGCCTGGAAGCGGCTTTAAGGTCTTTCCGCAGCCCTTACAGTCATAAAAGACCACACAGGCATTTGTGGGCATCGTCTCAAGGGTCCGATGCCCGCAATGCGGACAGGTCAACGTCGATTGAAGCTGTGGCTCGGCCATGCCGCTAATATGGCACCGGACGCGGCTTGCCTAAAGCGGATTACCAATGAGCTGATCGCTCACGGCGCCGATAGCTTCGACGCCTTGACCGTCACCAAGGACGGCGCGTGCCGAAAGAGCGCCCGCCATCGCGCACGCCTCAAGTTGAAGCTATAATGCTCGATCCCGTCATGAGTTTCTTCACCCGCATCTTCCAGGCGACCGGCTATGGGCTTGGCCTTGCCGTCAGCGTCTGGTCTCCTTTACTCTGCGCTCCAGTCAGCTTAGACGCTGGTTGAACGCGGGCCGTGCTCCAACTTTTCAAGAGGCCGGCACCGCTTCCCAGGGGCAAGCCAGCATGAGTAAAGCGGGATCATAGGCAGGAGTGGACGATGACTGTTAGTGACAATCGGCGTGTCTTGTTTGTCGTAACGAACCACGGGCAGCTAGGCGATACCGGTAAGGAGACTGGTTATTTCCTGCGTGAGGTTTCCTACCCGCACGGGGAGCTCACGAAAGCAGGTTATGCGGTTGACTTTGTAAGTCCAAAAGGGGGTGCGGCGCCAATGGATCCCTCCAGCAAGGACCTGGATGACGAAACCAATAAAGCCTTTGTTGAAAATGAAGCGCTGATGACCGCTCTACAAAACACGCTGTCTCCAGAGACAATCGATCCATCAAACTATGTCGCGAGTTTTTATGCCGGCGGTCACGGCACAATGTGGGATTTGCCGGATTGCGACGCCTTGGCGAAAATCGCTGTAGCGATCTACGAGAAGGGTGGAGCCATTGGCGCCATATGTCATGGACCTGCCGGACTCGTGAACATGAAACTTTCCGATGGCCGCTACCTTGTCGGCGGCAAGCGTGTCGCTGCCTTTACTGACGAGGAAGAGAAGGCTGTCGGCCTGGAAAATGTTGTGCCGTTCTTATTGGCATCGGAATTGAAAAAACGCGGCGCAATTCATACCAAGGCCGATAATTTTAAGGCTCATGTCGAAGTCGATGGACGCTTGGTCACGGGACAAAATCCCCCTTCCGCAAAGGGCGTTGGGGAAGCACTTGTCCAAGTGCTGAAGGGGGTGTTGTCTCGCTCGTAACACAGGCATCTCCAGTGTCCCGGGCTCTGAAGACGGCGACGGCCCGGCCAAGCCCGGCCATGCGCTAGAGTCCCCAGCCGGTTACATCAATCGTCTGGCCGGTAACGCCCGCCGCCGCCGGGGAGCAGAGGAACAGCACGGTGTCGGCGATGTCCTCGCGCTTGGTCCAGCGCGTGGTGTCCTTAGGCTTCATCGCCGCAATGTTCGATGCCGTGTCCACGAGGCCCGGCCCGATGGCATTGACGCGGATGCCGAAATCTCTTCCTTCGAGCGCAAGCGTGCGGGTCAGTGCTTCGATGCCGGCCTTGGCGCAGTTATAAGCAACCATGTTGGCTTGGGGTTGCCCGGCGCGCGCGAAATTAATGACGACGCCGTCCCCGGCCGCGTGCAGATGTGGGAAGGCCGCGCGCGATGTCAGAAATGCGCTCAACAAATTGTTGTCAATCTCCGCGCGCCAATCCTCAAGCGTGAACTCAATCGCGGGCTTATAGCGGGTCAGTCCGCCTGCCAGATTGACCAGAATGTCGATACGGCCCAACTCGTTCGCGGTGTCGTCGATCAGCCGCTTAACCTGGCTCTCGTCAGTGAGAGACCCAGCGATTGCCAACACGTTGGCACCAAGCTCCCGCAGCTCTTTGGCCCTGGCTTCCACCTTCTCCTTGCTACGGGCACAAATTGCTAGCCTTGCGCCGTTTTCGGCAAGCACTCTAGCGACGGTCTGTCCGACCTGCCCGTCACCGCTAACGCCTGTCACGACGGCCACCTTGTCTTCAAGAGTGATCTGCATGTCCTTTACTCCGCTGTGCGGTTAGAATAGGACACCTATCGCCGTTTTGACAGGCTGTTGTCGTGCGAAAAGAGCGCTTGCCATCGCGCGAGCCGCAAGTTGAAGCTATAATGCCGCCATGCTCGACGCGATCGTGAGTTTCTTCACCCGCATCTTCCAGGCGATCGGCCGGGCCATCGGCCTTGCCGTCAGTTTCGTGCTTGCGCCGTTCCGCTGGCTCGGGCTCTGGTACGCGCGGCGCGGCGGCATCCTCAAGGCCGTGTTCGGCGCGGCTCTCCTCATCCTTGTCGCGCTTTACCTCTATTTCTTCTGGAACACGCAAAGGTGGACCGGCTTCGATCCCGACTATGCCGCCCGCTATTCCGCGCCCCCGCAAGCCGCAGCAACCGCCGAGACGAGCGAACCCGCCGGAGCGATCGCAGGCGTCGAGGATGCCGGGGAGGGCGAAGCCGCCCTGAAGAAGCCTGCGAGTGGCTGCCGCCGCTCCCTCATCGTCGATGCCACCGCCGACCTCATCGATTTCAATGTCAATCGGAATAGCTGGCTGTCCTCGACGCTCCTCTACAAGCTCGGCCTGTTCGGGCTTCCCTGGGAGCGCACGCCGTATTTCGACAACAAGGCGGCGTTTCAGCGCGGGGTCAATCAAGCGATCCGCCGCACGTCGATCGAGCTTGTCGATACTCTGGGGCGCGTGCGCGGCACCTCGGGCATCGATGCCGGTTTGCAGAAGGCCCGCGGCAATCTGCAATTCGACGAAGAGACCTGGTATTTCGCCATGAGCCCGTTCGGCCCCAAGACGCCGACGCCAAGCTTTTACCGCACCGCCATCGACGACCTCAAAGCCTTCAATGCGCGCTTGGAAAAATGCGAGGCCGTGTTCGACGCGCGCAGCGACAATCTCCTCGTCTTCGTCGACCGCATCGCCAACGATATCGGCGCCACCTCGGCGATCCTGCGCGTCCGGTCGGAGAATTATAACAGCGGCTGGTTCGACACCCGCGCCGATGACCGCTTCTGGTTCGCCTACGGTCAGCTCTACGGCTATTACGGCATCCTCACCGCGGCGCGCGTGGATTTCCAGGAGATCATCGCCCAGCGCGGGCTGACCCAGCTCTGGGCCGAGCTCGAAGAGCAGTTCCGCGCCGCGCTCAACATCCAGCCGGCCATCGTCTCGAACGGCGCCGAATCGGGCTGGCTGATGCCGGCCCATCTCGCCACGCTCGGCTTCTACCTGCTCAGGGCGCGCTCGAACCTGGTCGAGGTCAGGCTCGTCCTCGACCGCTAGGCGGCTTGCCTCGAGGCGGCTTGCCGCACGGCTTGCCCCTAGGCGCTTGCGCCACGCTGGCTTGCCTCAAGAGGCTTGCGTCTAGACGCTTGCTCCATCGCGGCAATCGCGCCATCGCCAAGGCCATGACGCGAAACGGCCTGTCTTCGCCGGGTCAAAGGACGGCGTTAACCAAGATTTAACCCCGGTGACGAAAAGCGCCGCCGGTTCGCGATAAGATGCCGGCTGAAACGCGAGAGCGGCCCGAAACAAGGCTCCCCCAATGCCTCTTGCCGCCTGAAGAGAAAAGGCGCGGGCCCTTTCGCCGCCGCGATGAGCGCGGCGCGCGATCGGCGGAATACGGCTAGGATGAGCGAAGCGGCGGAAGATAGAACGGACGCGCGCGAGCAAGGCGAGCAGGAGATGGAACGCCTGCTGCTCTCTTCGGCCGCCGCCATTCAACGCCTGATCGCCGAGCGCGACGCGCTCCGCGCCCAAGTCGGGGTCCAGGAGCGGGAGCTTGGGCAACTTCAGCGCCATGTCACCCTGTTCCATGACAGTTACCGCCGGCTCACAAGCGAGTTCCTCGCCCAGTTCCAGCTCGTCGACGACGCGCTGAGCGGTATCGCCGGCGGAAAGGTGCAAGAAAACGAGGCCTCAAGGGCGGAACCTGAAAGCGGTTCCGAGTGTTGAATCGGATGTCGCGCCAAGGAGCGTCGCTATGAATATTCTCGGTCCCAACCTGCGCCGCGGCCATGCCGGCGTGGAGAAGAGCCGTCTCGACCTGCACCGGGTGGAGGCGGACGAGACGCTGACCCCGCTCAACCTGCTCGGCTCGCGCTCGGCCGAATGCAAGGACAGGGAAGAGGAGGCGGTGCCTGAGCCGGCCGAGGAGATGGCGAGCGATCCTCTGATCAGGGGATTGGTGGAGCGGCTGCCAAAGCCCGATGTGGTCTGGCCGCTCGAGGACCGGGCCAAGTGGCTGCGCACCGCCGCGGCGATCTTCGCTCTGGTTTACCGGACAGGCGACGAAGAAGGCCAGAAACGCGAAGAGGGCGAGATCGGCGTAGCACTCGGTAGGTCCGGCTCCGCAAAGGCGAAAAGGCCGGGCGATTTTTCCCGTTCGGGCGAGTCTTCAGAATAGAACATCGCGTGCAGCTTAGCGCGGCCCGCGCGCGGCGAACCGGCGGGCGCAGCATTCTGACCTTGCCTGTCTTCAGGCGTTGCCTGTCTTGGCCCGTTGCCTGTCTTCAGGCGTTGCCTGTCTTGGCCCGTTGCCTGTCTTCAGGCGTTGCCTGTCTTGGCGCGTTGCCGCCGCTCAAGCCTGGCGGCGGGCGAGACCGGATCGGGATTATGCCGCTTCCGCTGTGCTGCCGGACTCCGGCGGCCGCCTCTGGGCGACGCTCTCGGCGAACTGTGCCTCCGGGCCCTGGGCTTGGACCGAGCGGCCGTCGAAAAACGCCCCCTTGTCGATGGTCAAAGAGCGATGATGGATGTCGCCGACGACACGGGCCTGCGACTTGAGGATCACGTCTCCCCCCTTGATCGGCCCTTCCACTCTTCCATCGACGACGATCCGATCGGCCGTGATCGTTCCGGCAATCTGGGCGTCGCGAGAGACAATCAGCGACGTGCAGTGAACCTCGCCTTCGACCTGCCCGTCGACTTCCACCACACCCTCGGCGGTGACACTGCCAACAATTTTCAATCCTTCGGCGATGACCGTTACGTTGCGCTTATTACCAAACATGACATCCTCCCACGCGATTACGCTTTATCACTTGGCCGAACTCCGATCAAACCTCGAAGGAGTTCAGGAAACGGCCGGACGGGGGCCAGCCCCGCGGGGCTTGGCCCCCGCGGCCGGACTGGCGCACAAAACACTCCAGCCGGCGGCGCAAAGCCCCGTCCTTCCATCACAATAGCTCACCGCAAGCGGTTTACCACGAGCGTACCGTTAGCGGTTCACGACGAGCGTACCGTTAGCGGTTTGCCGCAAGCGGTTTACCACGAGCGTACCGTTAGCGGTT
>Ga0209976_10002388_pt1 | contig 10695 bp, 9 predicted proteins | sample SumtaG_FD_182806 | JGI IMG/M metagenome (GOLD analysis project Ga0209976, IMG submission 182806) | Deep subsurface microbial communities from Indian Ocean to uncover new lineages of life (NeLLi) - Sumatra_00157 metaG (SPAdes) (version 2) | ecosystem: Environmental > Aquatic > Marine > Oceanic >... | reverse complement strand
TCTCTTTGGTCCCATCGCCTCGTAAAATCAACTCTTCCCGGTCGATGTGTTCAGTCATCCGGGTCATTCCTTCGCCCACGCTTTGCAGCTTCAAGTTGATCGAACCCAACTCTTCTCTTATCAAAGTCTGAGTCTCGTCTAATCTCCTTAAACACTCTTCCGTTTCAGTCACTTCATCACCTTCTGTAAGTTGGCCCACGTCCATCGTTTGTGCGAGCCATTAAGAGAAATCCACCGAGCGCCTTTATTCCCTCTGAATGGTCTAACATCAATGTGTATCGTCTTCATGTCGTATAAACCAAAACCACTTAGTCCAGGCGTACGCAAAGCTGCCATCACCAAAGCCGGGAAGTCTTTCTTATTGTACAAGCCCAAATCTAAAGCATCGCATTCATAGACTTCTCGGGCAAATCCTTCACCGTCCCTCCTCTTTCGTCGAGGTAAATGTCGGGATTTCTTCGCGCCTCCGATATCGGTATTCTTAGTCTGCTCTCTCACCGCAGAAACTACTCTGAGAGGCTTACCGAAATTTTTTCTGAGCCTGTCCGCTAACAACACTACTCTGAAATTAATGTGCCTATAATCCCGTAACTTAGGGTCTGTATGCGGATGGAAATGCTTTATTTTATTAAAATCTTTATATTCCATTATGATACCTCTAAATCTCCACTTATATCGAACCCCCCATCAACGCTACTTATTAAACACACAGTCCCAAGTTTACTTAAGTTCCTTAAAGTGAAATCAACTTCTTTTCTTCCCGTCCTTGTACTATTTAAATAAGTCCATTTAAAAGACATCCGATGAATCTCTGCTGATAAAGCTGAATTCATGACTATATTATCTGCTACCCCTAATAACAAACGAAAACACCCATCTAACTGTAATACTCCTCCATTTGCGTTTAAAATATTCTGGTCTTGCCTACTATTAATAACAGGCTTACCCGGAAGATCCTTAGCAAATAAAGTCATTGTCAACGAATCTATCGATAAAGGTAATAGAGGCTTAGCTCCTAACCTTTTAAAGACCGTTGTAAAAACCGCGCTAGTTCTCTCATTTACAAAATCATTTGCAGTAAATGCGAACACCTGTCCCATAACATCCTCCTGTTTAACTCTCCAAATTAAAGGAGGTCATCTCTACAAATTCTATTGGTATTGTTATAGTCGGCGTCACGACACTTACTCCGGCTATTTCTTGTCCCACTAAAGCTAATTTATTCAAGGTTAAATTCATGTTGACCGTTGAGACCCCTGAGATAGACCCGACTAAACTCAGCATTGCAAAATCAATATCGGCAGAAACAGTTGAAACCGCAGATATTGACCCGGCTATCGATTGATTACTTAAAATCAAATTACCAGAAACATTAGAAACCCCTGATATAGATCCAACTAAACTCAACGTCGAAAAATCAATATCAGCAACAAAAGTAGAGACCCCTGCAATAGAACCATCAAAAAGAATAGTAGCCTTAAGATCCCCTGTTAAGGTAGAAGCTCCTATAATCGTTCCTTTTACAGATTGTGGGTTGAAAGTAAGGGTTCCTGCTACCGTGGACCCTCCTACAAAGGCACCATCAATCGGAACTGTAGCCGTTAAAACTCCGTCTGCTGTAGAAACCCCTGTGATAACGTCGCCAGTCAAAGCCAACTTATTTAAAGTTAAATCACCAGCTACAACAGAAGTTCCACTGATTGATCCATCAAAAGATTGCGGATTAAACGTGAGTGATCCAGCTACAACAGAAGTTCCTACAATATCGTCGCCCACCAAGGCTAACTTATTTAAAGTCAAATTCCCTGCTACAACAGAAGTTCCTAAAATATCGTCGCCCACCAAGGCTAACTTATTTAAAGTCAAATTCCCTGCTACAACAGAAGTTCCTACAATAGAACCTTCAACCATCACCTTAATATTCAAGTCCCCGGCTATGACAGAAGACCCGGCGATTGACCCGTCTAAAGATATGGGGTTAAGGGTGAGATCACCTGCTACCGTCGAAGCCCCTACAATAACATCCCCTGTCAAAGCTATGGGGTTTAACGTTAGATCCCCTGCTACCGTCGAAGCTGCTGCTATCGAGCCATCAATTGGAACTGTGGATGACAAATCACCTGCTACAACAGAAGTTCCTACAATGTCATCACCAACCAAAGCTAACTTGTTTAACGTTAGATCCCCGGCTACGGTAGATTGTCCTACTATAGAACCACTAAGCGTGATGATTGCCAGCCGCGCATTAACAGCATTCGTTTCAATACCTGCTGGAGAAGTGTCTACCCCTCCAACACTTTGACTTGTCTTTAAAGTAGAGGTAAACTGGCCGGAAGTTAAATAGAGTTTATCCCCTTCCGCTCCAATCCAAAGGGTGTTTATCCCATCCCAGGAAATGTCATTCAAAGTGGCTTCAATGGCACTCACATCTTCACTGGTCTTAAGAGTTGAAGTGAACTGTCCTGATTGAAGATACAGCTTATCCGCTGCAGAACCCGCCCATGGTGTATTAGTCCCATCAAAAGAAATTCCTGTAGCATTAACATCAATCGCCGAAATGTCTTCACTTGTTTTTAGAGTAGACGTAAACTGGCCTGATTGCAGGTACAGTTTGTTATCAGTTTCACCAGACCAAGGCGTGTTAACATGATCCCAAGATATCCCAGTTACCCCTAAATCTACCGTGCTGACATCTTCACTATCCTTAATTGTTGAAGTGAACTGTCCAGATTGTAAATAAAGTTTATCATCTGTGCCGCCAGCCCAAGGGGTATTTACGCCATCGTAGGAAATTCCTTCTGTGGAATCGATCGTGCTGACATCTTCACTGGTCTTAAGAGTTGAAGTAAACTGTCCTGATTGAAGGTAGAGTTTATTAGCAGCCCGTCCTGACCACGGAGTATGGAGTACAAAAATGTTTCCTGTGAGATTACCTGCTACTGTAGATGACCCAACGATGTCATCACCGACCAAAGCTAATTTGTTTAGTGTTAAATCCCCGGCTACTGTGGAAGTTCCTGCAATCGTTCCTTCCAACACAATCATAGTAAGCAAACGGGCAACTGCATCGTTAGTACCAATACCATTAGGAGCCGTGTCAATAGCTGTGATAGATTCGCTTGTCTTTATTGTGGAGGTAAATTGTCCTGATTGTAAATAGAGCTTGTCGTCACCTGTGCCGATCCAGAGAGAATTGGCCCCATCCCAGGAAATCCCCACGGGAGCCGTATCAACCGCTGAAACGTCTTCACTGGTTTTTAGAGTAGAAGTAAACAAGCCAGATTGAAGGTAAAGCTTATCCGCCTCCGCTCCAGCCCAGGGGGTATTGATCCCGTCAAAAGAAATTCCTTCTACCGCAGCATCAATAGTCCCTACAGCTTGACTTGTTTTCAATGTAGCTGTAAACTGACCTGATTGTAAGTAAAGCTTATCTGCTACCCCACCACACCAGGGGCTGTCCGTGCCATCCCAAGAAATGTCTCTAATTGCCGTATCAACACCCGAGATGTCTTGACTATCCTTAAGCGTAGAAGTGAATTGACCCGAAGTGAGATAGAGCTTAGACGCTTCTCCGCCACACCAAGGCGTATCTACACCATCCCATGAAATCCCCCTCACTACATTATCGACAGCCTGAACCAGTTGGCTTGTCTTTAAAGTAGAGGAAAATTGTCCCGAAGTCAGGTATAGTTTATCTGCGTCTGCGCCTGACCATGGGGTATCTATTAAAGCCATCGTATACCTCTACTTACCGAATCAACTGTAACTCTGTCATTTCGACTACGCTTGTTTCAACCGTCAAGTCTCCGGACACTGCCCCATTAGCTGTAAACGACCCCACCATCAACAGCCTAATACCCTCACCTGTCAAGTTGGCTGTTAAAACCGAAGCGCCGGAGATTGCCCCTACTAATGAAAGCTTATCAAAGGTTATTTTTCCAGTTAAAGTGGAAACCGCTGCAATCGAACCAACCAAAGGATCAAAAGATTGTAAATTCCCATCTACCGTAGAAGACGCAGCAATCGAGCCTGCTAAAGACAGTTTATTTAGAGTTAAATCCCCAGCTACTGTGGAAGCCCCCGGTATGGTTCCTTCCACACTTATGATAGTTGCTAGATCACCTGCTAATGTGGAGACTCCTGATATCGTTCCATCAAAAAGAATAGTAGCTTTAAGATCTCCTGCTAAAGTAGAAGTCCCTACAATCGTTCCTTCTAAGGCTTCAATAAATCTTAAAGTTCCATCTAGGGTTGAAACCGCATCAATAGTCCCTTCAAAAGATGTCAACCCTAAGCGGCTGCTAAAGTTATTTGTATCGATGCCCCGAGGTGACGTATCAATTGCTGAAACACTCTGACTAGTCTTTACAACAGAACTAAATTGACCTGACTGAAGATACAGCTTATCATTACCCGATCCGACCCACGGCGTATTCGTGCCATCCCATGAAATCCCCTGCGGCAGAGCATCTGTTAACTCCACCTCTTGACTCGTCTTAATGGTGGAGGTGAATTGTCCTGAGGTTAGATAGAGTTTGTCTGCCTCACCTCCTGTCCAAGGGGTATTTCCTCCATCTGATGTAACCCCTTGAGGAAGGTTATCAACTGCACTTACATTTTCACTATCCTTAATCGTGGAAGTGAACTGGCCTGATTGCAAGTAAAGCTTAGGTCCCTCATTTCCGCACCACGGCGTATTCGGTACGTTATCAACCGAAATCCCCAAAGGACCGATATCGATTGCACTGATATCTTCACTTGTCTTTAAAGTAGAGGAAAACTGACCGGATTGGAGGTAGAGCTTATCGTCTCCGAACCCAATCCAGGGAGTATTTATTGTATCCCATGATATGTCGGCAGGGTTAGGGTCTATTGTCCCTATGTCTTGGCTGGTCTTGAGTGTAGAGGTAAACTGGCCGGAAGTTAAATAAAGTTTGTTGGCCGTGTCTCCTGTCCAGGGGGTATCATTGATAGCCATCGCATTACTCTAAGGTAACCTGTAAAGACTGCGCTGGAAATTTAGCTGTTTTTCCACTTGGAACTATTTTTGCAGTTAATAAGCCACCACCGAGAACAAACGTACCTCCAACAGCCGCGTCAAGAATTGCAAAATGAGTGATCGTCCCCCATAAGCCTGTCGCCTGTGGAAATGAAAGTATTGTGCTATTTCTCATTAACGTATCGGTTCTGACCCATTGACCATTTGATAAAACTCTCACATATCCATTTCCTACTGGCTCGGTTAAACCTGTACCATCCTCTGTAGGATCTGACGTAGAAAGAGCGAGATATAAATCAGCCGGTTGTATAAATGGTCTTAGTTTAAACACATGCTCCAATACTTTAGATTCAAGTGTCCTAGGTGCTATTTCATTCAGAGTAGCTACTAATGCTGACGCAGTAACAATAGAAGCTGATCCCAAAGCTAACGGGTTAAAGGCTAAACTCCCCGCAAACGTTGAAGTACCTGCGATCGTTCCGTTGAACATAACAGAGATACTTAGATTTGCGTCTACTACTGATGTTGCTGCTATCGTTCCTGATAGGGACAACGGATTGAATGTTATGGTGCTCGCTAATGTAGAAACACCTGCAATCGACCCATCCAAACTTATGGTAGCTGTTAAGTTCCCTGCTACACTCGAAGTGCTCGCAATAGAAGCTGATCCTAATGCCAACTTATTTAGGACCAGATCACCCGCAACCGTAGAAACTCCTGCAATCGTTCCTTCCATCTCTAAGATGGAGATCAGAACCCCGTTTACAGTAGAAACTCCTGCAATCACGTCACCGGTTAAAGCTAATTTGTTTAAAACGAGATCACCAGCTACAGTAGAAGTTCCTGAAATTGACCCTGCTAAAGAGATCGGGTTAAGTGTCAAATCAGCAGCTACCGTAGACGTTGCTGCAATAGTCCCGGCCAACGCAACGGGACCGCCCACAATATTCAAACGAGCGTTAACATTGTTTGTGTCGATATCATGAGGATTGGTATCGATTGCAACAACACTCTCACTCGTTTTTAGAGTAGAAGTAAATTGGCCTGATTGGAGGTAGAGTTTGCCAGCTTCCGCCCCGATCCATAAGGTATTGGTGCCATCCCAAGAAATACCCGTAGGAACTGCGTCAACTCCACTAACCGCCTCACTATCCTTTAGAGTGGAGGTAAATTGTCCTGACGTATAGTATAGCTTCGCATCCGTATTTCCCGCCCATGGGGTATTAGTTCCATCATAGGAAATTCCTGCCGGGGATGTATCAACACCACTTACATCTTCACTTGTTTTCAGAGTCGACGTAAACTGTCCTGATTGCAAGTAGAGTTTATCGTCCCCATTACCACACCATGGAGAGTTAGTACCATCCCAAGAAACTTGTTGCGGGATAGCCTCAATCGCCCCGATTGCCTCACTTGTTTTCAGAGTAGAAGTAAACTGACCTGATTGAAGGTAGAGTTTATCTGCCTCACTCCCACACCATGGGGTATTCGTTCCGTCATAGGAAATACCTAACAGAGAGGTATCGATCCCGCTAACAAGCTCACTCGTCTTTAGAGTAGAAGTGAATTGACCTGATTGGAGATACAACTTCGTATCAGTAAACCCACACCACGGAGTATGTGCTGCGAAAATATTTCCTGTGAGATTACCTGCTACTGTAGAAGATCCGGCGATAACATCACCAACCAAAGCTAATTTATTTAGTGTTAAATCCCCGGCTACCGTTGAAGTTGCAGCTATGGTTCCTTCCATCATAATAGGTGGCGTAGGAGCAGAAGGCACAAACCTCAAAGACACGGTGCTTGTCTCAACACCGTTCGGTATGAGATCGACCGCCGAAACACTCTGACTTGTCTTTAAAGTACTCGAAAAGGCCCCGGATGTCAAGTATAGTTTATCATCTCCAGAACCAATCCATACAGTATTTGGGTCATGCCAAGAAATATCCGCCGCTTGATTATCTATTGCGCTAACATCTTCACTGGTTTTGATCGTCGAAGTGAACTGACCTGATTGAATAAACAGCTTATCTGGAGCCGGACCTACCCAAAACGTATCCACTCCGTCCGTTGAGTTCCCCTCGGAGTCAGCCTGGATTGCCGAGACATCAAAACTTGTCTTAAGGGTGGAGGTGAACTGACCTGATGTTAAGTACAGTTTTGTACCAATTGCACCTGACCACGGAGTATTCCCCGGTCCCGGATTCGCATCATTAGATATACCTAAGGGCAGAGCGTCAACTGCTGAAATACTCTGACTTGTCTTCAATGTCGAAGTGAAGAGACCTGAGGTAAGCTTTAATTTATCCGCAGTACTATCACACCAAGGAGTGTTTATCCCGTCATACCCAACTCCTGTAGGAAAGTCCCCTCCTGCACTTACGTCTTCACTGGTTTTGAGTGTGGAGGTGAACTGACCTGACGTCAAATATAATTTAAGGTCTCCTATCCCTGACCAGACAGTATCAAACGTGACGTTCAATCGGGCATCAACATCATTCGTAGAAATACCTTCAATAGCAGTATCAATTGTGCTGATAGTCTCACTGGTTTTTACTGTAGAGGTAAACTGACCTGATTGAAGATAGAGCTTCCCTCCCGACTGACCTGACCAAGGGGTATTAGACCCATCCCATGAGATACCCGTCGCGGTGGTATCGATCGCACTTACGTCTTCACTAGTTTTCAGGGTTGAGGTAAATTGTCCAGATTGAAGATGTAATTTCACTGCTGCCGAAGACTCAGACCATGGAGTATTTACCCCATCAAAAGATATGTTATACGGGAGTCCTGCAACAGCACTAATATCTTGACTTGTCTTTAAGGTGGAGGTAAACTGTCCGGATTGTAAATAAAGTTTGTCGTCAGTAAAGCCTACCCAAGGCGTGTTTGCACCATCCCATGAGATACCCGATATCGAAGTGTCGATTGCCCCGATGTCTTCACTAGTCTTTAAAGTGGAAGTGAATTGTCCTGATTGTAAAAAGAGCTTATTACCGACGTTGCCGCCCCAAGGCGTATTCGTCCCATCCCATGTGATACCAGTTGAAGTGGTATCTACACCACTAACATCTTCACTGGTCTTTAGAGTAGAAGTAAACTGACCGGATTGGAGGTACAGCTTATCGGCAGTAATTCCAATCCAGGGAGTATCCGTAAGAGCCATGACTTACTCCAATTTACAAAAGAACGTTCGGGTTATGTTCTGGTACCTGATTTTGTTTTGCGTGGTACTGTGCAAATGCAGCTATGACTTCAACCATATCAAGCTCTTTGAAGTGATGGCACAAATAGTCGTAATGAGTCCAGATCGTGAACCCATATTGTTTTTTTGCTTTCTGGCAAAACGTAAAGTCTGCCCCTTGCACCACTCGCCCCTGTGCATCCCAAATTCGCGCAAAATGCATATGGTCTTTTAACAACACCCGGCGAGCTATCAGTAAACAACCTGAACCCCCAGCATCAATTTGCTGGAGTCCTTCTTTCGGCTTATGCTCTTTAAACCCTTGGCCCTCTACCTCGTCCATAGCATTGATGAAAATCGGGTAGTCTCCGTTAGCTTGCTCTTCCTTTGACGAATGCCACTGTGGAGTTGGTAACACCATAATGTCTTTATCCAATTCCACCAAATCTAAGGGATTTTGTCTTGGTGGGTTGTCTGCATCAAATGTCAACCAATAATCGTACCCACCATCAAGAAAATCTGCGATGATCAAATTCAAGTTATTGTCATAAGGTGAATGTGTTGGAAGCATTATAGTCGTATCATAGCGCGGATCTTTATCAATCCTCAGAAGATCAAACGCGCACAACTTGTGAATCCAACCTTGATTCGGAATCGATACTAAAATTCGTTTCTTCATTTAAGGTCCACCTTATAAACCAATGGAGTTATAGTCGTACCTACTGATACTTCTTCAAAACTCCAAGGGTCCAGTATCGTCACTTTAAAGTCTTTCAAAGGTCCAAGCTCCAACACTTCTGCTGGTGTAAACTCTTGTACGTGAAAATCATTGATCGGCTTATTTTGCCCTAATTTTGCGTTTGCTCTGTTCGGTGAGGAGAAATAAAACGTCTCGGACGCACTTTTGATCATATTGAAAATGGCTATCTCTACATCTTCAATATGCTCAATCACTTCTACTGCAACAACCGCAGCAACTTGAGGTTCACAAGCCCCTCGTTTAATATCCCATTGCACAAATGAAATATTTGGGTAAAGTTGAGCAGCAAAAGTCACATGTTTGGGGCTGACATCAGAGCCTACTACCATAGCACCCAATACCGCCATGATATTAGTTCCAACACCAGTCCCACATCCGATCTCAAGAACTCTCTTTCCTTTCAAGAGTTCCCCTAGATGTTCATACATTCTCCTCTGAACGGGATAAAGAGTGATGCCAGAGTGTTGGAACCTTCCAAACATCTCTACCACACAATCTAACTCCCGCTCAGGATTCTTTACATAAGACGGAGGGTTCCCATTTTGAGCTACAACTTCAGGCGGTTGCATTAAGCGCCCTTCAACGTCACCGTCCGTTTGACGCAGAATTGTTTCCACGTCTTATTTTTGTTTCGCCGAATACCGACCCGAGGATGATCCGGATCTAACGCGCACTTATCGTCAGGGCATTCTGCAATCCCTAACGTTTTCTTGGCCGCTAGCGCCGTCAACTCTGCCGAGTCGTTCTGAAACTCTGGTTCGTGAGCGTGAGCTTTATCGTTATAAAAAGACTCACATGCTGCCGCAGTCATTTTCTTCACTGTGTCTGGAAACAGTTTCACGGCTTCCGCTGCGAAATCCGCTGGTACACAGATCATGCACATCTGTACCGTTGGGTCGCCCCCTTCCCCGAAGCCTTCCACTTTGTCGTAGTGGACACCGATGCCATGTGCATCAACGTAATACGACCAATCCAGACCCTTTCTGATTGCATCCGGAACCTGCTTAAAATCCGGGTAAATATTTTGCATTTTGTTCCCAACCAAACCACGTTTGATTGTTACCAATAATGGTACGAGTTCCATAATGTACCTCCTAAAGATTAATCACCATGGCCCAAGATTTAGGGCCATGATGATGTTATCAATTATTGTGACTCTTAGTCGAGAGTCACAGTGATGTCGTTAATTGCAAACTCTGGCGTATCCCCGCTGTTGACTAATCGGGAAGTTGACAACGCCCCGGAACCAAGCTGGTTCCCTGCTGTGATCGCGTCAAAAATACCAAAGTGAGTGATGGTTCCCCATGAACCCGTCGCCTGTGGGAATGTCACTGCAGCGTTGTTGTCGATTTGACTGACGGTACGCGCCCAGTTGACGTTATTCAAAACTCGGGCATAGCCATTCCCGACCGGTTCGGCCAGTCCCGAATTGTCGTCCAACGGATCTGCGGTCGACAACGCAATGTAAATATTGGTAGGCTGTGGAAACGCCGCACCAATTTTGAATACGTGATCTAATAACTCACCTTCTAAGAAATCTGAAAAGCTCATAGCTTCCCTCCTTTATTAAAAAATAAACGCCTACTAATCCTACGGTGACAAAATCGTACCGTAAGCACCTGATACTTCTGCTGTTCCTGTTGCTGCTTGTGCTCGGATCTCAATATCCGATCCTCCGATAAGTGGTATTGGAATATCATGCGGGACAAAGGGTGCTTGCTGAAACAAAGTAAACCGATCGACGGTAACAAA
>Ga0209976_10002387_pt1 | contig 10697 bp, 11 predicted proteins | sample SumtaG_FD_182806 | JGI IMG/M metagenome (GOLD analysis project Ga0209976, IMG submission 182806) | Deep subsurface microbial communities from Indian Ocean to uncover new lineages of life (NeLLi) - Sumatra_00157 metaG (SPAdes) (version 2) | ecosystem: Environmental > Aquatic > Marine > Oceanic >... | reverse complement strand
TTGTACCAACATAGAAGAAAATATGTTACAGAAATTATTGAAAAATACGAAAAACTAGTCAAAGAAGGATTAACTGCAAAAAGAAATGATGTTATTTACAAGGCATTGGAAATTGGAGCAGTAGATACGCTAATCGTTTCTGCAGACTATCACACCAATTCTCAATTCAAAAACATAATGAAAATGCTAGAGATTGCAAAAAACACATCATCGAAAATTGAGTTTGCAGTTTCTCCAAAAATAATAAAAAAACTGGAAATTCATGATTCAGTTTTAGCCATACTCAGATACAGAATTAAATAATTCCAGAAACGGTTCAAAACTCCATGATTTTGAACCTATTTTGGCTGTAAAAGTAGGTTCGAAACCAACCATTCTTGTTAGATTAGTGAATTTAGGATAAAGCACTTGCTTTAAACAAACTATCATTTACCTTCTGACATGGTGGATATTGCCATCAATGCAGCTTTGACTGTAATTGGTATTGTAATGCTTTGTTATGGAGGTCACTGGCTAGTAGAAGGCGGAGTAAGAATTGCAAAAAGATTCAGAATTAGCTCGTTAGTAATTGGAATGACAGTTGTGGCATATGGAACTTCAACTCCAGAGCTAGCTGCATCAATTGCAGCAGCTGGTGTGCATACACAACTAATCTTAGGAAACGTTGTCGGCTCTAACATTAGCAATATCGGAATGGTAATTGGAATTTCTGCAATTTTGATTCCACTAGTTGTACAAAAAACAACAGTAAGAAAAGAGGTACCAATCATGATTGGAGCTTCACTTTTGTTAATAGCATTATCACTAGATAGTGGAATTTCTCAATGGGAAGGTGGTTTACTAATTGCATGTCTTGTTGCATTTACTGTATACATTTATCGAAGTGCCAAAAAACAGAGAGAAAATAACGTTTCAGAAGATACTAGTGAACCAGCTAGGAAAAGTAATTTTGGAAAACCGATTGCATTTATTGCCTTGGGCATAGGACTGCTGTGGGCTGGTGCAATCTTAACTATTGAAAATGCAGTAATTATTGCTCAATCATTTGGAATTTCAGAAAGAATTATCGGTCTTACAATTATTGCAATAGGAACATCGCTTCCTGAGCTAATTACTTCTGTAATGGCAATTAGAAAAGGACATTATGACATTGGAGTTGGAAACATCATTGGCTCCAACATCTATAACGTGTTAATGATAGTAGGTGTTGCTGCAAGTATAGGAGGAATAGTTGTCGTACCTGAGGTATTCATTGATTATGTTGTAATGATTGGATTTAGTTTTGTTTTGTTAATTGTTATGAAAACAGGATTAATTACAAAGCCAATGGGAATTGGATTAGTGGGTGCATATGCAGCTTATCTAGGGTGGTTGCTTTTATTTCCATAAATGAATTAAGGATTTTTTATTTTAAATATGGCAATACCTGAAATATGCATATGTTCCAAAACATCTTAGTTGTATTTGTAACGAGTACGCATACAGGGCACACTTCAGATATAGCCTTTGATATAGCAAAAAAATTTGATTCAAAAATAACCTTCCTAAAATGCATAGAGAAGCCAATCCCAAAATTTGGTTTTTTTCACTCAAAAGGAGAAAAGAAGGAACATCAAAAGGATCTAGAAGATGCCAAAAAATCTGTTCATGCTCTAGAAGAAAATGGTAAGAAGTTAAACGTGTCAGTAGATTCCAAAGTTGAATCAATTGAATCCTTCACCGATTTTCTTATTCCATATATTCAATCTAACAAAATAGATCTCTTGATAGTTGATTCTCATAGCCTTGATGAAATTCATCATGAGAATCACAAAGAAATGATAAACACAATTTTCACAAAAGTATCTTGCCCGTTACTGACACTAAGATAATTTTAGAAAAATCCTGTCCTAGTTTTAAAATCAGATTGGTATTGCAGATATTTGTTCAGCTCTTATGGTTGGAGCAATTGAGGGCAAAGACGCCCACTGTAAAACATTTTTTGAATCATTACCAATTGCTGAAATGTTGTTTAACATTACTGGTAAGTTATGAACAATTCTCACTGATGAGCCAGGATGTTTGATTTCTCCATTTTCAATAATTCGAACGCCACTACGGGCAGTGCAGGAAAAATCCCCTCTGATTGGATTTACAGCATAAGTGTACCAAAGTCTTCCAACTAATAATCCTCTTTTAGTATCTTTAATAATTTCGTCTTTTTTCATTTCCATTCCTTTAACTTTCAAATTATGTGGTGCAGGAATTGGAATGGGTTGTGCACTTCTACCCATTGGTGAGCCTAGTCTTGAAGCATTTCCTGAAGTTTCTTGATTTTCTTTAAAGGCATGAAAAGAATCAGAGTACAGATTTTTGAAAATACCATTTTCAATTAGCGGTCTTTGTTTTGTTGGAACTCCTTCATCATCAAAAAGTTTGCTGCCAACTCCTTCTGATGCATGTGCATCATCGATTAGGCTAAAGTTTTCTACTGCAATTTTTGAACCAAGTTTATCTGAAAAACAACTTCGCTTATCAGAATAAACCTTTAGACTAAAGTTTGAAGCAAAAACAAATGCTAATAGTTCTCCAACTGAATAAGGTTCAAAAATTATACTGTATTTTCCAGCTTCAGGTTTTTGTGGATTGATGGAGCCAACACACATTTCGGCTGAATCTGTTCCAACCGATTCAGCTGAAAATGCATCAAGTGTACGGCAACTTGCTTGGCCAATTCCTGATACTGGAGAGATTCCCTCCTCTGAATCTGAATTAATTGTGCCTGAAATGTAGGTTGCTTTATCAGAACAGCTTAATCCATTTGAATTGGCAATCTCAACATTTTCTGCAACTATATTCAGAGAACCTGAAATTGAGGATATTTTTGGGTGTCCTGCTGCATTAATCATTGATTGCGCAATATCCGATGCTGTGGATGTAGAAATCTCTTCAAGTTTTTTATCAAAAAGATTCTTGATTTCAGCTGAGCCTTTGAACTCAGAAGGCAATGACTTCCAATATTTTTTAGGTTTTAGAAATTTTGATGATTGTAAGGCTTGTTCAATAATTCTGGAATATTTATCAGGATTATTTGTCTGAGCTGAAGAAATTTTTTTTTGATTAATTACCCGTATGCCAAGATTCCTGTCTTGGTTTTGTTTGATTTCTGCTATCTCTGAATCGGTAATTCGAACAGTGAAGATTTTTTTTTGTACAAAAATTGCTTCGCACTCGTCAATATCCAAATTTTTTGCACGTGTTAGTGCCGCCTCGCAGGCAGACAATTAATCGCGCCTTGGATTTTTGTAATTGAATTCGTTGATCTTTATTAGTTCAAAGTACGAGCCAAATTGCGAAGTATCCTTAACAGTATCAAGCTCATCAGAATATTCAACACCATCTTCAAATTTCTTTAAAATTTTGTAGGTGGTGTTCCTTTGAGCTGGAATACGATTAATTTCTCTGCTCAGACGGCGAATTTCTTTTGGTCTGAGAAGTTGTCCCTGGGTAGAACCAGCTGATGTAGAAATACTTTCGTTGATCAATGTTCCACCAAAGTCATTCGCGCCCCACATTAGTAAAAGCTGGGACATTTTCTGGCCTTCTTTTACCCAGGACATTTGGATATTGTTGATGTAGTTATTTAGCATAATTCGGGATACAGCATGTGTCAAAAGAACATCTTTTGCACTTGCTCCCTGTCTTATTCCGTCATGAAGGTGGTGTTTGTACATTGGTGCCTCATTGAAGATGAAATTTAATGGAACAAACTCTGTAAACCCACCAGTTTCTTTTTGAATTTCTCGAATCTTTGCTATATGCTGTACACGGTCATATGGACTTTCAATATGACCAAACATCATTGTAGCAGTAGTATTGATTCCCATCTTGTGTGCAGTTTTGATTACATCTATCCAATCCTTTACACTAATTCTTCCTGGAGAAATTTTGTCTCGCATTTTCTGATCTAAAATTTCCGCTGCTGTACCGGGAAGTGTATCAACCCCTGCATGCTTTAACCGCATAAGATATTCTTTTACTGAAAGTTCTGATCTGGATGCACCATACAAAACCTCCTCAGGCGAAAACCCATGAATGTGAATGTCTGGAATTTTAGCTTTGATTGCAATACAAATGTCTTCGTACAAACTTGCATCCAAATCTGGTGGAAGTCCTGCCTGGATGCATACTTCAGTTGCACCAAAATGATGAGCTTCAGTTGCTCGTCTGACTATCTCTTCTTTTGGCAAAAAGTATCCATCTTCTTCTCTAAAATCTCTGCTAAAGGCACAAAATCCACATTGCTTTATGCAAACATTTGTGAAGTTAATGTTCCTATTGATAACATAAGTGACAATATCTCCAACTCTTCGTTTTCGCAGCTCATCAGCTACTGCTCCAACTAGATGAAAATCAAGTCCTTTTGCGTTGTACAAATTTTCAGCTTCGTCTGGTCTGATTTCTTTTTCAGAAAGTGCACGGTCAAGAGTTTTAGCTATTACAGGATCTGAATCTTTGAAAAAAGCCTCGAAATTTTTTAGCGCCAATAATCATTCCTCACTAAATTTTCGCCGTCGTTTATTGATAACATTTTTTCAACTAAGGATGATTCTACCATGTTAAAGAATTCAGGATATACTGGAAACCTACACTTTAATTCATAGCCAGCTTTTTGGGAATTTTCTTCAATCTTGTTTATCTCAGGCCAAGAAAACTCTGGATTAACATAATCTGGCGTTAATGGAGATATTCCTCCCCAGTCGTTTATGCCGACTGAGAGAAAACTACTATATGATGTCGGGGAGAGATTAGGCGGAATTTGTATATTCATCTGAGGCATTATGATTCTGGTAAGTGCAACGACTGTTTTGAAATAGTTTTCATCAGCTGAAGGATAGTCTTTCATCAAAGTGTCTGATTTTGGATTAAAGTTTTGCAAAATAACTTCTTGAATATTTCCATATCTCTCGTGAATATCTTTTATTGCAAAAATAGAATCGATTACCTCAAATGGAGTTTCACCAATTCCAACTAGAATCCCAGTTGTCATTGGGATTTTTAGCTGTCCAGATTCTTCCAATACTCTAAGTCGTTCATTAGGATTCTTACTTGGAGCCAAGTGGTGCGGCATTCCTTTTTCTGTTAATCGTTCACTGACATTTTCTAGCATTAGCCCCATGCTTGGGTTAGTTTTTCTTAATTCCCTCATCTCATCTTTAGTTAAATTGCCAGCATTGGTGTGGGGAAACAAACCTGCGTTCAAAGCAATTTCAGAGGCGTGAACTAGATACTCAAAAGTACTAGAAAATCCATTTTGATCAAGCCATTCTCGTGCCAGACTATAACGTTCTTCAGGACGTTCTCCAGTAACAAATAAAGCTTCAACACATCTGTATTTTTTAGCTAATTTAGAAAGATTTTGTACATCCTCTTTTGACATTAATGAAAGTTTTGACTCACCTGGTTCTGCTTTGTAAGTACAATATGTGCAGGTATCTCGACATAGATTAACTAAATTGAAGAATGCTTTTTTAGAAAATGTTACAACTTTACCATGATTTTTATTTTGTAGAATTTTTGCTGTTTTGAAAAGCTCATCAGGGTTTTCCTTTGAAATTTTAAAAACTTGATAGTACTCTTTTATTGAAATTTTTCTTCCATCTAAAATTTTGTTAAAGGATTCACAATTTAGAATGAGCTCACTCAATACCTGTGATACCTTGGATTCAAGTATTTATGCTTGTATCAAATTTAATTCAGATTTGGTCTTTCTTCTAAAAGTATGACAAAGTTTGTATTCCGACCATCTCTTAGAATTTCTAAAACCATTTCATCTCCAACTGATTTTTCCCTTTGCAAATGAATCAAAATGTCGTCAATTTTTCTAACAGGTTTCCCATCTACTGATAAAATAATATCTCCTCCAACCTGGTAAGTTACTCCGTCAATTTCCTTGGTCTTAGATGATCCTATGAGACCAGCTTTATCTGCGGGACTAGCTTCAACAACAGTTACTATCAGGAATCCTTTGGCATCTTTGAGATTCAATATCTTGGCAAGATCAGGGTCAATATCCCTTCCAGAAATACCAACCCAAGGATGATGGTACTCACCCTCCTCAATTAACTGTGGGGCAATCTTTGAAACCGTTTTAGAAGGAATAGCAAAACCAATTCCAGTAAATTCTCCTATCGCTGATTGAATTGCAGTGTTGATTCCAACTACTTCACCTTTTATGTTTAGAAGAGGTCCACCCGAATTACCTGGATTGATTGCAGCATCTGTCTGAATAACATCAGGAATTGAAAATCCGGTGTCTTGAGATGGCAACAATCTTCCTAACTGGCTAACAATTCCTGCAGTCATTGAACCAGATAATCCAAACGGGTTGCCGATAGCTACAACTTGCATTCCTACCTTTAGATTAGAAGAGTCTCCAACTGGAAGAGGATGTAATAGAGATGGTTCAGCATCAACTTTGATTACTGCAATATCTGTAAACGGATCACTTCCAATAATATTAGCATTGTAGGAAGAACCATCTAAGAAAGTAACTACAATCTTTTCTGAATTGTCAATTACATGATGATTGGTAATAACATGTCCACTTTGATCAAAAACAAAACCAGAACCTACACCATTAAGCCCTTCAATCTGTTCTGATTTAATGACATTAACCCTTACAACCCCAGCTTCAGATCTCTCAAAGATTTCTGTAAGAGATAGATCTTTGCTAGTTCGAATGGGAGTTTGTTCTCCAACTGTGGTTGCTGAATATCCATTAGTGACAATTATTTCTGGAGGTAAAATGGTAGCAGGTGGGATCATCATAAATGTAAATACAACTAATACTACAGTTGCACCTAAAAATCCACCAACAATTATTCCTGATTTTTCCAAGAGATAGAAACTTGTTCTAGTTCATCTATAACCCTTACTGACCAATGTTATCTTTTACTAAACACTGATAGAATTTTGGACTTGTTCTTTCATACAATAATCCCTTCCTCTCCAAGTCACTGCTGTTTTACTTTTTGCCTGTAAGATTCCTGCTAAGAATCCTGCTACTACAATGAAACTTCCTATTGGTATTAAGATCACATGAATTGATTTAATGCCCAAGCCTTTTGTTGCGTCTGCAATACATGCAAAATAAACAAGTATAGACGCAATGGCTGATATGAAAAACAGCAATGAAAAAGAATCTCCTAAATTAAAAAATGCTGATGAATATGCCAGAATGGGAAAAGGCATTAAGAGCAAAAAAAGAATTGCAAAAAAAACTCCAACTGCTATACGATTATTTTGAAGGAAAAATGGAACCATCAATCTTTTAATTGCATTCCATAACGTATCCCAATTTCTGGCCCAAACTGCCTCAACCAAATGTTCGCCACGAACCATTTTTAATTTGTATCCAGAATCTTTTACCTTCTTTCCAAGTGCTCCGTCTTCAATTAATTCTTGTTTTACCCCTTCATGAGTTCCAACAGACTCGTAAACTTTTCTTTTAATTATAAAAAAACTGCCAAAAAAATATCCGGTTTTTTTGGTTGGATCATTAACTCGTGTTGCAGAAAATCGTGTATGCAAAAATGTTGAAATTACAGGTAAAGTAATTTTTGTCCAATTATCAAGACACAACATCTTTGGAATAACTGTTAGAGCATCTAAGTTAAATGAAAGAAGATGTGACACTGCAAGAGAAATTATTTGTCTAGAATGTTTTGTATCTGAATCTGTGCATAACAAAAGTTCCCCAGAAGATTTTCTATATCCTTCAATACATGCCCAGTTTTTGCCCATCCAACCTTCAGGTTTTGGTTTTGCACTTACATGAATAATTTTAGAATTTTTTTTGGCATAATCCTCAATAATACTGCCAGTAGAATCTTGAGATGAATCATCAACTGCGATTATTTCATAGTCTTCATAATCCTGATCTAATAATGAATCAAGACACTTTCCAATGAAATTCTCTTCATTCCTTGCAGGTAAAATTACTGAAACCTTTGGTTTTGTTTCATCTTTAATATCAAATCTGTCAAGATATGGAGTATCTCTAAATGTAATGAGCATTGATTTTATCAAAACAACCCATGCAATAATTACGCCAAGCATTATGGCTGTAAGCACATAGTTAAACACGTCTAAAATTAATTCCATGAAATTATCTCTCAGCTTCTTGTTTTATGCTTTGAAGCGCTTGTTCTGTTCCGCTTTTAACATGTTTTTTTATCATCCCCGTAAACATCCCCATCATACCTGATAGTTTCATATCCCAAACCGCTTCTAGGGTGACTCCTTTTTCAGTAGGTTTTAGACTGATGATTTTCGTGCCCTTGATAATTCCATCAGTAAAAACTGCTTCAATCTTTTCTTTGGGAAACAAAGTTACTTCTTGCATGCATTTTGAATCCCTAAATGCAATTGTAACTTCTCTGGTAATTTTATTCCCATCTGATGAAATATTTCTGATTTCTTTTGTTCCTTTCCAATATTTTGTTTCATTATCTAAATCAGATACAATATCCCACACTTTTTCCAATGGGGCATTTATCATAGTAGATATCAGAATTTGAGCCATTATTGGATTTTCTGAAATTATAAAATATTAATTTTGGTTTTCGAAATTCATTTTAACGGGATTTTAAAACCATACTTATGCCTGTCTCTTATGAAGACTTTAAAAAATTGGATTTACGTGTGGCCAAAATCATATCTGTTGAAAAAATTCCTGGAAAAACGAAAATTGTTAAGGGTGTTGTTGACTTGGGATCTGAAAAACGTGATGTAATAATTGGCGGTGCAGAATTTTATCAACCTGAGGAACTCGTAGGTAGAACAGTAATAGTTGTTGCCAATCTTGAACCAAAAAAATTGGCAGGAGTAGAATCAAATGCAATGTTGCTTGCAGCCGATGTTAACAACAAACCTTATTGGCTTACAGTAACTGAAGAAGTTGAACCAGGGACAAGAATTTTATAATTAACCTATTCCAGGCCCTTCAGTCTTTGGTTCAGTTGGCTTTGTGGCAACTTTTTGGTCAAACTCAGATGTATCTATTTTAATTTGTAAAATTTTTCCTATAACACCAATAATGTTACTGGCCGTTCCGTATTGTGGAGATTCAATATCAAGGATTTCACCAAAAAGACCTACACCATTAATTTTTTGTGTCTTTGCTAGGCCCAAAATTAATCCATTAAACCATGTAATGGTGTTCACCTCAGAAGAAAGCGGTTTTACATCATGAGACTTTAACATATCAAGAGCTTCAGCATTTGTCGCTACACCAAAAACCTTGCTACCCTTCCCGTTTTCACTTGGCAGATAACCACCAGTTGTTATAACCATCTTTATGTTTCCCATTTTTTTTACAGTGGAAAGAACTGCTTCAGCAATTTCAAAAACTGTACTAGGTTCTTGTGGCTGGTTTTCTCCAGAAAAAATTGCCACTGAATTTTTCTCATCTATTGTAATAAAATACTCGTCATGTGGGAGATCGATTAATCCTTTTTTCAAATTTACCCATGGTTTATCGGTTAGGACTATTTTGCAAGCTTTTTTTGTTTTTAATGTCTTTGTCAGGTGTTGGGTTACTAGGCCTCCGACCTTTCCCATGTCTGGCAACGAACTAATCAGAGTAATGTCTTTTAAATTAAAATCTTGAATTTTATCTATTTTCATAACAGTTCCTATGTATTATAGTATATCCACCTTACTTTTCAAAACTAAAAATTTTTGTAATCGCTTATAGCTTAATCATAAATCATAAGTTTTTTTTCTTCAAGCAATGCATGAAGATTATTTACAGATCTGTATACATCCGCTTCTTTTTTTGCACCAGTACAAACTAATTTGCCTGAAGAGAAAAGCAAAATCACAGTTTTTGGATCCAGCATTCTATGAATCAAACCCGGAAATTGTTCTGGCTCATACATACTTCGAGGAAGTGTTCTGGCTGCTTGTTCTAAGTGAATTTTTCCACCAAGATTGATAGATGCAACTATATTTTGTATTGTAACTGTTGCCTCTTTTTTAACTTTAATTCCTCCCTTTCGCAATCTTTGTACAACAGTCTTTACTGCTTTTCTTGACATATCCTCAGACTTTGCACCAGTACAAACCATTTTTCCTGAAGTAAAAATCAGCGTGGCAGTTTTTGGAACTTTTAATCGAAATACCAGACCAGGGAATTGATCAGGATGATATTCAACATCTGGAAATGTTCTTGTAATTTCATTCAAATCCATTTTTTGGTCTACTGAAGCTGAAGCGACAACATTTTCTATGCTAACTATGGGCTTTGTTTGAGGCATATTACGGGATTCCGTAATCACTACTATAATAAAAGCAATCACTAATTCTTCACCTCAGAGTACATAATTTTTCAAAAAATTACCCTCCAAGTCAAGGTTGAATCTCAATTTGCAAAGAAAGAAAAAATTCTTTGACAACAGGTTTAACGAATGGTTTAATTTAGAAAAGCTAAAGGCTGAGTCTAGTGGATTTTACAAATTTTGATTTTGATGAATTTTTTGGTATTGGTGATGATTCCAATCCTCTTCTTTGGCTGATTTGGATAATTCCAATTGTTATTTTTGTTTTTTATGGTCAACGAATTCAACTTCAAATTACTTCTAATGAAATTAAAAAAAACATTTCTAAATTAAAACAATTCAAAGATGAATCAAGAACTAGTTTAATTGAGCATA
>Ga0209976_10002386_pt1 | contig 10705 bp, 9 predicted proteins | sample SumtaG_FD_182806 | JGI IMG/M metagenome (GOLD analysis project Ga0209976, IMG submission 182806) | Deep subsurface microbial communities from Indian Ocean to uncover new lineages of life (NeLLi) - Sumatra_00157 metaG (SPAdes) (version 2) | ecosystem: Environmental > Aquatic > Marine > Oceanic >... | reverse complement strand
TGTTCCAGGCCGGCGCCCCGGGCGGTCTGCAGGACCTGCTGCCGGGCCTTCCGGGGAGAAACGGAAGCAGGGAACACCAGCGCGGTATCCACCAGGAACCAGCCCGGTGTGACAGTATAATCCATAACACGAGGGGTTGTCATTTCGCCGGCCCCGGAATCTGTTTCTTCATCCAGGATGTCCGCTTCCGCCGGAGTGGGGGCCATTCCCGGCAGGGGGACCGCCTCGCCTCCTTCCAGCTCAACAAAAGCCGGCTCAGCGGCAGCCCGGGCCTTGTCTGGACCTTCGCCCGCGGGACCTGCGTCCCGAGGTCTTGAACTGCAGCCAGCCATAATCAAGCCGGATAGAATAACGACAGGTAACAAGCGCATCAGTACTCCACCAGAATTTGGTCAAAAACTTCGCCCATGAGCTGCGGGGTCTGCTCGCGGTTGAACAGCCGCCGGGCCAGGTAGGGCACATTCTCCATGATATAGCCAAAGACCTCGTCCGAGGTAACCTTGCCGTCCCGGTCGCCGTCGGCCTCGCCCCGGATACCCTTCAGGAAAAAGTAGGTGAACAGCCCGTGACCCTTCTCCCGGTACCAGGAGCTGATCTGGTCCCCCGAGGAGGAGGTCAATACCACGCCATCCTTCAAGTTGGCGGCGGGATTCTCTACGGAGATGAAGATCGGCGATGCCTGCTGGATGAGCATGCCGGCCTCGCTGCCGCCGCTGAAACAGGCGTCCACCACCACCGTTACCGACCGGGCTTCCAGCGCGCCCAGCTGGCCGTAAAACCGCTCCAGGCTGTAACCGGTCTGGGCGGCGTAGCTGGGATCGGCGTCATGGGGGACAAAGTAAGCGTTAGCGTTCTCCACGTCGGGGGCACCGTGCCCGGAGTAGTAGACGAAAACATCGGAGAGACCGGGCTTGATGTAGTTTGCCAGCTGCCCCTCGAAGATGCGGTTGAAGGCCGCCTTGGTGGCCTCCTGGTCCACGGCCACGATAATGTTCTCCTCCCGGTAGCCCATGGCCTGTACCAGGTAGTCCCGCATGAGGTTGGCGTCGCGCCGGGCGAAGTCCACCCGAGGGACGTCCTGGTGGGCGTACTCGGTGATGCCGATGACCACCCCCACCGCATCAGGCCGCGGACTGGCGGCGGCGGGAATCTCGATGTCAACGTCACTGGTAGGATAGGCTTCCGCCGGCTCCGGCTCGGGAGCGGCCGGTTCGGTGTATCCCGGCGGCATGATCTTCACCTTACCGGGCTTGCTCACCCCTTCAAAATCCTGGGCGGCCAGCCAGCCCAAGCCCAACACCAGCACCGCCAGTAGACTAATAATAGATTTCAAACGCATCGGAAATGTTCATTCTCTCAGGGTTAGCCGTGTAGTAAATCATTATGCGATAATCAGTGCCCGTTACGAGATCATCGGGGATATGCCAATCCAACTTAGATTCATCGTCATAGTAAGTGGCGTCACTGTCACTTTTAAGAAACTGTACGATCACTGGTCCTTTCAATAGTGCGGCCGTCACGGGTGTACTTTGTACAGCGGTCCAACTGATAGTCTCCGTGTTGTCTCGTCTCCATCTGTAACTCTTTTTGGGATATATTATTTCCAGACCATCCTCATGAGTGACGCCCCGCCAGCTCAGACTGTATTGTCCCTTGTGGCTGCGGGATTCGCCCTGGAGTAGTAGAGTGAAGGAAAAGTCCAGACCGTAAAGGATTGTCCAGTAACCCGGCTCGAAGTTATCAGGCGGGGAACTGTAGAGTGTATCCAGCAGGAAATCATACTCCTCCAGATCCCGGCTGAAGATGCGCATGGTGATATTATCCTGTTCAGACCGTAACAGCAGCTGTCCGACAGAATCAGCAGTGATCTGGAGATTAAAATAATCCAGGTCGCCCGCCGGAGCTATGACGGGATAGATGGTTGTGTCGATTGGCAGCGGATTGGGATTGTAGTCGTTGCAGCATTGGCCCCCAACCAGTTCATAGGGATCTTCCTGAACATCCCGTTCCAGCCACTGATCGCCTTCGGAAAAGATTAGATTCTCGATAACTCCGTGCCGGGTCTGCTCACAACCCGCCAGCCATAGCATAAACGGTAGAAAGATGATAAGTAAATAAGTTGGTTTCATTGGGTTGGAATATGTAATCCTACTTCAAAGAAAGCCTCGGTAAAGTTAACCCATGGGCTAAGGAAATATTGCCTGGCACCTACGTTCAACTTAATCCATCGAAAGAGGTTGACCTGCACACCCGCCTCGGCAAACAGACCCGGATTATTGATGGATGATGTAGTGCTTCCCAGAGCATTGCCGATGCGAAACTGGTTGAAGCTCAGGCCACCACCGATCTGGGGCAGGAACACTCCAAACACCGGCAGCGGTGTATAGGCCATGGAGAAGGAGAATCCGGCGTAGTGGAGCATGATCTGTCCACCCTCAAACGTCGGATCGCCGAAGGCTAGATACTCCAATCGCTGCTGATCTCCCTGATCGCTGAGGTTCATGTTCCAGTTGCGATACAGCAGGTTGAAGCGATAAACGAACGGCACGGCGGTGATGCGCAGGCCAAGCCGGCCATTTAGGTTTGGCTCCAGGTCCCTGTCATTCATAGTGTTCTCAGAAGGCCCACTCTTAAGGAGATAGTAATATCCACCGCCGCCGTAGAAGGTAATGCCGTTACTCAGCCGCTTGGTGAAACGGTTGCCCACCACCAGGGAGCGTAAGAATCCTGAGACCGTCGGGCGCGTTCGGCCCACCACCTTGATCACCAGGTTATCGGAAACCAGGGCCGGCATGTCGTCGAGTACTTTCCAGAGGATGCTCTTCCGGCCCGCACCGACCACGCGCTGGCCCACGTCACCGGTAACGCTACCGGCATGGATAGGGAAAGCGTAACCACCATCCAGAGAAGCATAGAGGTCTATGGAATAAACTGTGTTGGGCTCCGTATCATATATAGTATAGGTAACCTCGATGAGATTACCGGGGTGCACCTCGAAATCCACCTTGGTTATAGACTGGGCCGACAAGCCCGCCATACCGATCAGTAACAGGAAGCTCAGCTTGCGCATGATGTAAATATTGACTACTGTGCAGTCCTTTTGGTTGCCCCTGAATATAAAGTTTGCGAGCGAAATAGCATAGTATTATCCGAGTCTGTGATATACATCACATCTTCGCCAGTCCCGAAACATTCTCGATATTGTTTTCCACCATTGTAGTCGCGCTCAATGGACCACCACCAGCTTCAGATAGGCCGTATTCGCCCCGGCCTGGATCTCCGCCACGTACGGGCCCGACGCCACCCGCTGCCCATTATCGTCGCGACCATCCCATTGCGCCACATAGCGCCCCCGGTACTGCGGCTCGGCATGCAGCACCTTCACCTTTCTGCCCATGGCATCGTACATAGTGATCACGACATCGGAATACCTGGGGATTGTATATGCGATACGGGTATGATCGCTGAACGGATTGGGATAGTTTGGGCCAAACGAAAAAGCCAGCTCCTCCTCGCTCACCGGCGCGACGCCAATCATCGATTCCAGCATCAGCGTGAGTGTATCACTGGTAGTCATGGCCCCTTCGCTGTCACGTACTACCACCGTCCACAGGAAGATGCCCATGGTATCCAGATGAGCCGTTACCTCCGTGGAGGGGCCCGCCGGGAGCTCCTTGAGTACCTGCTGTCCGGTGATGTCCAGGAGCTGCCAGGTATAGATAAGGTCATCGTCGGGATCCAGGTTGGGACTCGGTGCCCACTCGAAGGTAATCAGAGTATCCTTCCCGGCATAGCGCAGGCGCTCTTCCCATTCATAGCTGTTCGGGCCGATTCCCAGGAAGGGGCCTGGCGGATCATTTTCAGGGATAACGGTCACGGCAAAATCCCGGCTCGCGGTAGCCCCGGCCTGATCAGTAACCGTCAGCCTTACAACCAGCTTCCCGAACCAGTCGGCCCTGGGACGCACTACAGTGATAGACCCTTCCCTTTTAAAGGTAAGGGGCAGAGACCCGCCGCCCACGCGTATGAAACGGAGGGTCAGATCCTCATTGCTGTCGTCCACATCGTGGACATAGGGGCGCCAATCGACGTGCGCTGTGTCGTCTTCCACCAGGTGGAGATCGGGCAGGCTTGCCAGAGTAGGTGGATCATTCACCGCCAGGACGGTTACTTTGAACCTGTCAAAGACCACTACGCTGGTATCGCTGGCATCCCGGGCCGACACCACGAATGACCGGCTGCCGTGCCAGTCGGGGGTAACCGCCAGCACCAGCTCATCCCCCCTTTTAACCAGGCTGACCGTATCGTCATTGGCAAGGCTGTAAATAGTGTATTGGGTGATAACCGTGTCCTGGGCATGGTCGGGGTCAATAAACATCTCAGACAGCCTCCCGATAACGGAGGGGGCGGCATCTTCTATCAGCACCATATCGGGGAGCGGCGCCGCCAGCCGGGGCAGATCATTGACGGGGGCGATGGCCAGCTGGAAAGTATCGGCCACTACCTGCCTTAGCTCATTAACTGCCTCCACTATCACCTCACCAGTCCCGTGGTAATCCGGGCTGCCGTCCGCCCTGAGCCACCCGTTATCTTCGACGGTCAGCTTCACATTTTGTCCAAAGGGGTTAGAGATACGGTAGGATATTTGGTGGTTGGCATCAGCAAAGACCTTTGTCAGATCGACCAGTGGGTACCAGCCGGGGAAATCTTCCGCCAGAGTAATGTCAGGGATAGTATCCAGCCGCAGGAGTGGCTGGTCGAGACCGCTGCCGCTCAGGTTCACTCTGAGTTCCTGTGGTTCATCGAGGACAGCGAAGTGCAGTACCGCGGTACCGGAAAAGTCCCGCATGTCGGCGGGGCGGAAATAGAGCGGAATATCAAGCTCTTCGCCGGGAGCAAGGCCGAAAACCAGTGGCGGTGTGGAGAATGCCGCTTCCCCTTCCTCCAGCTCCAGGGATATACTCAAGGGCGCAGCGCCCTGGTTCATCACGGCCAGGGGTTGCATGATGGTTTCCAGGACCGGCTGCGGGCCGAAGTCAATGTGGTCGGTGGAAACGGAGAGGGGCAGGGCCACCTCCGCCCTGACGGTCAGCATCAGGTCCGGCAGCCTTTTCAGTCCGTAGTCTCGTTCGGATTTAAACTGCTGACCGAAGGGGATATCCGCCTGGAATGGTCCGGCTCTGAGCGGCGAAAAAACCAGGTCCAGGTAGGCCGTATCGCCGGAGACCACTTCTAGATAAGAAGCTGTTTCGATCCACTGCAGGGGCCCTTTTACCACCCCACGTTCCATGAATCCCACTTCACCACCACTGAATTGCTGCCGGTCCAGGACAATAATCTGCTCCGATCCATTACCCACTGCCACGGGTCGGTGATAGCTGTCGCCGGCGATTACCGAGCCGAAGGTCAATGTATCCTCAATAAAATAGGCCGCCTGTAGTGCCTCGCCCTGCAACCCTATTCCCACCAAGCCTGCCGCATTTCCCGCCCGGTAGGGCAGGTTGATCCGGGAGCTGAAGAGACCGGCTGATTCCGGTATCCAGGTAACGGCAAGCGTCACAGAGGTTTCTCCCACTAATATCCGGGGCAGCGGCGATAGCTTCACACTGGCGGGCATCACCGGGGGTGCTGGAAAAGTGATGGGGCGGGTACCGATATTCTGCAGTACAATACGGGCCGTATTTTCCGCACCTGCGTAGCTGCGATGCCATACCGCAATTAACGGAGAAGCCACCAGTGGCGACCTGGGTGTCGCCATTAGTGTGATGGTCAATGTCTCAGCCAGATTGAATTTCGGCGACTCCCAATGGATAACCAACTCCAGCTCGTGGGTATCCAGGTCGGCCTGGATATAGGTAACCGGGAAGCGCATAAACTGACCCGGGCTCAGCGTCCGGAGCGGGAGGGCTACCAGCACAATCCCTTCAGGGAATATCAGCGAATCCAGGATGATCACCCCCTCACCCAGGTTGGCCAGATTCATGAAAAGGGTACGCGACTCACCCGGCAATAGCTCCTCGAAAAACAGCTGGTCGGTGCTGGGGCTGAGCTCCGGCCCGGGCACAGCTGCAACAGGCTGCTCCTGGAAATCCAGGTCGGTGGTATTCTCCTGCGGCGGGTAGCGCAGGCCGACCTGTCCGGCGGTTCCGGCCGGATGGGCCAGACCTGCGGCCAGGATGAGTACAAACACCACCAACCGGTGCCATGGAACCGTCGTGAGGATCATAACAGTAGAATTTACAACCTCCCGGTGAAGGAATCACCTGGAGGGAATATCAGGGAGGGCTGCCCCCCTCTTCAGACTGTAGAGCCCCTGATCACTTTCTCAGCCTTCGCTGCACAGCCTCGCTCTCGAGTTCCCTGATGGCATCCGAAGCGATCCAGCGGGCGGCCTTTGAATCAATCCGCTGGATTTCCCTGGCAGCCTTTATGGCGGCCCGGTTCAGATTCGGATTCCTTTTGCCGATGTGTCTCAGCGCCCAGTTGACCGCCTTCTTCACGTAGTTCCGTTCATCGGTGGCTCCCTGCCTTATCACCGGAAACAGCTTGATGAATTCCTCGTCTTTCGCCTGCTTGTCGTGCCACGCCAGGCAGGCTATCAGCGCGAAAGCGGCCCGCCTGACGAACTCCTCTTCCCGCTTAGACCAGTCGCGGACCTTCTTCCAGGACAGGGGGGTCTTATCGAAGAGGTTCATGCACACCTGGTCGCAGACGTCCCAGGAGTTGATATCCTTCACCCAGTCTTCCATCTGCTGCTCGGTCAATTTCTCGTGCTCGCCGATCATCGCCGCTACGATCCTGGCCTCGGGTATTCCAACCTTCCATAGCTCAAGCGCCAGCTTGTGATCCTTCCCCGATTCCTTCGCTATCTTTCGCATATCGGGGACCGCTACTCCCAGCCTTCGTTCAGCCGTCATGCCGTACCTGGCCATCCCTGCCACCTGATCGGGCCGGGCCCCGGCCTTCAGTTTCTCCAGGACCTCTGCTACGGAAGCCATGTTTGACATCCCCCTGGTCTATATAATTTAGCCGTCACAAATCCATTACGTATTGATTCTGGGATCGCCTGGACGCCTCCCTTTCCGCCTTGATGATTTCCTATGTTTACTGGGCAGGGGAATAACGCGTGGCTCGCCGTAGGCTACGCCGAGGCTATGCCCCACAAGGGGAGATCTACAAACGGTGAGGGAAAGGCGAACCCTGGTAGTACTATTTGCCCTCGTTATACAGCCGCACGAACAGCTCCCTTTCCGTCTGGGTGAATTCCTGCTTGCGGCGGCCCTTCACGGTGGCCATGGTCTCCAGGCACTTCTCCAGATCGTACCTCTCCCGGCCGTCACCGCCCCAGGCGAAGGAGGGCACTATCTTAGGCGGGACGCCAGCTCCGAATATGTTGGCTGCCACGCCCACGCGGGTGCCGGTGTTGAACAAGGTGCCGATGGCGGTCTTGGCATGGTCGCCGATGAAGCAGCCCACAAAGTGGCTGCCGGTGTTCACGACCCGGCCGTTGACCGACACCTTCACCTCGCCGTAGTTGTTCTTCAGGTCGCTGTTGTTAGTGCCGGCCCCCAGGTTGATCCACGAGCCGAGGTAGGCGTGCCCCAGAAAGCCCTCGTGCTGCTTGTTGCTGTAGCCCTGTATGATGGTGCCCTCCAGCTGCCCCATGACCCGGCACACGGGTCCCAGGGATACCCCCTCCAGGAACGAGAAGGGCCACACCTTGCATTTGGGACCGATATAGCTGGGGCCGGTGATCACCGAGTGGGAGCCCACCGTGGTCCCCTCATCAATGCAGATGGGACCTTCGCGGGTATCGAGGACGACAAGGGGATCGATGGTCACGTCTTTGCCCAGACAGACGCCGCTGTCGCCCACCACCGCCACGCCTTCGGGATATGAGGTGGTTACACAATCCCGGCACCACCGGTCAAAGTCGGCAACGAGCTGGTTAGCGTTGACCGGGAAGTGGTCCCACAGGTAGCGGAGGAGCCTGGGGCCCTCGGTCTGTGGTGAGAAGCCGGGATCGGTGCCGGCTTTCAGATGGGAGTAAAATTCCCTTGACAGGTCGGCGGTGAGGTTACCACCAGCGATGCGTTCGTCAACCCCGACGAAGCCCCGGACACCGCCAAGCTGTTCCCACGCGGCCTCGTTCCACAGGGCCGTGCCGTTCAGCCACAGGCCGGCCTCCACCTGCTTCGGGTTGACGGACAGATCAGGGTAGCTCTCATGCATCACCGCCGCCAGTTCGGAACGCACCACCAGGGCCAGGGGCTGGTTTCCCACTACCCGGCGGATGCGCTCCAGGTGGGTGAGGGCCCCGCAGCGCAGCTCGAAGGTAGCCCGCGTGAGGGTCAGCGGCTCCAGGTCCAGGGCATAATGGTCTTCAAAAACGTAAATCATATATATACTTTCGGTTCATGGTTGGATTTCGCGGCCATTACCCGTGAAGCCAATGCTGCAAAACGTCAGCATTTGCTCATAGGCTCCCTCAAGGCCGCCTTCAAGATTGGCATGAATCTGAATATTGTACAGATCGTCGGCATAGGGACCGGTAAAGCCGATCCGCCGGGGCGTCCTGATCACGCTCATCACCCGGGCCATCTGCAGGTTCAACTCGGGTTCCAGGTTAATCACGGCATCGAACGACCGGTTGCGGAAACGGGCCAGCATCACATCCATCTGAATCCTGGACGGTCTGCGGGGGATCATGGGATAGTAGAAGGTCGACCGGATAGGGCCGGCGATTTGATCTCGATAAATGGCAGGGATAGCCAAGAGGATAGGGTTATCCAGGAGGTGTACTTTAAGGCGCTGAAACACATAGACGCTTTCGGCCAGCCATTCACTTTGAACGGGAAACAGAAAGAGCAGTCTTTGGGTCCGCGGCTCCGGGGGAGAGACAATAACTTCCCGCGGCGGACCCGTTATATAGCGAATGGTTCTATATAATCGCAGACGGGTGTTCGTCTTCATAGCGGATATAGCCCAACATATAATATAAGTTACCCCCGAAGAAGCATTATTATCAGCCCTAAACCGTCCAGGACTTCCCCCGAAATAATCAAGTGAAATTCAGGAACTCTCATAAAGGGGTCTCTTTTAGCCTGGATTATTCATGAGCTATAAAAAGAAGAGTCTCTAGAGTCTCCACAAATTATTAAATATGTGGTAGTTAATATCACAAACAATAAAAGGAGACACGATGAAGACTCTTCATAAAAGTTTAGCCAGCCGGAATGACAGAATCCTAATAGATTTTCAAGCTGAAAACAGTTTTCAGAAGAGTTTTCCCTTTTCCACAGCCTCAGTATCCGGTAAGAAGGTTCGGGTAGCTTTTAGGAGTGGCTCAGTAAGTAGTAATGCTGGTGTTTTATTACTGCGTGAAACGGAGCGGCAGGTGGGCATCATTACGTCTTTGGTAGACTGTATTGCGGACAACCGGCGTCAATATTCTGTTGAACATTCCATCAAAGAGAAAGAAGGAGCGGATTTAGGCAGTCAGTTGCCAAACGGGAGTGAGTTCAGTCTTTGCCTGTCGCGAGTCGCATGGGCCGGCCCGTTCCACCGTTTCGCAGGAGGACGATTTCGGACATTACACTGAGGGCGATCTCTTCGGGCGTTCTGGCCTTCAGGTCGAGACCGGCCGGCGCATGGAAGCGTTCCAGGTCCTTATCATCGGCACCGTTCTCCCGGAGATATTTGATGATCAGCCCGCCCCTTTTTTTGCTGGCTACTACCGCCACGTACGGCACACCCAGCTTGAGCGCCTTCAAAGCATCCAGGTTATCGTTGGGGTGATGGGCCGCCAGCACCAGGTAGCCGGGCCTAAGCTGGAGCTGATCGATATCCAGGTTTTCGGTGATGACCTGGTGGGCGTGGGGATGGCGGGCAGCCTCTTCCTCAGGGGTCTGCACCACCACCCGGAAATCGAGCAGGCTGCCTATCTCGCTCAGCACCTCCACCAGGCGGCCGGTGCCACGTATAAACAGGATCGGGGATCGCTGTTGGGGTTCAACCATGATGGTAATTTCTCCTCCGCAGGGAATGCTCAAAAGCAGGTCGTCGCCCTTCAGGTCGATATGCACCGAGTGGGGCATTCCATCGGCCAGGGCTTCCTTGACCGTCTCGCCGACAATCCTTTCCACGCAGCCGCCGCCCACCCAGCCCGCGATCCGCCGCCCGCTTTCATCGTAGACGGCCTTATCCCCGGGTTTGCCCGAGGAGGAGCCCTTGATCTCGATGACGGTGGCCACAGCAAAGGCGGTGTTGGCCTGCTTGAGTTGGGCCGTTTCCTCGAAGACATTCTGATGGACGGGCACGGGGTTATTCCTCCAGCAGGGAAAGGGTGCGGGCGTAGTCTTCTTCGGTATCGCAGTCCAGTAGAACCTCCCTGGATTTCACCGGTACAGCGACCGTATGCGCAGCGTGCTTTTTTAGCAGCTCCTTGGCCCCTCGATCACCCTGGAGATTAAGGATGTCGTCGAAGAATCGTGCGGGAAAGAGGACGGGGTTGCCCTGCCGCCCCTCGCAGGTTGGGTAAACGATCCGCTCGCCCTCTCCGGCGATGAAGGAAGTCTTGAGGGCCTGGAGGGTAGAGGCCTTCACCAAGGGCATATCGCCCAACATGATGAGGACCCCGTCTACGGCATCCGGCAAGGCAGCGATGCCGGCTCGCAGTGAACCGGCGAGACCCAGCTCCCAGTCG
>Ga0209976_10002379_pt1 | contig 10718 bp, 15 predicted proteins | sample SumtaG_FD_182806 | JGI IMG/M metagenome (GOLD analysis project Ga0209976, IMG submission 182806) | Deep subsurface microbial communities from Indian Ocean to uncover new lineages of life (NeLLi) - Sumatra_00157 metaG (SPAdes) (version 2) | ecosystem: Environmental > Aquatic > Marine > Oceanic >... | reverse complement strand
GAGGAACGGTCCCCTGTGTCCGGCTCGCTGTGCTCACCGGCCATCCCGCCTAACGGCGCGAAACGGGAACCGTTCCTCCTTAGTTCTAACTGCAAGTGTGAAACTAGGGCACATTTTGCCGTATCGACTCCCCCCAGCCCCTCTCCAGAGGGGAGCAGGGCCAGGCCCAGGAGTATCTTGGCAGGGGCCGCTTTTAAGGGTACAGGGAAAAATCCCGGAGGTCAGGCCAATTGAGCTTAAAGGTCTGCACGCCGGGAATTTTTTCCCTGATCAAATACAAACAGGAGCTCTCGCACGAGTGGGAAAGCGATCCCACTTCGCGGGGTCTCCTGTTTGCTTACGTCCACTCATGGACTTTGCACCGATTCTACGCGGCCGGATCCTGTGTCACCGGGACCTCTTTCTCCAGGACAATCGTCACTTTCCCCTCAGAGGTCTTTTCCTCAACCTTTTTCCAACCAAAACCAGTGACAAGATTCACTATCCGCTCGATCTCGATCTTAATCATTGCTGCATTCATGCCGTTGCCTCCATCCCTTTTTTAACTGCATTATAACAACGCGGACAGGTGCGAAAAAACTTCGACTTGTCCAGCTCCATCGGATCCGAACACAGGTCGCACGCAACGTATGTTGGGCGCGGCTCATACGGGCTTACATCTTCCCGGGGTCCCTCATCGCCATCGTTGCGTTGTCGCCGCAAGGCGTCCTTCCAATCCTTCGACCATTGGCGCGCGACCTCTCTAGTGCAGCCGTTATCCACGGCAAATGTCAGATAGTACTCCAACGACGTTTCGTCGGCAATCGGCCACAGCTCCTCTGCCACGGCCATGCTGATTTGTTTCTTGTGCACCGCCTTCTGGAGCAGTGGCGGCATTCTCAATAGATCCATGCGCCGCTTGATGGTCCCGGCTGTCTTGCCCATCTTTTTCGCGACCTGCTCCAACGAGAAACTGTATTCCTCGATGAGGCTTTTATATGTGGCAGCTTCTTCCATCGGGGTTAGATCCGCCCGGGCGATATTCTCGGTAGCCCGGGCAATCCCGATCTCTTGCTTGCTCATTACCTGTTGGATTGCCTTGATCGTTGATAATCCGAGTTTCTTACAGGCCAGATATCGCCTATGGCCAAACACCACTTCAAACCGTTTATCCCATATGGCCACCAGTATCGGCTGGAGCAAACCCACTTCAGAGATCGACTCCGCAAGCTCCTGAATATCATCCGGATCTATTTCCATCCGCAGGATCCCTTCAGGTTCATCGATCAGATCAAGGGGCGTCTGTTTTATCGTCTGTCTCGAGGGCTTTACCATCAATGAATCTCCGTATGATTAGCGAATCCGGTCCACCATCTTCGACCATGACATATTCAACGTCAGACCACATCTTGTAGAGCACTACCCGATGGGGGATTACCATCTGAAATGACTTTGATTTAGGGTCGATCCGAACTAGGGTCTTTCTCATGTTGGCGACTTAGCAACTTTCCATCTTTGTGTCAATAATTTTGTCAATTGGCCAGCGCTCCCAGGTTGCGCGATCGGCCTTTATGCAATAACATCACCGGAGTGCACAAACACTGCACACTATATAACATCTATTAAGATATAGGACAGATTATGAGGAAGAACCGGCCAAAGGGCCGGCCGATTCTGTCATATCTGGATTTTTGGAACACGAAACCCCGAGATCCACGGAGGCGTCCAGGAGCGCAAATACCCGGGATCCAAAAGCCGGCTTGCGCCGTGGTCTGTAGTGGAGGATTGCAAGGACCATGCCGGGTTGCCGTTTTTCGTCACATTAGTGACATAATTTGTCAGATGTGCGATGCCCTGCAGGGCGATTACTGAAAAGAGGGTTGATTACTGCGTCTAACATGGTGATATTGTTGCTTATAAATAAACGCGATTTATATAGTGTTTGGCATGACACTTGCAGTACATAGAGTTGTATGGCGTTTTTGTCATGCGAAACCAGCCCAGGAGGTAACGATTTATGACAGCAAAGAAACAGATCCGATTCTTTAAGAGGCCCGCCCGGATTGAATCCAAGGATTTAGCTATTGTCCTGGAGGCATCCCGGGCGCACGTTGAATACCGTCGCCGCGAGGTCGAGCGGATCCGCCTGAAGGACGCGGACCACCGAATGATGCTCAAGCGTCTATTGGTCCGAGGAGGGTGGTGATATGAAAAGAATCCATGTCGAGGGGATCCGCGAGGAGCCCGGGCGCGTAAGGTACTCGCTTTGCCATGCGTGCCGCGAGCGTGCCAGTAAGGTTGTCACCTATGCAAATTCCTTTTCAAAGGTGATCTTGACTCTATGCGATCCGTGCAGTGAAAAGGATTATTTCAAGCTAACGAGCTCCGGGCCGTCCTCATGGGTTGTCACCGAGGCGAGCCGGATTTAGGGATCCGTCCAGGAGCTCATGCGGGATTCTTCTTTGACATTTCAGGCAGGAAATGAGAAGGGAGGAAAATGAGACTCCGGACCCCAAGACCATCCAGGGCCTGGGGAGGGGATCCCGGGGGGTTTCCCCCTCCGGATCCCCGGACGCAGCTTGCAGCGCACCGCACAAAATACAAGAGCCCCGTTGGCTACAGGGCTCTTGCACAGAACGCAGAGGGTTTATGCTCAACACAAAACCCGCCACAATGATTACACTGTTTTTCTCCACAGGTCAAGGCAAAAGCCATTATACTGTGGCTGCCGTCGATACACTCCTGAAGCTCCTCAAAAATCATCATAATATCAGAATCAAAAGGCGTTGGTTCTTTCAGCTCATGAGAGATCTAATCGACGAAGGATATCTCAAGCGACACGCGCGCCATGACTACGATCCCAATGGCCTTGTCTCGCAGAAACCCTCGATGGTGATCTTTAGTCTCAGGGGTATTGTATGGCTTGTGAAAATGGGAGTGGCCGGCGCGGTCGAGGTTTACAAGTCAATGCTGTCATATTTGAACAAGGAGGAGAACCGCTTTCCTTCCCGGGCGGATTTCGATGATGGTTCCTGGAAGCCCACCGACCCCGACGACCGGAAACGCTTGGAGGGATTGCTTGGGATTGTCACGACGAAGGGCTCGAAGATCTTTGACAGATAGAGGTCAAGGCCCAACCACGTACGCAGAGCGGAAAGGAGGTTTTATGATCAGCAACGAGAATTGGCTAAAACGCTTTCACCAGGCGCTCAAGGTCCACGGCAAAGAGCGCAAACGAACCGAAGGTAGCGATATGTATTATCTCTGGAACTGGAAGGCGCTCGGATTAACACCCGCTTCCGCCGCCCTCAAGGAGATCGCTACATTGGAGGGTAAATAGCACACAACCCCGAAAGGAGAATGCAGAATGTCACAAAACGACTTTACCAAAGCTAATCACCGCACGGGCATTGATGGCCAGACCATTCTGGATGCTGGCTTGAATGTCTTTGGCCTTCAACTGTTAATCGAATCCTATACTGATGTGGCCCAGGGCCGAACCGGGACGCTCGAATTTACCTATCTTGGCGTCGATGTTCGCCTCAAGATCAACCACAACGCAGATCAGCCCGTTGACAACTGGCTTGCGTCTTTTGTGGACCTCGCAGCGGCCGCCACTATGATCGGCGAATCGGCCCGGCAGATAGATCACGACTGTATCGCCCGTTGGCGAGATTGCGGGCTCACTCCGGAAGCCGCCGTCAAGAAACAGATCGATATATGGGAGGGCCGATAGAATGTTACTCACTGACGTCCTGGAGCTGTACAGTCTCACACCCGCCACGCGGGAAAAGTTGTTAACTCTTGCCCGGGTCATTGCAGCATTTTCCGGCGAGGACATCATCGTCAACATCAAATCCCAGGGCCATAGCCGGCCCGATCAGGCCGGTCAGCACTTTTTCGAGTTCGATATACTCAAGGGTGAATCGACGCGTGCCGGCGCGGAAGGGATCCAGGAGTTCCTTGGTCCTGACTACGTTGTAAGGCTCGAGGCCGATCATATGAGTATCAAGTATTCCCCGGATTAGACCCAATCCCCTATGTTGTGTCCTTCCCGGATCCCTCAGCGCCCGACAACCACATCATGTGGTGGTCGGGCGTTTTCTTTGTTGACACGGCGCAATAAACGTGCCAAGGGGGGGGAAACCGGGTGTTATATCACTCAAAATCACCTACATCGACAGGAGGACCACAAATGGCTGAGATTAAATCGTTATCGGCAGTTCGCGAAAAGTGGGCGCGCGTTACTCCCATGCGGACGGAGGATTATAAACTTGGGATCTCGAACCCCAAGCGAGATTGGGCTGGCGAAACCGAAGCAGCCAAGGATAATTGGAAACTCGGTGTAGACCAGGCCGCGATTAAAGACCTGTTCGCCAAGGGCGTACGCGGCGCCGGTACCGGCAAGTGGAAAAAGGCCGCCCTCGAAAAGGGACCGGGCCGATTCGCTGAAGGCGTCATGCTTGCCGAAGGCGACTACCAAGAGGGCTTCGCGCCGTATCACCAGGCAATCGAGAACGCCGACCTTGGCCCTCGGTTTCCGCGCCGGGATCCCCGGAACCTGAACAGAGTCAAGGCAATCGTTGACGCGCTTGTCGCTGAAAAACTCGGGTAATCGCAAGTAGCGTTTGCCCCGCGCGCAAAATCGCGCGCCCTCTGGCCACCATGGCCAGAGGGTTCTGCAATTCTCGGACGTGCTTGCCGGCAGCTACCGCGCCGGCAACTGTTGATCGTCGCAGCATAAAAGGAGAAACAGGCTATGGGACTGAGACAACCGCAGATGTTCAAGACTGTGTTGGGTAACACGGCCTTGACGCTCGAAGCCAACCCGGGCGAGAGCTTCCGGGTTAAGAATATTTGGATAATCGACCCTGCAGCAACCTATGTAACCGTCCAGGTCGATCGTACGACGGTCGGCTATTTCCGGTGCGGTGGCGTGCTCGGTTCTCATCTCAATATGCATCGCGGTCGCGCGCAGCATAGCCATAATGTTGAGCTGGCAGCCGGCGCGGCAATCACCGCGACCAACCACCAGCAAATCACCAACGCCGGTGGCGTCGCTTCCGGTGTTTATCTGGCTAACTCGACAACCGTCGATGGTGATGGTGATCGCCTCTTGGACATGAGCCGATCCGGCGACCAGATGCACAAGACCCTTTTGCAGTACCTCATGGAAAAGGAAATCTTTGCCGGCTTCCCGGTCGGCGAGGGTCAGACGTTTGCGCTTTCCGGAGTCAATCAGGCGAACTGTATTCAGATGGTTGAATACGAGATCTACGACGCCGAAGACATGAAAGCCGATATGCCGAACGGATCCGCGAGCCAAGAATACCTTTTCGTCAATTATGGCAACGCGGGCGGATCCATCCAGGCGACCGCGGCCAATCTGTTGACGACTTCCAAGAACCCCGCCGAATTTCCGGACTTTCCCTTCGGGCGGGTTGTGCCGGCTAACTATGAAATCGATATCCTCGGGATCCTCGGATCCACGTTTGCCCCTGGGGAGAACGACGGCACGATATACAGTTGGACCAAGTACCTTAAAATGGTCCGGGACAGGGAAGTCCTTTTTGATGAAGACCGCAACGGGCTCCTGTTTTATTCCAGGAGCGACACCGCGAAAGCCGATGTGAACGTCGTTGCTGAAGGCTGGTCTGTTATTGGCAACTACACCGATGAAGACGCCAAAGAGCCCTTTCTGTTTCCGGGACCCTTGACTTTCCGGTCCGGCGACGAACTGGGCGTCTATGTAGTCCTTGAAATCGGCTCGACCGGCAAGGCGCTCACAATCATCGAACATGAAATTGGATTGATTACGAGAGTGAGGAGGGCGGAATAAGATGGAATACTATCAAGCGTGCGACGTAAGCGCAACGACCGGCACCACGGATTATGATGATGGCATACGGTCCACCGCCGAGAACCCAAAACGCCTTCTTTCTATTCTTATCATCGGCACGGTCCTCGGGCTTATCAACTCGATGATTCAAGTCTGGTACGATCAAGAGCTTATTGCCGAGCTTCCCGTGTTCTTGATCGACAACCTGTATGCCAGCGGACAGACCGAGCCCTTCTCAAAGAACCGGATTAACGAGATCGGCATCGGCTTTGACATACCTGTTGGCGCTGTCGTGAAGCTCGCAGTCAAGGCCGTCGGCGGTACTCAGACCTTTATAGGCGCGTACCGATACGAGATCAAGAGCGCCTAGCGAGGCCGAGCTATGCTACCTGAGAAACGGTATAATCCTTCGACTGAAACCAGTCGAAGGCCCACCCCCACGACGTTCGCCCATCTGCGCGGATGGATAGAGGAGCGCAAGCGCTCCCAGAAGATCACGTCCATTACCGAGCTGACCAATATCAATGAGCAGCTCCGTGTCCAATCCGAGCTCTACATCAGCAATGTCATAAACCGCACCATATCGCAGCTCATCGGTAAATATGGCGATGGGTTTGTCACCATCGAAGGTACAGCCGATGGCCGGTTGAAGGTGGACGCCAGTATCCCGGCTGCCACCATGAAGCAAGCCGTCATCAACTTTTCGACCGCGATCACGTCCGAGCTCGTCGCCGTCGTTGCCGGCGAAAAGATCTGTGTTGTCAATATCATGCTCACCGTTGCCGGCGAGACAAATCTCACTTTCAAGAGTGACTCCGATTCGATCTCCGGACCAATGGACTTTGGCGGGACCGACGAACCGCGCGGCATGGTTCATTCTTTGGCCGATTCTCCGTTGAAGACAGCCGAGGGCGAGGCGTTCGGGCTCGCATCATCGCTAGGCGTTCAGGTTAGCGGTTATATCACCTACTACACCGAGTAAACACAGAGGACCTATCCTATGGCATTTGGCGACATCAGCGCGGTCGTTGATACGTTGGAGTTTAGTCTGACTGATATCGCGAATCCGGATATGATTCAGATCTCGACCGGGATCTATGCCATTGCTTACACCGATGCCGATGGCGATGGCCAGCTCATCACTATCGACATCGATGCTGCCGGCAACATCGGCGCAACCGTTCTCGATTCGCTAGAGTTCGACACGTCCGATGGCGCGGAACCGAGCCTTATGTGGGTATTGGGCGATATATACGCTATCGCATATCGGGGCGTTGGCGCTGATGGTTTCATTGTCACCGTCGAGATCAGCCAGGCCGGCGCGATCGGTGCAGCGGTTATTGACAGTCTGGAGTTTCAAACTATCGATTGCTTCGAGCCGTGCCTGATTAAGATCACGGACGCCATTGTCTGTGTCGCTAATCGGGGCCCCGCTAACGCGGGGATCCTCACAACAATCGATATCGACGGATCCGGCAATATCGGAGCAAGCCCGATTCATACGCAGGGCACATGGGCCGCGAACCTCAATAACCCTCACATCGTGCATGTCTTTGGCGACATCTACGCCATTACGTACCGGGACGCCGCCTTTGATGGTTGGGTCTGCACTATGGATATCGATACTTCCGGAACCATTGCCGGCAGTATCACCGATAATCTGGAGTTTGATGGCGTGCAGGGAACATTCCCGACCATCGCGCGCGTCTTGGGCAATATGTTCGCCATCGCTTACGCCGGATCCGGCGACGATGGCACCCTCATCACCGTCGAGATCTCCGACGCCGGCGCGGTGGGTGCAGCGCCCGAAGATTTGTTGATCTTCGACGCCGCCCAGGGGGTCCAGTGCGATATAGTACATATCGGTCTTGGCATTGTGGCCATTACCTACACCGGTGCCGGCACCGATGGTTATCTTGTCACCATCCAGACGGCTATCAATGGCGACATCGACCCCGCGCCGATCGGCTCGCTAGAGTTCGACATTCAGGACGCTATCTCAACGAGCCTGGTTCACGTTGTCGATGATATTTACGCCATTGCTTATCGTGGTTGGCAGGCCGATGGTTTTCTCAAATCGTTAGGCATCTCAACCCCGCCGACAGATGGTGGCAATCCTGCTTTATTGATGGGGATCCTATGACAGCAATGAATCCGAACTGGTTGACCGATCGCGCCTTAACCGCCTTCACGATCTCCTATAAGATCCGCGATAAAGGTGAGGGCGGTGTGGTCCAGGGAACTTGGTCCTTTGACTGATGGGGAGATATTCAAGGTGACGTGTTTCGCCAGACGGTTACAGAGGAGTACTCCGCAGAGCACAGCGGCTATCGCGACAAGCGCAATCTTATGATGCTTCGCCGTGGCTGTTGTCCGCCGATGCTTTCCGAGATCCTCGCTAAACCATGGAATCCCAATGTGGCAAAGAATGATCCAACACAAGCGGCTATCTCGATGCTCAAGGCCCGAACTTACGGATTGATGGAATGATATGAATGGAATCTTTCAGGGGATGCTTGGCGGGTTGCTTCCGACGCTGCTACTTGTAGTAGTTTACATCTTTTCATTGTCGGGCCGGCTCGCTCGCATCGAAACTAATATCCAATGGCTTATTAAGGCGGTGTCCAGATCCCAACCGATCTCAAACGACCCTACGCCGTAGACTGGCGGGGAGATCCCCCGCATATGCTACCCCCGGACATTCCTGTCTGGTATCGGTTCTTGGATACGTGGGGCTACCAGTTTAAGAATTTGTATTTGGATTGTCTACTCGGTGGTCCGATGCTCACTCCGGAGGAGCTCAAGGACCCTTTGAAAAAGTCCTGGCGTTATATCAACTCGAAACGTCCGGACGCCATTGCAGAAACCGAGACAGAAGTATGGATAATCGAAGTCTCTGCAAACCCCGGCCTTCGGGCCATGGGGCAGATCGTCGCATACCAAGCCCTCTGGCAAGAGGACCCCGTAATCGAAAAGATTGACCGCGCCGTGTTGGTTGTCGAGACGCTCGATACCGACTTAGGGGCCGCCGTTGCTAGATATGGCGCTTTGATCTTTGTTGTCTGAAAAACGACCCTCTGAGATCCTCACAGCCGGGAGATCTCCATCACCCCCATAGTAGGACATGCAGCAAAATGGCCGATTATAGCGCCCCTTTCCAAATGCCCAAGTTCACCGATGAGGCATACCGAAAGAAGAAAGACGCCTATAACGAGGAGCACGGCTATTCCATTACCTTTCCGCAGCTTGGCGACATCGTACACATCGGCCTAGATAAGCCAATGACCGATGAAGAGAAAATCCTTTGGTATGATGGTGACCGAGATCAGATCCCGGAAAAGCGCCTGAACCAACTTTACAAACAGAAGGAACGATCCCGGGACAAGTATAAGAAGATGCTGGCGAGCCCGATTCCGCATTGGACGGCTAACTACACCGCCGTATTGACCGCATGGGATAACGTCCAGGACGTCATTATCTCGCTAGCTGCAATCGGGCGGATTGCCATGTTCTTTTTACCCAGGGCAATCGCCGCCTGGTTCGGTTGGCCAATCGGCTTATTGTGGGCCGTCGCATCGATCATGTCCACGATAGCAGCGCCGACAATGTGCGCGCTCAATCCCATGGCCTGTAAACGTAAGATGAAAAAGGAGATGGCCAGGCGCAATAAAATGCTCAGGGCTCGAGGGCTTCCCCCGGCGAAAGGCACAGCAGCATGGTTCAAATGGGAAGCCATGAAGTTAAAGCACGGATTCAAGGGGTACGCGAAAAGCGGGAGTTTCTTGCCGAGCTTCTCCGAGGGGATCCAGGCGCTCCAGGTCACGAAAGACATCTGGGGCGTCGGGTTGTCGATCGGGCCGATATTCGGTCTGGCTTATGACCTGATCAGTGGCGGTGTCCGGTGGGCAATCGGTCAAGACGTGTCTTTCAAGGACACCCCATCGGATATTGAGATCTACCGGCGAGCTGACGACGCGAAACACAATTATGCTAGGTGGAAGCGTCCCAAGCAGAATATGACAAAATCCGAATACATAGCCTGGAAGAACAAGCGCGGCGCAGATCAGCGCGACAAACGCGGCACCGACCAGGACGATATGATTATGAGGGCTCTAAAACTGAGCCAGACCACATATGGCCGGTTCCATGGAACAGATTGGCAAGAGGAGGCAGCTAACTATGTGGGCGTACAGATGGCCATTCAGGGCGTTCAGCAGAGTCTCGACTATTGGAATCCCCTCGAGAACGTCGAAGGGCTCGAGCACCTCGAAATAGAGGCGTATAACGAGCCAAACCCCCTCATAGAGGAAATGCTTACCGAGGAGGGGCTAGACCCCGAGTCAGGCATCGCGTGGCCGTCTATGGGCAAACGGTGGGCCACCTACGAGGAAATACAGACGACCCTTGCCCCGATCGCGGCGGAGAGCTTCGAGTATATGACCGAAAACTGCCCAAGTGAGAACCTCAAGGCTATCATGGAGACGTCCGCCATTGAGTTCGGCTTGAATTCCATCGCTCTCCTCGAGGGGCCGGAAACCATCGAAATCGAATATCATGCTGCCCTCGATATAGGCGAGGCCCTTCTCGGTAACAGTTATTCGTTTCCCCTCGACATCGAGGCCGAACAGATGATCGACTTTGCCGAGTGGTGCCAGGCACACCAGGACAACGAAACCCGCCCGACGCTCAAGGAGATCTTGGCCTATGCGAAGAATTCCCTAGGCTTTCAGTTCACAACTCAATCCACCCAGGATCAAGATCGCTGAATGCCGGCACCCCGCCAAATTTCTAACCTACCGGAAACACTACATTAAAAAAATCGACGTTCTGCAGCTCCAGGAAGCAAGAAGTCCGGATCCGGAGTTTTTCGTGCCACAGGGCAGAGGAAGGCCCGGGTAGA
>Ga0209976_10002378_pt1 | contig 10719 bp, 17 predicted proteins | sample SumtaG_FD_182806 | JGI IMG/M metagenome (GOLD analysis project Ga0209976, IMG submission 182806) | Deep subsurface microbial communities from Indian Ocean to uncover new lineages of life (NeLLi) - Sumatra_00157 metaG (SPAdes) (version 2) | ecosystem: Environmental > Aquatic > Marine > Oceanic >... | reverse complement strand
GTCACGATGGCATGTGTCAGAGGCTGCTCAGCCCTCTTCTCGATGGCCATCAGCCTTCGGTCTCCTGTAGGCGTACATTCAAGGTGGTAGGGGGAGGATTATTGCGTCCTCGAAGTCTACCCAGTTTACTTAGGCCTGTACCGCCTTTGCCTGGGCGACCCTCCCCTACCTCTAAATTGCGCACGCGCGTAGAAGCCATGTCAGCCCTCCTCGTAGACCTGGAGGGCCTCGTTAAGCGAGTCAACAAGCCGGTTGGCTTCGGGCAGCATAAATGTGAGGAGGGTCCACATCTTGACCTCTTTCCTGGTGCTTATGTCTCCTCTTTCCCATCTACCGATGGTGTAGTCGATGGATTCCTCGAAATCCCGTGCGGAACCATACTCACCTTGCAGGGTCTTAATGCCGATGAGATTGTCTCCATCTATGGTTTCTATGGCCTCTACGAGAATTGTTACGGGTTCACGGGTGAGTCCTTCGATCATGGTGAAAAGCTTGCTATACTTTAGAACCATTTATCCTCGTTAGAACAACGTCAATTTTTGAGAATCCCTTTTAAGTTTTACGCCGTTCTAGTCCTGTTTTTTATCAGTTTTTGATAATTTTAGAATTTTACGTCGGTTTAATCTAGAAAAAGGGAGTAGATGGGATTGCGTAGACCACGTACGCCATGGCTCGCATCTCATTCGTGGGTCTCAAGATGGCTGTGGCTCGCAAGAACTTCATGGGTCTCATCAGTTACGTGGCTCGCATATACTCTACGGTTCTCAATAAGATTCTGGCTCGCAAACGACATGTGGATCTCACTCATCATCTGGCTCGCACGAATCATGTGGGTTTCAGGCTCTTCGTGGCTCGCAAGTCTGCTGTGGGTCTCATATCTAGCTTGGCTCGCATATTCCTCATGGGTCTCATACATTTCTTGGCGCGCATATTCTCCACGGGTCTCAATCCTTGTGTGGCTCGCATACCCCATTTGGTTCTCAAAACGTTTATGGCTCGCACGTCCAACCTGGGTCTCATTCAGGATCTGGCTCGCACTCTCACTTTGGTTCTCAGTGTTACGATGGCTCGCACACAGTTTGTGGGTCTCAAGCAGGTCTTGGCTCGCAACAGTTCTTTGGGTCTCATGGGCTACTTGGCTCGCACTCTCTTGTTGGGTCTCAGAGATCGCATGGCACGCAAGTATTCTGTGGGTCTCAATCAGACCTTGGCTCGCACAAGAGTTCTGGGTCTCAAGCACGTTCTGGCACGCAAATGGGCACTGGGTCTCAAACGTTCTGTGGCTCGCATTTACTCTTTGGGTCTCAATCTTTTAATGGCTCGCACGATCTCTATGGGTCTCAGAAACGCTGTGGCTCGCATACCATTGTTGGGTCTCAAAGTCACAATGGCACGCATGCGTCCTCTGGGTCTCATAGGCTTAGTGGCTCGCACATTCTACATGGGTCTCATGCTCGCTGTGGCTCGCACGAAGTACTTGGATCTCAGTCTTGAGGTGGTTCGCAGCCCCTTGTTGGGTCTCACGTAAGGACTGGCTCGCACAGCACCGGTGGGTCTCATGGACACGCTGGCTCGCACTCTCTTGCTGGTTCTCACGCAAGGACTGGCTCGCATCCGTTGTATGGGTCTCAATCAGACCTTGGCTCGCAAAAGCGAAGTGGATCTCAGTTCTGCTGTGGCTCACATATGCGCTGTGGGTCTCAAGTGTGCGCTGGCTCGCACGCTCCCTCTGGTTCTCATTAAGGCTCTGGCACGCAATCATTTCGTGGGTCTCACACTCCAGATGGCTCGCATTTCTTGCGTGGGTCTCAAATACGAGGTGGCTCGCATTTTTGAGTTGGGTCTCAAACACATGGTGGCTCGCACACTCTACCTGGGTCTCAAGCTTGCTTTGGCTCGCATGAAATTATTGGGTCTCAATCGCCTAGTGGCTCGCATGTCTACGATGGGACTCAAATATCCAATGGCTCGCATATATCATATGGGTCTCAAACATTTATTGGCTCGCACTCGCTCTTTGGTTCTCAGTTAGTTCGTGGCACGCAACATGTCTATGGGTCTCATTAATACAGTGGCTCGCAACCCCTTGTTGGTTCTCACGTAAGGACTGGCTCGCATTTATCCGGTGGATCTCAAACGCTGAATGGCTCGCACGCATCGTGTGGGTCTCACGTGATCTATGGCTCGCACAACTTAAGTGGATCTCAGAGGGCTAATGGCACGCAGCGAACTTATGGATCTCACTTGTAGTGTGGCTCGTATGCGAGGGATGGGTCTCAACCCCCGGGTGGCTCGCACGTCGCTCGTGGGTCTCAGCCTGGTTTTGGCTCGCAGTCCTAACATGGGTCTCATACAGGGAATGGCTCGCAAATGCTTAATGGGTCTCAATAAACCCATGGCTCGCAAAAGTAACCTGGTTCTCACCCCTTCGGTGGCTCGCAGTTTCCCAGTGGATCTCACCAAATACGTGGCTCGCACTCGCTCTTTGGGTCTCAGGTGAGTTTTGGCTCGCACGTTTTCCGTGGGTCTCAGTGAAGAAGTAGCTCGCAAGCGATTTTGGGGTCTCATCACGTCCTTGGCTCGCATATCCCTTTTGGTTCTCAAATTTAAACTGGCGCGCACGTGCTTCATGGTTCTCAGGAACGAGCTGGCGCGCATTTCCACTTTGGGTCTCAACAGTGAGTTGGCGTGCATTTGAATCATGGGTCTCAATTCATCAGTGGCTCGCACTCTTCGTTTGGGTCTCAGGAGAACTGTGGCGCGCAATCGATACATGGGTCTCATTGACGCCGTGGCTCGCACACGCGTTCTGGGTCTCAGTTCGGGTTTGGCTCGCATGCCCCTGCTGGGTCTCAAGGAAGGATTGGCTTGCATGTCTCCTGTGGGTCTCACAAACATGATGGCTCGCATCTCACTCGTGGGTCTCAAGTTGGCTGTGGCTCGCATCGCCTCCCTGGGTCTCAAGACGAAACTGGCTCGCAATGGTACTGTGGGTCTCATAGCATCAATGGCTCGCACAGTATTGGTGGGTCTCACGTAGGGACTGGCTCGCATGCGAAGGGTGGGTCTCAACCCAAGGATGGCTCGCATATCCTCAATGGGTCTCAAAAGAGCTATGGCTCGCAGGCTCCACTTGGTTCTCAATCCAACGCTGGCGCGCAAAACCATCATGGGTCTCATTGGGGTCATGGCTCGCACACGCATTTTGGGTCTCAGTTCTGTTTTGGCTCGCATGCCCCTTCTGGTTCTCAGATTCGACGTGGCTCGCACAAGCGTTCTGGGTCTCACTTGCTGTGGCTCATTACCTATCAGGTTCCCAGTCAATGTAAGTTGTGTGGCCCAGCTTCTCGAAGGCGTAGGACGGGCGTACCGGTAAACCTTCCAGTATCCGCCATTGCTCCCAGACGTAGGCGAGAAATTTTTTGACTGCGTAGCTGATGGCCATGTTGTCTAGGTGTCCCTTGCAGGGGCCCTTGCTACAGAATTGGTCAGTGTAGTAGGGGCAGATCTTAGGGGTTTTGATGATGTCTTTGAATGCTGGGGATAGCACTTTTTTACCGTTTACTCTGACCATGCGGGGGGTGTCGAATAGCCGCCGCTTGTAGCTTGTGTAAATTTTGTTGAAGAACGTGGGGTCTCCGGTCTTCTTGTTCTTGCCAAGTCGCTTGAAGGAAGTACCGATTCGGCTGGAGAACATCCTCAGGCTTGAGTCGTAGTCGAGTGTCTCACCCCTTTTTCTTCGAGGTCTGCGACCATCTTCGGTGACATGCAGACCCCACCAAGCCCAGTACTTTGATACGGTGTCGAAGGCTCCGATACCCCGGATGGTGGGATAGAGATAGTTTCCTTCTTTTGTCTTCTGGGCGAGGCGCACCTGTGTTTTGCTGAGACGCAAAAAGTCCTTGTCTTCCATGTCATCTCTGACTTCATCTGGAGCATCCAGATAATTAACGGCAGCCTCGAAGTCCTTCTTTAAGATCAACTCGAACTTGATCATCGTTTTCCCGATGATCCAACCTGAAATGAGGGGACCAACTCCATAGACTCTTCTGAAGAACTCCTCATAGATGGGTATCCCCTTGATGCTATTCTGGACCTCTCTTTTTAGGTTTGATTCAAGTTTCCTGACGGTTCCCCCGTACAGCTCGCTCTCTTTTGGCATTTGCCGGAGACGGGATTCGGTGCGCATCCTCACGTCCTGTAGATCGTAATGAACATCTACGAACCGCCGAACGGTTAAGTACATCTCAAGATTCTCATCGGAGAACGTGGAGTCTGTCAATTATACCCCCTCGTCGCGTGCGTAGAGCATATCAACGAGTTTCCGAGAATCGACGTGTTCCTTTACTATCATTATCCTCGTTAAAATATTCTCAAACTTTGAGAAACCCTTTTAAATTTTACGCCGTTCTGATAATGTTTTTTATCAATTTTTGATAATTTTAGACTTGTGATCGAGTCCGTTTTTCTCTGATAAACGCCTCGGGTGCAACCGCCTGATGCCGGTTACCGACCAGGTTGACTAGCCCCCTCACACGAAGTCTATCAAGTATTTTGTATAGATTTGAGACTGAGACACCGACGAAAGGGGGCAGCTCTGACACCAGATATGCCCCTCCTCCCTCCAACATTTTATACCAGACCCTATTCTCTGTATCAGGGGCACAGAACTCCTCCAAGAACTCGGAGGACATTTCGCCACGGCTTATAATTTCAGCGAAGGCCGTATCGATTTTGAGGTGGACTCCTTTGATGATGTCCTCTGAACTCAGTATCTGTTCCTTGTTGAAGTCCTCCTCAGCCATCCTTTTCTACACTCACGTACCGTATGTGCAGCTATCAGGCTGCCCTTGGGCAGCACTCACGCAAATATGGTCATAAATCGATATAGCTACTTGCGTTTAACGAAACCATAAACTCAGGGCACCGGTTACTCTCCTTGACCGGAGTTTCTGAACATGAAAACGTCAAATTAACCTGAGACAATACAGATATAAGTGGACATATACGCGGGATGTAAAAACACGAGTCCATCATCCATCAAATTGCCTCGCATCCGCACACATAAAAACTGGGCGCACTTCAATGGAGCACGGAACTCGGTGAAAGTGTAACACTTGCGTCGCCTTTATGTGACGCACAGAAACCTTAAACGGGGCAACGCAGCATTAAAGTGTGAAGAGCTGAAGGCAGATGGAATGGAAAAATGTCAGTTTTGATATTCCTACAGAAGTTGTAGAAGCCATGGATAAACTTGTTGAAAAAGGCATCTACCTTGACCGCGGAGAGATCATAAGGGAAATAGCGAGGAATGAGATGATCGCGCGCGGTATCGAATCATTCGTAGTTCCCATGCAAGAGTTCGCTGAGACAATAGCCAAGGCCACAAAACCTGATCCAGATGCGCGCTCGTAAGTTTTAAGTGGTGATGCGCCCCATTCAATGGTGCACAAACGAAAAGAGGAAACGAAAATGAGTAGATTAGAAAAGAAGACGATGGCAACGCTGCTGACGATACTAGTTCTGGTAAGTGTGATATTATATACAGCACCAGTTAGCGCCCTAAAACCTTATGCCCTTGTGAATGGAATTGTGACTGGTACAAGTGAAGGCGATGCAGAAGGCTCATGGAGATACAAATTTAATTGGTATCGCGGTGACGGACTGGATATCTGTATAGTAGAACACACTGAGGAGGGCGTGCAACAGCGCCGCCTAGAAACGGTGTGGTCAAATACTGGATTTTGGAGTGATGTTGGCCCATTCCACCATGTTGCAAGGATGACACAGACTATCCGAGGCGAGGAATGCACGGTATACGCCTTCGCCTGGGGAGATGCAGAAACATTTGAGGCCGCAATACTACCAGATACAACTGAAAACAAGGAACTGTATGAGATTGGTTTAGACTTACCCTATTGGGAAGTTCTAGACTTTATCAAGGGCGTGATAGCAAAAAGCGAATACGTGGTTTACGGAGAGACAAAACATGCATACTTTTCCCCTTTTATTTCTTCAAGCCACGGCGCGTAGTCGTGCGCGCGCGCAAATCTGACCTTGAAATAACTATCCCCTTTTTTCTCGTAAGTTTTAAGCGGTGATGCGTGCGCAAAATCCTTGGCTACTCCATCTTGTCAAGGACTTTTAATGTCAGCTTGCTGGCTTGATAGCGGCTTAGACCGTATTGTAATCTTAACCGCTCCCAGATCTTGTAGAGTTCCTCTTTGGCGACATCCTGTTCTCTGATCCACTTTAACGTCTCTTCCAGCATCTGCGCGCGCGTGCTCAATGGAGAAGCCTCCGCTTCAACTGATTGGCGATGTGGTACGCCAGCCGTGGAGGCACCGCGTTGGCTATCTGAACAGCCTTCTCCGTGTCGGTGCCCTCAGGGACATACCAGGAGGGAAAGCCCTGGAGGGCCAACGCCTCAGCGAGAGTGATAACCCGATCCTTCCCGGGGTGAAGTATCTGCGCCTTCTTCACGTTCACAATCCCACAGCTGGGCTCATCCCACACCAGCCTGATTATGCCCTGATAGTTGGAGAGCCCCTCCTTGCTGGTCCACTTCGTCGAGTGCATCCTGGTGAACCTGTCCACGGTCTCAGGCCTGTGCTTCGTGAAACCCCAATTCTTCAGAATCTTACTGAAGGTGTCCCGGACGGTGGGGCGTTTCAAGCCCGCCGGAGGACTTAGGACCAGGTGCTTCCCCTTGCATCCGATGAAGATCTTCCGGTGCCGTGCCTGGGGGACCCCATAGTGCGACGTGTCCACCATGTTCATGGTGACCTTGTACCCCGGCATCTCAAGGAGCGCCGCCGCCGCCCACTTTGAGAGGTGGGTGACGTTCTCGAACATGAATGCCACGGGTTGCATTGCCTTCACGACGCGACAGAAGTCGAGGACCAGTTGCGCCCGCTTACTGTAGATGTTCCGACTAGGGCTCACGAGGGAGAAGTCCTGGCACGGGGTTCCGCCGACGATGATGACGTCGTAGTCGCCTCTGGTTGGGTAGTAATCCGCTAGGTCCTGGTGGACGCCATTGCCGATGTACTTGTTGTAGGTCTTGAGGGCGACGTCCCAGGTGTCTATGCCCTTGTCGACCTCGTAGCCGGCCTGCACGTAGCCATAGGAGAGGCCTCCCATGCCCGCACAGATGTCCTTGAGCCTGGGGAGATCCATCTAGCCCTCCGCCTCCATTTTAATCTGGATTATGCCCCTGACCATCAAGAGATCCTTCTTTGCGATAAGGTTCGCTTCAAGTAGACTTCCAGCAATTTTCCTTGATAGCTCATATGCTCTCCAACTATGCATCTAGCCCTCAACCTCCTCCTGACTCAGATTTTTTAGGGGATTCAACATTTTCATTCCACTCTTTTCTCTTACCGCTCATTTCCAGGAACAAATTGAAAGCCGGCATCATCATATCGATTTGGTGCTGCTGCTCTTCCATCTTCTCAGTCATATCCTCGATAATCTTGCGGCTAACAAGTTCTTCCTCTGAGATCCTGAGCTTATCATAGGCATCCATGTAAGCCTCCGTGAGCTCCTCCTCCGTCGGCGCCGAGTACACATCGTGAGCCTTCCCCTGAAGCCTCCGAATCCAATGGTCGGCGATCCCCCCAGCCTCACACCCCGTCTTATGAAACTTCCTGAAGCTGTGACCCGAAACTTTGTTTCCATCATCGAGGAAATCGGTCTTCCTTCTGAACATGGCAGATGCAGCCTTCCTGTTCATGCGACCACCGCCCCGCTTCGTGAACAGCGCCCCCGCCTCCCTTCCCCTGACCTCGATCCACGCCTCGATCCCCTCAATCGCCTCAGGACCGATCCTGATGTGAGCCAGGTCCCCGGTCTTCGTTGTCTCTAAGGGCCTGAACTCCTTGAAAGGCTCCTCCTTCTCATTGTAGACGATACGAGCCATCTCATAGTGCACCAGATCTAAAATGCTGAGGTCGCTCATCCTGAGCCCAGTATCCTTGGCCATCAAGATCATGGCCTTATTGCGCTCCTGGAACTCCATGCCCACCTTCAAGAGCATCCTCCTGATCTCTTCGGTCCGAACCTTCCGCTGACCATTGTATATCTTACGGGGCGCATCAATCTCCCCCACGTCGAGGGGCATCTTTATCACCTTGAGGAAGAAGGCGATTGCCGTGATGAAGTTCCACACCGTCCCGTTGGCCAGACCCCGCTCCTTCTTCAGATAATTCAAATGGTCGGCGACAAGGTCCTCGACCTCACCCCTGTCGAGGGGATCCTCGGCGTTCCAATCCTTCTTCCTCAACTCGTAGAACTCTGTGGCGTCCATCCCGATCTTGTCAAGGAACTCTTCGACGAAACCCAAGTAGAGCTTCTGGGTTCCCTCACTCTTCCTGTTAAGCCTCCTCAAGAAGCGTTCCCAGGCTCTTCCTCCATTCTCCATCTTCATCGCGTACTAGAAACGGCTGGAAACATAAAAAGGTTGTCACCGAAAGTCGTAGCAATACTCAATGTTTGCATTATCTTTCGTTGACAACCCATTTCTGAAAGGCGCCGAAAGTTCGGGGACAACCTGGGTGTGTGCGCCGTCTTTCGGCGTAGTCCTAGGGGGCGCATCACCGCTTAAAACTTACGCGGGCGCGCGAACTTTGAAATTATCGCTGATCAACAGTGTATTGCCTGGGTGTAAATTTAACCACATCGAGAGAGTGTGAACTCCAGGATTGGGAAAATTGTTAGATCGAAGATTAAACTCCATTACTCCACATCCTTCGCTATCAGTATCAAAAGGTTCTGGTGAGATATTATAAAAATTACCGGGCCAGATTTTAGAATGGGGTGTATACTCCTTGCAAACAGCTAATCTGTATCTAAATTTTGGTCTAAGCCCCCGCATGTCACATATTATTTTTACGATTCCTTCTACGAGCTGATTAACTATCAAATCTGATTCAGAGTCAGAATTAGGGATGTCTCTCGTTCCATACGGTCCATCTGGTGGAACCAGCATAACATCTCCAGAAAGATTCCATTCAACGCTGAAAGTGTGCAGGGGTAGATCGCGAGGTTCCATTATTTCGTCATCAGTCTCAATCGCGCTTTCTTCGGGGACTTCCACGGTGGAGGGAGTGATTTTACGCCCTTTTAATATACTATGTGCTAAAGCTATAGCAGCTAAGATACCTGGAATAAAAATTTTTGGCTCATATATTAAGCCATAAAAATCATGTACAGTGGCTTGAGAATATAAAAAGAGAAGGATGAAGAATATCAATGATCCCAGACCAATTGAAACAATTGGCAACGGAATCAAATCTCCATATAATAAATCTCTAAATAATGTGCGCACGCGGCTATGCGCAGGTATTATCTCAGGATATTTTTCAAGAAAATTAGTTACAAGTATTACTTGCTTAATATCTGGTTCAATAAAAGTCAATGCTATAAATTGAAGTTCAACCAGGGATAGAAGACCGTTTTTTAGGGCTGGAATAGCATGATATTTAAGTTTCTCAACGAATTCCGTTTCAGTTTCAAGGATTTTTGAGTGCCATATTAATGTGCTTTTTTCTTTGTCTTGCTCAATAAGATAATCAAGTCTCTTGGTTGCATCCTCCAATTTCTTTGCTGCTTTTTCGAGGAGCTCAGGCTCTTTAGTTCCCTCCTCAATCAATTCAATGGACTCCATAATTTTTAGAAATAACTTATCTCCTTCATTATAAGATGGAATATACACTATTGGAAGAAAAGCAAGAATTATGAAAAGAAATTCTAGCCATGTTTTATATGGTAGAAAAAAAGGTAGAAGAAAACTAAAGCTAGGAACATATATCATGCAAGCAGTTGAAATTATAAATAATAATACAGGTATTAAAGTTTTAAAGAAAAATATTATTTCATCTCTTCGCTGTGTTTTTAAAACCTTTTTCGTCGCTTTTAATGTTGCTAGCATATGCATAGCCTCCTTTACTCAATAACTGAGAATAATACCTTTCTTCGCAATAATCACGAGAGCTCCTGCAGCGGCTACAACAATGACTATGCCATATATGAAAATTTCAGGTATATCTATGGATACAGCCAAAACGACTTCCCATAAAATATAGAGAAGAATAACTCCCACGATCAATGACACAAAATAATCCATAACTTTATCCGGTAAACCTCCCAAACTCACACTTCCCCCCATTGAATGGGGCTGTTCCCCGTTTAAGTTTTCGTATGCGTGACTTGTAGGCGACGCATGTGCGCGTGCTAGCGCATTATAAAAAAGCATAAGTAGACTCGGGGGAGAACCCTAGTTGTGGTTGCATCTGGCTAGAAATCCGCTTGAATGGGCTTATAAAAACGATAAAGTTACTACATTTGTTTTTAGTAAGCGTACACTTAGAAGATATGAAAAAGCGAGTTTGCTCAAACACATTGATACCGATGCTAAAGGTCGTGAAAAATACTGGCTTACAGAAAAAGGATTAAAATGCTATCTTGGCGAATTACCCAAACGCCAATGTAAAGTGAGCTGATCAACTGCCCATCACTCTTAAAAACTGCCACGTGCGCACACGCGCCGACAATTCGAGGGCTTCAACCCACATCAGTGCTGCCGACATTTGGGGCGCACACACCTCAATTCAAGGTTAACCTTATCTGTAGCAAGACGGGTGTAGACGTTTCTGATTTCAGCGATGTATTCTTGTCCTGAAAGATGGGAGCATAGAGCACGGGCGATTATTTGAAGTG
>Ga0209976_10002377_pt1 | contig 10723 bp, 5 predicted proteins | sample SumtaG_FD_182806 | JGI IMG/M metagenome (GOLD analysis project Ga0209976, IMG submission 182806) | Deep subsurface microbial communities from Indian Ocean to uncover new lineages of life (NeLLi) - Sumatra_00157 metaG (SPAdes) (version 2) | ecosystem: Environmental > Aquatic > Marine > Oceanic >... | reverse complement strand
CTTGACCCCCTCAGTCAACCAACTCTTTTCCCAATCAACATCCCAAGGTTGAGTAATTACTTCACTCTGAGTCCTAACTACTGGAAACACTTCTGGTAAGGAAAAACTTGATGTCTGGCTGACCTTTTGCCCAGCATCAATCACCAGCTTACCGCCATCTTTAACATAATCATTTAACTGACTCCAAACTCCAGTTGATTCTCCTTTGTAGCCATATAAAAACACTGCCTCAAAATTATCTAAGTCTTTTTCTTTAATCGCTCTCAAGCTTCCGCCTAAATAAATCGGAATCAGCTTTTGTGAATTATGCTTACCATAAGACAATATTCTTATAAAATTGCCGTACTGCCCCTTACCTCCTACCACAGCTATTCTAGCCGCATTAGTCGGGCTATACATCGGACCAATCAACTTAGAGTCTAAACTATAATAAGCTAAATCTTTACTTATCTCAGTTTTTTCAACTAAAGGCGGCTGTTTCCAATAAGAGGCTAAACCATAAAAAGCCTCTACCTCCTCTGATTTAAAATTAGCCAAACTGGCTGCATCTTGAAACCGCCGAATCGCATACCAATCCAGCCAAAACAAAGATCGATTTAAGTCAGTTGGGCTCAACTCCGGCTTTACCTCCTTTTCTAACATCCCCAATTCTGTATTAACCACCATTCCTGACCAATACAACGGCAAACCCTTCAAAGCCTGGAAAAACCCCTTAAAACGCGTGTTCGGCGACAACAAACTCGCCCACATATAAATAATGTAATCCATTCCATCTGTCCGATAATTATCAAACTCTTCCTGCCAATCTAATTGAGGATAACTCTCCCCTTTATCATACTTAGCTACCACTGTTCCCAGATCATAACTGGTTCCTGTCCCTCCAGGAACATACCTCTCCTTCAATGTTCTTGGCATTAACCCAGCTGGCTTAACCCCAATCATTAAATAACCGTAAACCAGCACCAGTCCTAAACCAACTCCACTCACCACCATCTTCGCCTTCTTACCTGAAAAAATCTCCTTGACCAACTTGGCTAAAATCACCATTAACATCAATGACAAGCCCCAAACCTCTCTTTCTGCAAAAAATATCGTATCTAAACTGCCAATCCTGAAAAACATCAACCCAAACAATACAAACAACAAACTGAAAGATATGTAATACGGCTTCATTTTCCCTTTTAACTGCTTTCTTCCCAAAATCCCTAAAATAACTATCAAGCCTCCTACCACTAAAAGTAATGGATTTGGCCGTTGCAATATATAGCTTAACCTTTCCGGCGCCTCTGCTAATTTCAACCTGGTACTCATTAAACTCGGACCTCTCAATGTCTGATCAATATACTGATAAACCATTAATCCCGCCATCAATGCCGTCAAAATTCCCACTCTAAAAGTTGTTCTGATTGTTTTTTCTGACAGCTTGCCCTTTTTATTTAAAACCATAAACGGCAATCCTAACGGCAAAATCATCAAACTAGTAATTGACGGGTGTAAATAAAAAGCCATCGCTAATCCCAGACTCACTACCAACCACCACTTAAAATTCTTATTATCTCTGGCAATATGTATTAACCATAAAATAAAAGGCACTAACCACTGGCTTGAGGCAAAAACAATAAATCCTCCGGAAAACAAACTCATGCCTGAATCAGCTCCAAACATTAACATCATTGACAACCACATGGCCACCAGCCAATTTCTTGAAATATAAAACAGCCAGCCAAAAGCCATTACAAAATACAGCCACAAATTAAAAATCACATAACTTTCCATTGCTTGAGCTGCCCCGCCCAGCTTGGCCACCAACGGCCTCATCAAATGATAGTGAACCCAGGGATAGCCCTCCACCACCGGATAACCCCCATACCAAGTTCCCTGCCAAGCTTTAATCGGAAACACCCAGTGCTGATCAAAATACTCTAAATTCGGCAAATGCAAAGTATAATCACTCCCCACCGGATACGAAGACTTAATATACTTACTGTAAAAAGGCTTAAACAACCACCACAATACCCCTATTCCCACCACTAACCCCGCTATAAACAATAATCTCTTTGATACCCTATTCATCCTCATCTCCAACTACTGTTTTAATTGTTGTTTTAACTGTTTTTAGCCATACTTTTTTAAATCTCCTTACTAGTCTGTCTTTTTTCTTAATCAACATCTCTGGCTTAAACACATAGATTAACAAACCTATTAAAGTTCCCCCTGACACTAACCAGCCCAACTTCACCTTTAGTGGTTTTTTATACTCCCAGATAATCCGACTACCCGCCTCTACCTTAGGCAAAATAAACAAGCTCATCCCTGGACCAGCCTTATAAACCGGCATTCTCTTTCCTATCTTCTTTCCTGGCTCTATTAGCTTAGCCTTAAAATCAGGATGAACTGCCTCACTCCAATAAACCCCCACCTGTTCATCTGTCGACTGATTAACAACTATCTCCAGTTTATCTGGATAATCTCTGGAAAACTCAGCCTCTATATCCCTACCTGTCTTACCTGCTAATAAATAATCAATTAACTTGCCAAAAAACTTCACCTCTTCTGGATTATCCTCATAAGCTCCAATATGCCCCACCAAATCCAACCCTGTCCAGATAACCCTGCCTTCTCCCAAGCGCCCGCCTGCCACTAACAGCTTATCCTCAGCTGATAAAATTACCTTAGCCCAGTCTCTTAATTTATCCTTTTCAGTCGAGGAAATCCCCCAAGCTGCTCCATGAAAATCTAATGGCGAAAATTGATTTACATCCACTCCGCCAATCTCTTCATCTTCCAAAACATAACTCCTGCTCTTGCCTACATTCAGCCATTTCAACTCTGAGGTTGGAAAAAACTCCGGTGTTTCTTCCAACTCCCAATCAGCATCAGTAAACTGCCAACCAGTGCTGATTAACAACGACCCCCCGCCCCTAACATACTTCTCCAGCTCCTGCCACGCCTTAGCTTTATTCTCCTCCTTCTTATACTGATACCCCTCTAAAATCACTACCTTAAACTTTTCCAACTCACTCGCCTTATATTCATCCACAAACTCCCCGCCTTTAACTAAAATCGCTTCATCAAAAGAAATTGTCCCTAAATTAGCTAAATGAAAGATTCGAAAATATCCATCTGTTTTCTCCTGACCGATGACTAACACCAAAGGCTTGGTACTTACAGTCAACAACTCTTTAGGCTGCTTAAATCTCCATAAAGACAATCCCGGATCTTCCCCATAAATCTTCTCCCAAAATTCATCTCTATACCTTTCCATCGGTGCATATTTCTCTGCTAAAATCACATACTCTAAACTAAAATATTTGGCCAACTCCTCCACTATCTCTGGTTGTGACCAAAGCGTTTCTGGATCATAAAAAGCCGTCATCTGATAATTCCAAATTCCAGATACTAGCGAGCTCAAATTATGATACACCGGTAATTGAGGCCTGTTTAAATAATATTGACTAACCATTAATAATCCTCCTGACCCATTTATATCCAACCTCGTCTTATTACCTGCTGGAACCGCCTCTAATATATTTACACCCGTTGGCCATAAATCCTTGGCTCTTTCCTTAAAAATCCCCAATCTAGACCAATAATCTCTATCTAGTTGCTCTAATAAGCTCATTGGCTGAGTCGCACAAATATCCTTAAACTCTTCTGCTACTACTTCTTTCTTGCATGCTTCTATCGCTTCTTCTATTGCCTCATCAGTTGGCTCAACCTCACATATTCCTGGCTTATCATCAGCCTCAATTTTTATACAAGCCCCAATTAACTTATGAGGCCAAAAATTCCCAGCCAACCTGCCCTTTCTACACAAAAACTCCTGTGCTCCCAACGGCGATACACCTAAAACCTTGCAATAATCTGCCTCTAACAGCCAAATATTTCTTAAATCAATCCCTCCCCTCATTTCTTTTCCATCTGTATCATACGACAATCCAAATGACAAAAGATGGTCAGGATTATTAGGCCAATTTTTAAATTTATACAAAACCCCCACAGCTACTCCTAAACTCAATAAAACCACTATCAAGCTGAATAAAGCCTTAAACGACACCTTTATTAACTTGGTCCGCATCTTTTCAGCTATCCACTTTAAAGGAAAACTAACTAAATAAGCCACTGAATACGCTCCAAAACCAGCTAAAATCGGTATCACCACTTTAGAGGAAATCATGGCCACCCTCCACTGGACCACAAACCTTAAACCAGGCACCTGGCTTAAAACAAAAGCCAACCTTGGTAACAAAGCTATACTTAAAGGCACTAAGTTAGCCAAACCTAGGGCAAATAAATTCTTATTTAACCAAAAAGACCCTATCAATCCTATCAAAGCCAAAAGGCTAATCCCTAAAGGAAAAGTTGAATCCCGCCAATTATAATTTGATTTAGCTTCAGCTGGTTGATCAAAACTCGCATATAAGGCTGTCTCATTTGTCAGCTGAAAAACATTTCTCCAATTAACTGCATTTTGTAACATTCGCTGTTTTTCCTTAGTCTTATCGAATTTAAAAGCCACTATCTTCGAATAAGAGAAAAAAGGCACCAACCAAAACCCAGTCAGCATTATGGCTAAAACCCCTATCTTAATTCCCTCCATCACTCTTTGCTTATAATCCCCGCCTCCTTTTAAACCTTTTTTATCTATTAAAGGCCGAATCAACCACCAAATTCCAATTAAAAACATTAAACTGGTAAATGAAAATGGATGGGTCAGCAACAACAATGCCACTGAAATCAAAAACAGCAACAGCCAAAATCGCTTCCGCCTATCTCTCTCAACCCTAGACCAATAAAGATCCAGCCAAATCAAGCTTGGCGCCATAAACATATACGACAAATGCTCAGCTGTAAATCCCCACTGGATTATCCATATCCAAGCAGTGCCTGACAAAGGGTAAAATACTGACGCCAACAAACCGACTGTCTGACTCTTGGTTAACCTTACTCCTAAAAAATATATGCCTAAACAGGTTATTAAAGCACTCCCAAAAGCCAACACCTTAAATGCCATCACCAAACCCAAACCACTTATCTTAGCTACTAACGTCAGCATCAAATGGGAAAGAATCGGATAATAACTCACATACGACACTCCTGCCCCTTGCTGTGGATACCAAAAAGGCACCTTTGGAAACCAGTCATAAATCCACTTAGCATAAGTAATAAAACCAATGTTGTCACTCCCAACCACTTCATGACCTAACATTTTCTGCCCATTAAGTAAAATCACTCCGCCAATCAAAGCCACTGCTAAAGCAAAATAAGCCAACCTCACTAATCCCTTAACCACTAAAGACAAACCCTTCATTTACTTAATTTTATACATATTTCAGAATTATTTCTTCCTCTTTTGCCACTTGCTTGGCTAAATCAAACATTTTTACCGCCCGCCGTCTATTCTCTTTCCCTATCTCCTCTCTCAACTTACTATCACTTATCAATTCCAGCAAAGACTTTAATAAAGCCTGCTTATCTCCTTGCTCATTAACCATATTCTTATCCCCCACCACTTCTGTAATTGCCCCACAATCATTGGTCACCACCGGCAGGCCTGAAGCCATGGCCTCAGCAAACACCCAACCAAATCCCTCCTCTGTCCTCTTCATCCCTAGCCAAAACCAGTCCTTACTTGGCCCACAAAAAATGTCTGCCTGCCTATATGCCTTAGCTAAGGCCAAATTTGACACCCTGCCCATATATTTAATCGGTAAATCCTCAGACGCTTCCCTGACTCTTGGCTCTAAAACTCCTCTGCCATAAACCATCAACTCCACCTTTTTCTTAGTTGCTTTAACTAACTTAGGCAAAATATCCAAAATATCATCTATGCCTTTATGGGGATATAGCATCCCCACAAACAAAACTCTCACTTTATTGCCAGCTTTCTTCTTCTCTCTTGGGTAAAAACGCTTAGTATTAATCCCATGATAAACCAGAACCCTTTTACTCTCCGGTATTTTAAAACCATCAAGGTAATTATTAACTCTCTTAGCCCTCATCAGAAACAAGTCTGTCTTTTCCATTACCTTTCTAACACTCAAACAATATGGAGGAATATACGTTGACATATGATTAAAACACATCCACGGAGCTGCTATTAACAGCTTATTAAACTTCCTGGCTACATCAGCTACCTGGCCAGCATACAAAAAAAACGGCTCTTGAATCTGATAAATATCTATTAATTTAAGCTCCTTCTCTAAGCTCTTTCTCTCAAAACCCAGCCATGACTGAGGCCCGGTCTTCCCCAGCAACATTGAAACCGGATCAACTAAATAAGGTCGAGCTAGTTTAAGCTTAATATGCTCCACCCCCGCCCTTATTAAATATTTATTAACCCTTAAATCACTGTTTGAAACAAAAAATGGTTCTAGTTTTTTAAACTCAGCCGCATATTCTGCTTGAATCAACCTCACATCAATCGCCCTCACCACAGCCATTTTTTTTCTCATTTAGCCACCTTTAATAAAACCTTTTCTAAAATATTAATATTATTGTCATAAGTAAAATTCTTCTTTACATGATTAACTGCCTGTCTACCCATCAGTAAATTCTCCTTTTTGTTTATTATTAAATCAGTTAACTTACTAGCAAACTCTGCTTGATTATAAGGCTTAACCAGATAGCCTGTTTTCCTATCTATAATAGTAGTCGCTGGGCCACCTTTATCCCAAGCCACTACCGGCACTCCGGCTGCCATCGCCTCAATTACTCCCATACCAAAATCCTCCTCCGGTGAAGTATAAGCATAAACCACTGCTTGCTGATATAGCTTTTGCATGTCTTTTTCCTTAACTAACCCTGACAACAACACCTTGCCCTCCAACCCCAGCTTCCTCATCAACTTATCCAACTCTTTAGTATACTCAGTCCTATTCCCAGTAATCACCAAACTCACTCCTGCCACTCTTTTTAAAATCTCCGGCATTGCCTTAATCGCATACTCAAACTTTTTTTGCGGAAAATGCCTGTTAGTTATTAAAATATACGGTTTAGTTATCGTGTAGCCATTAATCTTAATTGCCCCTGCCCACCGATTCCTGCTTATCTTCTTTACCGGATAAGCTCCGGGTGGACAAACAATATTCTCTCGTCCATAAATCTTCTTTAATACCCGGCTAATATACTCACCACTCGCCAACATCTCATCTCCATCCCTGATGCTGACCTTATCAGCCCAACCCACCAACGGCCTCAGCCATTCCAACACTCTTGGCAACCGTGACTGCCGTTTTACCCAAATCCCAGTTGCCTTGTCAATCTTTCTGGGATACAACACTCTGGTCGGCTGACTTGAATAAATTACATACCCTACCCCTGTCATTTTTTTTACTAACCAGCCAAACCAAATCCCTGGCTGACCTGCCCCTAAAACTACATCAAAATCCCTAAATCTTCTTGCTACTAAAGGAAACAACATGCAAGTCAATAAAATCTCCAACGACGCTTGATCAGGTAAAATCTTCGGCAGTTTTGGGAAAATCGTTTTAATATTAAACTTATCAATCATATCCGGATAACACAATTTTTTCTCTATTACCGGTGTAAAACAAGTCACCTCATGGCCTCTTTTTGCCAAACCTTTCATTTCTTCTAAAACCAGCTTCTCTCCTCCGCCAGAATAAAAAAAGGCTAAGTGAAAAATGGCAATTTTAAGTCTTTTCTTTCTATCTTTCATCCCTCCCTCTTTCTCGCCTCAATACATAAACCCACTGAATAACCCCTCATCAACCACCAACTATCTAAAATAAATATCACTGGATACAAAATCCTAGACATTAAACTGGTCAATCCTAAAAACAGCTTACCCAGCCATCTGCTTTTCCTTAAACCCATCTTTTGCAATCCTAAAGCCGATACCATAATTAACTCGCTCATCCCTAAGCCCACAAACGCATCAAAAAACCTCACCTTAACTTGTCTCATTCCCAAACTACTCAACAACTTCTTAATCCAACCTGCGTCAACAAATAACTCAGGCTTATGCATCGCCTGCTCATAAACCTTAAAACCCAGCTTATGCCAAATCCAGTCAAGAGAATACTTATCATTCTTATTCAACGTATAAACCAACAGTCTGCCTCCCGGCTTCAGCACCCTGACCATCTCTTTAACCGCTTTTTCCTGTGCTTCAATATGTTCCAAAGCATCAAACGACACCACTTTATCAAAACTGGCCTCAGTAAATGGCAACTTAATCGCCTCACCTGCCTCAAACCTTAATCTCTTATCTGCTAAATGCTTTTGTGCATACTCAATCGACTTCCTTGATATATCTATTCCTACTCCCTTAAATCCATAGCTTCTTGCCAACCTGGCCAAATATATTCCTTGACCACAACCAACATCCAAAACCCTATCACTGGCTTTAAACCCCCAATTGTCAAACACCTTCTTTAAAAAAATCTCCTTTGGCTTAAAACTCAAACTCACCCCTTTTTCTACCAGCAACTCTGTCCACGGAGACAGCGGTGGCTGCTGATCAAAAAACTTGGCTTGGACTTGTGAATGCTTACTTTTCATCTCTTCCCTTTTGTACAACTAACCTGCATGCTTATTCCCGCCATAAAACCAAACAACCACGACTCAAAATATATCACCGCTGCCAGTAAATCTTTAATTAATCTCATCAACCCTCTCTTTAAACCCGGCTTCATTGTCGCTAAATAACCCTCAACTGACTGAGTCGTCTTTTTGCCTCTGATTGATAAATAGGTTAAATAAACCATCTCAACTAACTGATAAAGCAAATGGCCTCCCCAACTAACTGTGGTTATCTCAAAACCAGCTTCTCTTAGTAATTGCTTCACCCTCTTAATTGAAAACTGCTGTATATGCCCCCCATACCGCTCTCTCTCCTGCCAACCTAGTCTTATTAACACTCCCTCTAATGACCACAAATTACCCTCAATCGGCACTATCAATTCCATCGCTCCTCCAGGTTTTAACACCCGATATATCTCTTTTAACACTTGCCTAGGTTGCTCAACATGCTCCAGTAAATCAACACAAGTCACCACCTCAAAACTACTCTCTTTAAAACCTAACTTCTCTGCTCTACCCAGCCTAAACTCTGCCTTTATCTTTCTCTGCTTAGCTAACCTGATTGCCTCTCTAGACACATCCAGCCCAAACAACTCCAAGTCTGGCCTGTAAAAAGAAATCGCTTCTAAATAATCGCCTACTCCACAGCCAACATCCAGTAGCTTACCGTCACAATTCTTGATCGCTTTTAAGGTTTTTTTCAATCTCCTAGCACTAAAATATGTTGGTCTTAACCGTATCAACCCCCCACCCCACACAATCTTCTCATAATCAAACCCTTTCTTCTTCATACTACTCAACCTTCACCTCATAAAGCTTAAATCTTAGTGAATCCAACTTTTTAAACATCTGAGGCTCTCTTTCAAACAACCCTGAATATTTCTCCCTTGGCATCGTTAAAGCTATCAATCTAATATCATTCTCCCTTAGCCAATCAATCACTATCTCTCTTTTTTCATCCCAATCAACAAACAAATTTTCCTGATCTTCAAAGTAGAAAAAAGGGTCAAACATCTGCCCCACCATATTTTTCCCTTCAATACCAAAGTCATTAGCTAAAAAATAGGTCACATATGGCCGATCCTCAGGTATCAACACCCTGCCTCCCTGGTAAGCCACCGCAATCTCTTCTGCCCACTGTCTCTCATAGTTATAAAGCCTTGCATTATCACCCACAAAACGATTGATTGGCTGCCATATCCACTGGCTTAACCCCAATCCAACTATAAATATCAACCAATTAAGCTTCAGCTTGCCAAACCACGGCCAAGCTTTCGGTGCATAATAAAACAGCCAGCTGATTATCACTATGCCGGTAAACAAATACGGCCAGTTATACAACCGATCCAGCCAAATTCTCATAATAAATCCTTTTACATAACCCCCAAACCCCACCATAAAACCAATAAACATCACATTAGCAAACCCAAACAACCACAACAACCCCTGTTTTGGCTTTTTCCACAATGTTAGCAAACCTCCCAACAAACCCAACCCAAATATCCCTCGAGAAATTCGTCTAGCCACTAACTTAACTCCCACTATGGCTACATCTTCAAGCCATTCACCCTTTACCGACGCCACAAAATTCAACTTAATCGGAAAAATCCAACTGCCGGTATGACTAACCAAATGCTTCATATAAGCCAAAATCACCACTCCATAGCTAATCCCTACTAACACCAGTCTTTCCCTATGCCTTCCCAACACTGCTAAGCCCACCATTAACCCCATACAAAACAACCAGTACTCTGCTCTTACCATTGAGGCCAAAGCCCACAAAATCCCTGTTAATACCGGCTTGCCTGGCCATAACACCATCCCTCCGAATATAAGCAGCAGCCCCAGTTCCTCTTGCTCTCCAATTGTATTAGAAAATAAAGTTACTGGGAAAAATGCTGTCCAGATTATCGTCACCCAGGCCACCAGCCGGTTAAAATATCGCCTCATCAACACAAACAAACACACATAAGCCAAACAGCCCGCTATGGTTGCCAACAACCTAGTCACCAGAATATTAATCGATCCGGTTAAAGCAAACAAAGCAGCTAAAACCACCGGATGCAGCACGCCCCAAAAATACTCCATGCCTTTAAAATCCCATAATCGCCAAACCTCCTGCTTAAAGCCAATCTCTTTAGATAAATAAGCCACTTGCCAGTGATGAAACACATCT
>Ga0209976_10002376_pt1 | contig 10724 bp, 9 predicted proteins | sample SumtaG_FD_182806 | JGI IMG/M metagenome (GOLD analysis project Ga0209976, IMG submission 182806) | Deep subsurface microbial communities from Indian Ocean to uncover new lineages of life (NeLLi) - Sumatra_00157 metaG (SPAdes) (version 2) | ecosystem: Environmental > Aquatic > Marine > Oceanic >... | reverse complement strand
GGGTAATATTTTAATTGATGAATTTTATCTTAACTCTGTTATCTTTAATGGAAATGAGACTTATCATATAGATGGGTTTAAAGGTCCTTTTGCAAAACAGGCTAAAAAGATGTTAGAAATTAAAACAATAATAAAGAAGATGGAGATTGAATATCCTAAACCCATCCAGAATGTTTTGAAAATTATAGACGAATTTAAATCAATTAAAACCCGGGATCTCAGTAGTAAATCTAAAATTGGAGGAGCAAAATTACGTGAAATTCTTGAATTTCTGACTAATAGCGGAGTTATTGAAGAAACGTTAATAAAGGGAGATAATGCAGGGAGACCTAAGCGACTTTATTCAATAAGTGATGATGTATAATTAAAGGAAATATAATCTAAGATTACTTATCAAAAAAATCAGTTATTTTTGTCGGATACTTCTCTTATAAATACTACATGAAAGTTCACCCTTATATATTTTTGTAAAATTATATATTTAGTTCTTTCGGTACGTATTATGGATTGAAACACTTAAATCTAAATATACAAATTTGTATTATTTTTTTGGTATTTAGAAAACTAATACTCTGTATGAACTTATCAGTATAAAATTGGAATATAAAATTATGTCGAAAGCAGTTTCATTTTATGATTGGGAATTATCGTTAAAGAATAGATCTGAATCAGATACCACAAATAATGTGAAAGAATCAGTTAATTCTCTCGGTATTTCTGAATATAATTTCAGTAATTTTATAAAAAAATGGAAAGATAATAATTTAAATTAAAAAGAAAGGCTCTAAATCTATACTTCTTCTCCACGTCTTTTTGCTTCAATATCTTTTAAATCTTTTCGAACTACTTTACCTACTAAAGTCTCAGGAAGTTCTTTTCTGAATTCAATGAACTTAGGAACTTTATACGGAGATACATTTTGACGACAGAATTCTTTAATTTCAGCCTTCATTTCGTCTGTTTCTTTATAACCATCTTTTAACACAATATAACCCTTAACTTTTTCACTTCCAGGAAGCTTAGGGTCAGGAATTCCTATAACGGCAGCATTTTCAATAGCTTCGTGTTCAAATAATACATCTTCAACTTCTCGAGGGTATACTTTAAATCCACTAACGTTAATCATGTCTTTCTTTCTGTCAACAATGAAGAAATATCCGTCTTCATCCATTCTTGCTATATCGCCGGTTAAAAGCCATTCACCAATTAATTGATTGGCAGTTTCTTCAGGCTTATTCCAATATCCTTTCATAACTTGAGGTCCTTTTATCATGATTTCACCTGATTCCCCTTGTGGCACAATTTTAGTGTAATCATCAATATCGACTATTTTAACTTCAGTATCGGGATATGGCATTCCAACTGAGCCTATTTTCCTGACACCATTTATAGGATTTACGATAGTTACCGGTGATGTTTCTGTCATTCCATATCCTTCGATTATTTTACCTCCAGTTCTTTCTTCAAACTCTTTTAAGACTTCAGGAGGCATGGGGGCAGCACCCGTATTACATATTCTAATTGATTTAAGATCCTTAGCATAGTCTTCAAGATCATCTCGTTCCAGTAAACGCATGTACATTGTCGGAACACCGGGGAATAAAGCAGGTTTTGTTGCTCGAATTATCTCAAATAAAGATTTTTGGTCTCGAGGATCGGGATTCAAAGCAATAGTAGTACCTGTAGAAATCGCAAAATTCATACAAACAGTTTGACCATATATATGAAATAGTGGCAAATTTGTGAGAGCGGTATCTTTACCTTTCCGTATTTCTGAAATATTCCACATATAAATAGCAGTACAATTAGATACAATGTTATAATGTGTAAGCATTGCTCCTTTAGGTAAACCCGTAGTTCCACCTGTGTATTGAAGGCAGGCTACATCTTCTTTAGCATTAATTTCAAATTTAGGTGGATTAGGTTTTGTTTTATTAATTAAATTAAGGAGTTGCAATGTTCCTGCGATTTCAGGGGGATCTTTTTTACCCAATGGATTAGCTAAGGGAGCATAGTCGAATAAATTCGTTATTATTAAATGCCTAAGCCGTGTTCTATCTTTAATTTTATTTATTTTATCTACTTGATTATCCCAAGCTATTAATATTTCAGCTCCAGAATCATTTAATTGATAAGCTAATTCGTGCTCAGTATGGAGAACACTAACTGCAGTTGATATACACCCTGCTTTTAAAATAGCATAATAACTCATTATGAATTGGGGAAAATTTGGGATCATCATAGCAATAACGTCGCCTTTTTTAGCCCCTAAATTAACAAGTGCAGTAGCAAGTCTATCTGTTATATCTTTTAATTTTTTATAGGATATCTTGTTTTTTAAAAACCATATGGCTGTTCGAGAGCCAAATTCTTTTGCTGAATCATCCAGAAATTCATAGATATTCTTCTCAGGATAATCAATGTGACTTGGAACACCTTCTTCGTAACTACTTAACCAAGGTTTTTCAGCGTAGGGGTTTTCACTCATTTTTTAATTTCCTCTTATTTTTTAATTTTAATTACTATGTTGAAATGTTATATTTAAAAAAAAGTTAACACTTATTTAAGTCATTTTTCTATTTTTGATTTATCTTAATCTTCTACAGACTCGCCTGAAATTAAGTCTATAGCATTAATAGCACTTTCACAAACGTAATCGCAAACATCGTGTACTAGATTATTCAATCCTGAGATAATACTGTCAGTATTAACTCCTATCACACCTAGTGCTTCAGAAGCCCTCCATCTTACATCTGGATTCCTATCATTTAAAGTTTTAATCAATGTGGGGATTGTATTCGTTGAATCAGAACCTAATTTACCTAATGAAAGTGCAGCTTCCCTTCGAACAATATATTTAGGATCATTTAGAGCGTATTCTAATGCATTCGCCGCATCCTTCGAATCAATTCCAATTTTTCCTAACGCTCTTGCTGCTTCTACGCGTATTGAAGCTTTTCTTGAAAATGGATCAGTGAAGAATGTTGATATCATTCTTTTTAATGTTGAGAAAAATGATTGTGAATATTCTACCTTCTGGTCAGGATAATCTAATTTATTTATAATATTCGGTATTGCTTGGATGGCATCTTTTCCAATTCTCCCTAATGCAGAAATTATTATTCGTTTCATCTTAGTTCTAGCATTATCAAGTGCTTCATTTAAAGCTGGAACGGCTTCTTTTCCAATATTTCCAAGAGCATCTGCAGCTTTACCCCGAACAGCTTCTACATTATCAGTAAGTAAAAGTGATATACTTCTGATGATTTTAAGATCAGCGATTCTCATTTCGCTCAGTGCATCTATTGCTCCTTTTCTAACTATCGCACTTTTGCTAGTCAGTTTATTTATAAGATGTGGAACAGCTTCTTCTCCTATTTCTGATAAAGTATCTATAACTCGATATCGCACTCTCCAATCATTATCACCCAAGGCACTAATCAAACTCGGTATTGCTGTTATAGTTTCTCTCCCTATTTGACTAATTGATTGAGCTGAAGCAGTTCTAACTTTCCAGTTTACATCTTTAAGGCACTTCATTAATTCAGGGATTGCTCCATGAGCCTCTGAACCTAAATCACCGAAACTTTTTGCCACTTCCACTCTCACATCTTCATTTTCATCATTGCATGCCATAATTAAACTGGAAATTGATTGATCTGTAGAATTTCCAATTTTACCAAGAGCAATCGCAGATTCTTTTCGGATTGATACTTCCTTATTACTTAATAATTCTGATAATTTCGGAATCGCATTTTTTGCTTTGTTCCCAATTTTTCCCAAAGAGCGTACCGCTTCGCGACATATGCTCCAATCATGATCTTCTAAAAGTTCGATTAACACTGGGACTCCCTTTTCTGATCTTTCTTCTACGAGTCCTAGAATATGTATCGAATTAAATTTGATAGATCTAATTTCACTGTTTAAATGGTTAATAACCTCATTTATTACTGATGAGTCCTTTTCGATCCTGGATAATATCAGATCAATTCTAGCATCTCTTAACAATTTTTCTACTGGAGCTGACATATAATTTCACCTAAATTCCTAAATAAACTTGTTTTATTCGAGGTTCTTTTTCTAATTCCTCTTTAGTTCCTCTCATTTCTATTTTCCCTTCTTCGAGGAGATGAATATTTTCACCAACATCCATTGCTAAAACTGCATCTTGTTCCACTAGAAGGGTGGTCGTCCCTTCTTGTTTTATCTTTTCGATTGCATCAAATATTTTTTTCTTTATTTTTGGAGCCAATCCTAATGAAGGCTCATCCAGAAGAAGAAGTTTTGGTTTTGCCATTAATGCACGTGCAATGGCAAGCATTTGTTGCTCTCCACCACTCAGTGTTCCAGCTCGCTGTTTTCTTCTCTCTTTTAATCGGGGGAAAAGTTCATAAACAAAATCTTTCATCGCATTTTTTGCATTCTTATTTTTTAGAGTGTAAGCTCCCATCTGGATATTATCCTCCACATTAAGATCATAAAACAATCTACGTCGCTCAGGACAATGAGCAATACCTCTTTTAGCGATTTTGTGAGCTTTCATATCATCTATTCGTTCCCCGAGGAATTCAATTTTCCCACGATCTGGTTCTTCTAAACCAGATATAACTCTGAGAAGTGTTGATTTTCCCGCTCCATTAGGACCGATGACCGCATCAAGAGCTCCTTCTTCTACTTTTAAATTAATTTCTTCAAGTGCTCTTGCTCTCCCATAATAATGATAAACTTTTTTCAATTCAAGCAAATCCTGCACCTCTTCCTAAATATGCTTCAAGCACAATTTTATTGTTTGCTACTTCTTCTGGAGATCCGTCAATGATGAATTTCCCCTGATGCATTGCAATTACTCTAGGTACTAAAGTCATGAGCTCCCGTAGTACATGACCTGTCATAAAAATAGTAACTCCATCGGCATGCAATTTTTTAATCAAATCAGTTATGCCTACTTTTTCTTCGTGTGAAAGACCACTAAACGGTTCATCAAGAAGAAGTAATTCTGGATTAGTTCCAATAGCTTTGCCAATCTGTAATTTTCTCAAGTCTCCATGAGGTAAAACCACAGGTGGAATTGTAGCTTTATCCACAAGGCCAACAGAAGTAAGAATTGAACTTGCATATTCCTCCGTCCCAATTTTTTTTGAGACCGCCTTTCCTCTTTTTGAAAGACACGAGACTGATATGTTATCAAGTAAACTTAGAAATTTAAATGAACGTACTAACTGAAATGTTCTAGCTATTCCTAAATTTACAATTTTATATGGTTTTAAACCAGTAATATTAACTCCATCAAAACGGATTGACCCCGAACTGGGCTTATCACGTCCAGAAATAAGATTAAATACGGTAGTCTTTCCAGCACCATTCGGTCCAATTAATCCAACAAACTCTCCGCGTTTAATTTCAAAACTAAAATCATTAACTGCTGTTAATCCTCCAAACTTTTTTGTTAAATTTTTTACCTCTAAGATTATCCCCATTTTTTACCTCACATCAATAAAAATATAATTTTAACCTCAGTTTATTATTTTCCTAATAGTACATCCCATAGATCTTTTAATCTTTCTAGGGTAGGTTTTAAAATACCACGATCAGCAAATCGAACAACCAGAATTAAAGTCAGAGCGAAAATTAGTTGTACATAATCCGCAGCACCGAGTTCAATAAGGATATATTCAACAAAGATAAAAAAAAAGGCACCCATTGCTGATCCGGTAATTGTTGCTAAACCTCCTAAGGATGCCATGAGAATAGCAAAAAATGATATAGTAACACCAAAATTACCTGTAGGGTTTACTGCTGTATTATATAATGCATAATAAGTCCCAGCTATTCCAGCAAAAACACCACTTAACATAAATGCAATGATCTTATATTTTGTTGTATTGATTCCTGATGCCTCCGAACCAGTCTCATCATCACGAATGGATTTGAAAATTGTTCCTAATTTCGATTTACTTATTTGAATAATTGCTATAAAAGTTATAATCATGGTAATAAAAACTATAAAATAAGTTAATACAGAGCTCTCTGACATTTTTGGTAAACCAGAAATTCCTTCAGAACCAAAAAGCCATTCAGAGAGTGACCCTAATAAAAATAATTTTAACAGGATTATACTAAATACTAGAGTTCCTAATGCCAGATATGGTCCCTTCAATCTTAGAGCTGGAATTCCAATTATTAAACTAAAAAAAACGGCTCCAGCTGTACCAATAATAATTGATAACCAGATTGGAAATCCTTGATAATCAATTAAGTAAGCACATAAGTACCCTGCTATTCCAAAAAATATAGATTGCCCAAAGCTAATTTGTCCTGAAATACCAGTAAGAAGATCCCAACTCGCAGCTAGTATTGCGAATATCATTGCAAGAGTAAAATGAGGTAAGAAGAATTCTACGTAACTCTGCTCAGTTGATAAAAAAGGAATCACAATGAGTATAATCAAACAAAATAGAGTTAGCGCCCCGCTAAAAGTTTTAACCCATGATTTTAAATAATCGGGAAAGTTATTTATTTTATATTTTATCGTTCCTTTTTTAATCTTCTTAGATTCATAACTGATTTCTTTTATTTTGGTACTTTGCATATTTTAACTTCCACCTATTAATTTCTCTTTAAAATGTTACATTAACTCTTTCTTTCCAAATAATCCTTGAGGTCGTATTAGAAGCATCATGATAATGATAATAATGGGAATTAAGTGAGCCCAAGAAGGACCATTTGGGATGAAATTAATGGTATAACTAGTAACGAATCCTACAATATAAGATCCAACAACGCTTCCAATAAGACTTCCCATCCCTCCTAATATTACAACTGCGAATGCACTTGTCAAAGACGAGAATCCCATAGAAGGGCCACTAAGGGCCGCAGCAGGTAAGTACAGAAAGCCAGCTATAGATGCGAGGAATGCGGATATCATAACTGTATATAAGAGGATTCGATTAGAGTTTATACCCATTAAAGTAGCTGCTTCTCGATCCTGAGAAACGGCGCGAATAGATTTCCCTAATTTTGATTTATTAATAAATAATGCAAATGTAGATACAATAAGCAATGAAGTAACGATGAGCAAAATAAATTGATTAATCATTCTGTATCCGAAAATTTCTGTATATCCCTGAACCAAAAGGTAACTATTGATTGCGAAAGAATCTGTACCAGAAATAATCAACACATATTGTTCAATGCCGAAGGCAAGCCCAAAAGTAATTAAGACAACCCCAACACTAGTTTCTTGTAAAGGTTTAATAAGTAATATATACGCAAGACCCCCTATTGTTGTAACAATAACTATTGAAAGAAGTACGCTGAGCCATAAAAAATCATAAAAAAAATTCATAAACCATAAAAGTAAATATCCGGTAAGCATGAAAAATGAACCATGAGATAAATTCATTATATGTCCTACACCATAAACTAAAGAATAACCTAGTGCAATTAAAGATATATATGCACCACTTAATGTGCCAGTAAAAAGGAAATTTATAATTTCTCCCGCCATTGTTTTTATCTCCAAAAGAAGTTGTTATAAATAATTAATAATATTTTGCACTTAATCTATTTAAAAATGATCTTTTCAGAATTTAATAGTATAATTAATAAAAATGTTTCGTTGATTAAACAATTCAAAAATAATTTTTTATTTAAAATCATAAAAGATCTATAGCCTATAGGGATTTTGATTATATAGAAAGATTATGAAAAATAAGAAAATAAAAAAATATGTTAATTTATTAATTATTATTTAATTCATGTAGTTTATGTAGTCCATGCAGTATGAATCCAAGGTGCAACTGTATAAGTTCCTGTGGTAAGCCATTCTGGATATAGACCAAAACCTGAAACTACCTTTTTAGTTCCGTCAGGTTGCCATTGACACCATAGAGTATATCCATAAGGAAAGCCCGCGACAAGGTCATGAGATCCTGGCCACCAAGCAGCATTCGATCCAGCACCAATTGGCCGAGCGGCATTATCCCTTGTCCAAGATTCCATCTCAGGTATAAGATCTGCTGTTAGCAATGAATCAGTTGCTTCGATAGCAAGTTGAAGGGCATATACAGCATCATAAGCCCCTACGGCTATATAAATGGGTTCATGACCATACTTTGCAATAAAAGCATCCCAAAATGCTATAGATTTGGATGTTCTGTTGGTTCTATGAAGAGATTGCATTATAGTCTCATAAGCCGCGCTATTTCCACTTGCAGCCCAGAATGTATCTGCTTGAGCTTGAACGTCAATACCAAATATTAGATAGTCATACATATTGGCCGCATATTGTTGCATCATCAATACTCCACCCTGACCAGAAATTACAGGAATTACAATATCTGCTCCGTCTGCTTGAAGTGAAGCTAGGTGTGCATTCATATCTGAGGCATCAAGTGTAACATCATATTTGATTGGTGTTAACATTTCCACCGCATAAGTAATATTATAATTTGCTAACAAAGCTCCGGATACAGAAGGAGGTATATAAGCTTGTAGAGCACCTATCATTCCTTCAGTCCATGTTAAATCTTCTGCTAGGATACCGATCTGTTTAATATCATGAGTACCATAACCACCAAAACCTACACCATATGTAAATTGTTGTGTTATTATAAGACCGACTATAGTTTCTATTATTTGCATAGCTAAGGTGGTTGAATTTGTTGGCATGTGTCTGAAGAAGTATTTATAGGTAGCATAATCATCTATAACATTTGTACAAAAGATGTCAGTTGATGCACCTGTTCCAATAAAAATTATTTCTTCATCCATGAATTGTTCTACATAAGCTAGTACTGCTTCTGATCTGAAACCACCAATACCGAAATCAACTTCTTTATTAAATATAAGTTTCCTTGCTGCAGTAACTCCTCTTGAGGTTACTAGTTGAGGATTTACCTCATCAGTATCTTCTCTAGTAACTCCAAAATAATAGGTTTCTCCTCCAATATCAACTCCACCAGCAGTATTTATTTCTTCTGCTGCCATATAAGCTCCATCCCAATTAGCATCACCTTGAAGTTCTCCCGTATCACCGGCCATTCCTAATTTAATTATTCGACTAGCATTAGTAGTTAGTGGTGCTCCGGGAGCATCTGAAGCGCTCCATGCATAAGTTCCTCCACCAGGAGCAAGGAAAATCCACGCACCTACTCCTACACCAATGCCAATAACAACAATAAGAACTATAGCTATTATTCTTTTTGATTCCATATTTTTAATCACTAATTTTTTTATTTTATTTTATTTTATATGTAGATTATTTACTATTTCATTTTTATATATATATAAAGCTTTCACCTTTCACCGCTAAAATTACTCCCACTAAATGAAGAAATTTGTATCGTAGGATATTTGTAGGCTTATAGGGTAAAAAAATCATCAATTTATAAAATTTGGTTTTAAGAGAAGATCCCCGAAATTTGTATACCAAACAATATTCCGAATAAAACTAACGTAATAATAAGTATAATAAGAGTATAAAATCTCCACTTAATAGAAATCTTTTCCCTTTTTTCCTTAAAACTAATGTATGGTAATAATACTGCTCCTAAAATCCATATTGAAATCCAAGTCGTGAAGATATACCATAATGGAGGAATAATTCCAAATAAAACACCAATAACACTCCCCCAACCAATGATCAAACGCAACATTCTCCGTTTAAACATAACATCAACATCTTCAGTTTTATCAGCAGGAGTAACTGAGAAAAGTAAACCAAATAACGGAAATATTAAGAGAGTTGAATGGATTCAGTTCAGTAGGTTTAAGATGGTTGGTGAAAAAACTATATCCGAAGAAATAGAGACCATTAAATTTCAGTGAATGCCTAAAGAGTAATTGTTATAAGCTGTATTGTTAGTATAACACCAAATATTATCAATAAAAGAAAGAGAGACAGGAGCGTATAGAATCTCCATTTGATAGAGATTTTCTCCCTCTCTTCCTTTCTACCGAGATATACTAAAACTATCGTACCGACGACAGCAATTGATATGAAAATTGTAAAAATATACCATTCAGTAGTTATCATGATGAATAATATTCCTATTATACTACCCCAGCCGAGAGAGAGACGCAATATTCTTCTTTTAAAAATCACATCTGGATCAGTTGAATCTTCAGTAGGTAGAATTAAATACAATAGTCCAAAAAGTGCCAATACTAGTAAAATGGAATGATACCAGTTTAAAATACTAAAAACCAATTCGGATAAAAGAATCCCAGATAGGATTGCTATAAAAGCGCTAAACAACTTCCACATAAATCTATAATGAGTCTTTAAGAACCTAAATAATATTTTGAAACTGTATATTATCGATTGTTTAGCTAATCTGAAGAACTTGATAAGAGCGCCAATGAATTTGTTGAAAAGTTCTCTTAGTTCCTCTAAAAGAAATACAAAAGGATATATAAGAATTGTAATAAATAGCAATCCTCCGCTTAATATAGGGTTTGATGATAAAACAAGGATTAGGGAACTTACTAGTGAAAAAATAGCCGCCCAGTAAAAGAAAGCGATAAATGAATGTTTCTTAAATGGTTTCACAATTATTCCAGAAAAAAATACGAAGATTAAGAACGATATATTTAACTTAAAGAATATATTGGCGTTTGGAACAAAGTCTAAGAGTAAGTAAACATCAATTGAGAGTAGGATTCCAATTATTAGGAATAGTGTTTTACTTAGAGTAGCTAAAGATTTTTTTTTTAAAGCTCCT
>Ga0209976_10002373_pt1 | contig 10734 bp, 5 predicted proteins | sample SumtaG_FD_182806 | JGI IMG/M metagenome (GOLD analysis project Ga0209976, IMG submission 182806) | Deep subsurface microbial communities from Indian Ocean to uncover new lineages of life (NeLLi) - Sumatra_00157 metaG (SPAdes) (version 2) | ecosystem: Environmental > Aquatic > Marine > Oceanic >... | reverse complement strand
AAAAAACAGTTGAATTATAATGTAGTTGTTATTAAAAATGTTAAACACCACCAAATAGATAAAGAAGGAAAAGACTCACATAAATTCACAGAATCAGGGGCAATATATTCAATAATTAAAAACAACGCAAATGATGTAGGTATTTTCTTAAAGAAAAAAGAAGATAACTTAGAAGAAATTTATGATTGGCTTCAGAAAGGTCCATCTAATGTAGATCTATTATTAACTGAAGGATTTAGACATATGAACAATCCAACCATATTATGTGTGAGTAAAGTGGATGATATTGAATCTCAAATAAACGAAAATGTTAAACTAATCTCGGGCATAATCTGCTCAAGTATTTTGAATATTGAAAGCTTTACAGAAATTCCTATATTAGATCTTGAAAAAGAGTTTCAAAGATTTCTAGAAATATTCAAGATAAAATAAAAAATGAGGTCACATTTAACTCAATCAATATTTTTCCAAAATGGAGCAAGTTCTTGACATATAAATTTAAGATCCTTTACCATCTCTTTATTTTCAATATCGGAGATAAAAAATTCACTTAATTGTTCATATACTTCAATTTCATTAGACGGATCCTTTACAGAATTTCGTATATTTAGTATTAAATTATTCAGGGGAATGATTATTTCATGTATTAACCATTCTTCGAAGTAAGGTTGATCAGAGAAAGATTGTATATTATAAGTGAGCATAATCTGTGTTAATTCCTCATCTGCATAGAACTTTGTTTCAGGAATAATGATATTAAATTTTTCTTTTACTTCTCTACTTATCTGTTCTTTATTTAAACTAATTACAAAATCAGGCCAAATATCATCGCTGTAGTTAATATCTTGAAAAACAAATAATTCTAATACTCTTAGTGCAATGTTTTTTCCTATATAACGACTCCTAGGATCAATAAAATTTTTAGAGGCATCATTTGGATTAGTCGTAAGAAAGATTTTATCAATTATTACATAAAGTATTCTACAAATATGATCTACAATTATATCAAAAGAAAAAGGGATATTCTCAGGATTTTCAGAGAGGATTTCATTTTCTTGATTTATTTTGGATGCAAAATTTGAATTAAAGCTTTTTAAAAATGTTTTAAAAAAACCGTAATTTAAGTGAGATATGTTCTTCTTAAAGATCTTTATGAAAAAGAGATCAATATACTCAATGTTAGACAGCGTATAAAGAAAATTCAAAAAGATGTTTATATTTTTTATTGAATTGGTTCCTATTACATCATCTACATTCCTATTATGTTTATCTAAAGATTTCTTAAAAATTTCCGGTAAAAAGAGTAAATCGCCTACTTCTAAAGCTTCAAGTCCGCTTCCAATATAATATTTCATATATAAAAGGAATAAATTAAGCTGAGATTTCTGGGAAGGAAGATTGTTTGCTTGAAATGTTGAGTATAATGATGATTTTTTATCGAGAATATTGAAAAATTTAATAAGAGCATTTTTTTTCTCTGTACTATAATCATCTAGATTTGCTAAAAATTCCTTTTTGACAATATCAACTTTCGAAAATATAGAATCTTCTACCCTTGCTCCTACAAAATTAAAGAAATCTAACAATGGGGAAAAGCTCTGTAATAGATTGCACTTTTTATAAAAGTAATATAATAAATCAACTAATTTTTCTTTTGCTAAGGGATAATCGTCAAATGCCATTTGATATAGTTTTTCTCTTCCTTCTAAAAGTTTGTTATAAAATTCTTCGGGAATGCCTTTAAAGGGTCTAAGAAAATAGAAAAGGACCATATCATAGTAACTATGAAATATTTCATCTTTGCTATCCTTTACTATAATCATAAAATTCAAAACGGTATTCTCTTCGCTTGTATTAACGATAATTGCATCAAGTAGGATGAACATATTCTCGTTAATTGTTTTCCTTATTATCAAACCTAAAAGTCGGATAAGAAAATACAGATACCCCATAGGAAAAGAAAACCCAAAAAAAACTTCCGATTCAAATTTTCTTGAGATCTTTTGAAAGTATTCTTCTTCTTCTGAACTTAAGAAATAATTATATTCTAAGATTAGGAATTCATCAGAGATCTTTTCTTTGTTAATCACTTTCAAAAATTCTTCATTAAATCCAAAAAATTTCTGTAAGAAAAATTTAAAAAAATTATGAAAATGGTCATAGAAAAATGATGTAAACGTTTTCTTTATAATTCTTTTCTTATTTTTTTGGCTGAACTCGTCCCATTTTAAAATGATCTCATCTTGAAATTCTTTGAAAATCTCTTTTTTCCTTTCTAGAATTTCGAAGAGTACAGATGTTTCTAATTTAAAGTCAAATCCTAATCCTTTAACTTTTTCCTCTAAGAATTCTAACGACTCAACTAATTCTTTATTATCCAAATTTTCTCAATTATTTGTTTTATAACACTATATATTCGATACCTTACAACCCAAATTAAAGCTTTTTATTAATAAAATAAAATTTTGAAAATAAAAATATTAGTATAATCTTTATAATATCTCAACTTCATTACAAGTTAAAATATTTTTGTTATCTCATCAGTTTCTGAGTATTTAAGTGGATGAATTTTCCCATCTTTTTTCTTAACTCTTAGACCTTTATTATTAGATACAAAATTTCCAATTTGTTCCGCATTTATTTTATTTTTTCTTAATAGATCAATTAAATCAGATGAATCTTCTTGATTTACAGCAATTAATAAGGATCCAGATGAAATTGTATTATAAGGATTAAGATTAAACATTTTACTGAAAATTATAGACTCTGGTAGTATAGTTATTTTTTCCTCTTCGATTTCCACTCCAGTCATAGAAGCCATTGCCATTTCGGCTATTGCTGTGTAAATACCTCCTTCAGTAGGATCGTGACATGATTTAATATTAAAATTGTTATGTGCTAATAGAGCCTCTTTATAAATACTTATCCCCGGTTCAAATAAGTATGCTTTGCTCTTTTGTATAAATTCATTATTAAAACCTTGATCTAATAATGTTTTTTCTTTTTCGCGTCCTATGAGTGAAGTCCCTTCAATAAATATTCCTTTAGTTAAAATGAGTGCATCTCCTGGTTCTGCACCTGATGTAAGAACAAGTTTATTTTTCTTAACTTCTCCCAATAACGATCCAATAATCATTGGTCTATCAAGTTTTGCGGTAATTTCTGTATGTCCCCCGATCACTGTGATTCCCATAGATTTACATGTATTATGAATATCCTTAAAAATTTTTTTAACTAGTTCCGCGGTGGTATTTTTTTCAGGTAATAATATTGTAGATTGAAACCATTGTGGTTTTGCTCCAGTACAAACAAGATCATTTACGTTTATATTTACTACATAATACCCTATCTGATCTATGGCAAAAGTAATTGGATCAGTCTTAGCAACCAAATAATTTTCCCCAGGGATGTCAATTACAGCAGCGTCTTCTCCTATTTTAGAACCTGATATGACCCTTTCGTCATAAATTTCTAGCTCTGAAATTAAGCTAGCTAACAATTCATGTTTTAATTTCCCAAGAACAAACTTGTTGCCATTTCTTCTCATTAAATTATCAATATATTAAGAGAATATAAGTATTTAAATTTTGGATTTGTAATTTGAATCTATTAGGATCGATTTAAAAAAAATAAGTTGTCGAATAGTGTTTCAGAGTAGATATTTAAATGTTACCTGAAATGGAGACAACCCTAATCTAATATTTAAAATGAAATTATTGTTTTGTAATAATTGAATTTAATTTATTACTCACACTAAAATTTAAAAATTATTTACATTTATATCATAATAAATTATATTCTTAATCATAATTAAATAACAAACGTCTGAGAAAAATGGGATTTGGAAAAACATTTTCGTTAAGTTTAGTGGCTTTTATTGGATTAAATTTTATAGTTTCACTATTGTATTTAGCATTAGGTCCAGGATTTGATGAATTACTTAATAGGTTTAATCCTAATTCACCTGATTATGCTCCTCTTATGACTATATATTATCTATTCGGCTCTATCGCAAGTGTACCATCAGATATTTTAAATTGGGTTATTGTTGATCCTCTTTTTAACAGTAATATGACTCATTTAGTATTAGGGATAGGATTTCTTGTTGCACCACTCATCGCAGCAATTCTAGCTGGAAAATTTGCAGAAAGTAAGCTTCAAGGATCTTCAGGATGGTTATTAACTGTTATCATTAGTACTGTAGCAATGATTATTGGTATGTTTTTAAGCCCTAAATTTCAAACATATCTAACGAATTTATACCCTACATGGTCTAGTTTCGAATTGATCTTAATATACTTAGTAATCAGTAGTGTAGTAAATATTATTTTCTATGGATTTTTTGCACTTCTAGTATCGAAAACTGAGTATTATTAGTAGTAGTCATACATAATTAATTAGTAAAAAAAAAGTAGATCCCCCAACAATGCTGGAGGACAACTTCTTCCTGCCTAACTCTGGATTTTAATTCGCCTATCCAAATTTTTTTGTCTAAGAAGATATTGGGAGGGAGTATTACTTTTAAAATTTATCATGATTGGGCAAAATGGTGAGTAGAAACCGTCTACGCTATAAAATCGATTTCAAGAATTTATCGAAAATTAGAAAATTTCGATTTGAGTTGTCATTAACATAAATGTCAATTGAGGAAAATTATATCTTGTTTGGAATTAGATAATAATCATAGTCAATTTAGCCAGGGTACAAAATTAGTAAGAGATTTCCGATCATACTACTGAAAAAACTTATGTACTTATGATTTATCGACGTGCTAAATATGAGATCCAAATATTAGAATTTTCTTTGAATAATAATTTGATTATTATTCATCTTCGTAATCTTTTTCATTGTATTTATCTTTGTCTTTTTTAATACCATATAGCATATCAGGGTAAATTGGTTCGAATTTTTCATTGAAGAGCTTATGGTTCATCCAAATTTTATCCTTTTTATTCCACTTGAGGTTACTCATTGGATTATATTGCTCTAAAAATTTTAAACTTGTAAAAGTGTTCTTAATTAAAGTTTTTCCGTTAACTAAATCAGTTAGAATTAAATAATGTTTTATTTCTAAATATTCAAATAGTAAATCAAAAACATCAAGGAATTCATCCAATTCGCATTTAGGAAACCAGATTTCAATCATAAATCCTGTTTCAAAGGATTGAACTTCATTGAATCCATAGATATAAAAATCTCCTTCAATTTCATATATTCGACATACATTAAAAAAGTTGAATAACTTAACTATTTTATCATTCATCTCATTTTTAACATTCGGCAGAACTATTGAGACTTTATCTTGAAATCCCAGGTTTTTTAAATTAATATATGGAAAGATTAGCTGGTTCTTTAAAAGTGTATAAATTGTATTAATGATACTATATTTATTTGTGCCTAAATATGACTTTAAATCCAATGATCGCCGTTTATAAAGCTGAATTAACTTAGAAAACTCAGGTGTATCTAAACCGTATACTTCTCTTTTCGAATGTTTATCAATATTGAATTCTCTTACGTTTTTTATCTGAGGTGAATAATGAGGATTAAATAATACATTTTGTATATGAATTTTAAAACGGTTTGATGAATAATGCCATCCTGTTGTGCTTAAATTAAAATCAAATTGAGTAATATCATAAAATTTTTTTATAAAGAAGAAACAACATTCTCTTATTGCCTTTTTTGATTTTATTAACCAGTTTATGTATGACTTGTTTGGTGTTCTATAAGGGAAAAGATATTTTATGAGTACGGGCTGATTCTGGTCAATTTGAGCAGGATGTTTAATGTTTTGATATGTGTTTATGAATAACAACTTCAAATCTATATCATTCCAATCATGAGGACAGAGATACAAATAATATTGAGCAAGACCGTGTTTTCTAAAGGCTGGTATAAATTTAATAGATTTAACATATGTTTTGAAAAAAGCAGAGGATTTTGCAACATTAAATAGGTCTTGGTCAAGTAGAACTTGTTCTAACTTAACTCGAAATTCTAACAAATTATGAATATGCTCAGAAATATAACTAATTTTTTGATGAGAGCGTCTTTTTTTTTCTGTATTTACAAATGTCTTTATTGTAAAATTTGATGACCAAAATAGGTTAAGATCTGGTGAATTTTTTTTTTTTTCATAGTTTATTAATTTTATGTTACTAAATAGATTCTCTGTGTAAATAGAAAATTGTTCAAAGAAATCCTTAGTATAAAAAAACGTTTTATTTTCAAAATCATAGAAATCTTTAGGTTCGATATTAAAAAACCTATTAATACCTCTCCAAAAATTTCTACGAACCATCACCAAATCCTCCTTAAATAAATTACATAAGCTTGAAATAAATAGTCCTTTTTCTGCTAAATTTACAGAATAAGATAATATATGTAGTATCTCCTCTTTGGAGTCTAAATCTAAAGCCTCGATCAAAAATATCCTAGGAAAATAAGACTTGAATTTTTCAAGTTTGTTACGAGTTTCAGGTGTATTTTTAAGAAAGATTTCTGGATAATATTTAGCAAAATGACTAGTAATAATTGTATTTATAAGCATTGGAACTATTATAGGTGGTGTTTGAGCTAAGAAATTAATAAGCGTGGATTCTACTTTCTGATTTGTAATTTTATATGAACTTAACTGTTTGAATGTCTTTTTAAGCTTTTTTACTTTTGCTTCATTTATTTTAGTAATAAATTCAGGATTTTTAACAATGGTGGTTATAGTTTTTAAATTTAGGACTTTAAGATTAAAGCAGGAATTAATTACTTTATAATAGACTTTAATTTTTTCGATTTCTTTATCGTATAATTTAGCAGATTGAAAAAATTTCGGTAGAATTAAGTTAAAAAAATTATTTTTAACGTGATTATTTTTTAGAATTAAGTTCTCTTCTAGAATTTGAGAGATACTATTCTCATTCAAAAATACTATAAATTGATTGAAATTTTTGATTTTTGGATTATTGTTTAATATATTTTCGATTAAATATGATATACTAATTATAGATGAGAGAGTTTCACGTAGAAAAATTAATCCTTGATTCTTGTTCTGCTCAATAAATAGCAAGAATTCCTCCTTAATTTGTGATGACTCTAATAAATCTCTAAAACTTTCATTAAAATCATCGATGTACGATACTTGTTTTCGATATTCATTTTTAATGTCTTCTTTAATTGAATTTAGAGTTTCAATTCTTTTATCAAATGTTAAACCTGTGACTGAAAGATATCTTATTCTCTCTAGGATTATATAATCAAAAATTGAAAGATGGTATTGGGGAGGATCAAAAGGGAATTCGATTAAATGTTCCAATTCATATTCTTTTTTATAGGACTTTTCAAAAGGATCAACTATTTTCAATGTACTTGAAATTTCGGAATAATAATTTAAATTTATTAAATTCTTTGCAACTTTATAGGAATAAACGCGTTTACTAACTAAATAGCCAGTTGCGTGTAATTTATTAAAATACCTTAGAATATCCTTTAAATAGACGGTAGGTAACATAAAACTTACCATGACCTTACAAGAAAAGCTATTTTCAATGATTCTCGGTGATATAGAAAAAGGAAAAGCTTTCAATAAACTTTTAACTTTATTTCTTTCTATAAGAGGATTGAAAATTAACTCGCAAAAAATCGGAGAAAGACCAACAGTATTATAAACAACATTATAACTTGGTGCAATAGAAGTACATTTATTGATCCATTGTAAGTTCTCAGAAAATTTACTTAAACTAAGAGTTGGTTCTAATTCCTTCTCCTCTAGTAATTTTCGATATAATTTTTGGTAATCTTTTAAGTTTATATATTTTTTATTTTTAACAAAAATTTTGAGAAGAATTATTAGAGTTTTTATTATATCTTTATTATAGAGAGATTTTGAGGTTACGTATGTGTATTTCTCAAACAATTCATCATAATAATCAACTATTTTACGGTTTCCAATGATTAATGCATTTTCATGAATCTCACTAAAAAAAAATTGAACCGGAGTTTTATGATCTTCAGTAGTTTCAATCTTAAAGAATTTTTGTAATCTATCAGATTGAGTTTCTAGAAACTCCCTATCTACTAATACATCTCTAATAAGATCATGCCATTTTCTGAATCCATTTGCTTTCTCAAGTTCATTTTCAACAATTTGATTAATGTAGACTTTAATCATTCTATTTTCTTTTATTTCCTTCGGTAAAAACGTATAATATGCCTCTCTAAGCAATATAAAAGGTAAAAATTCATTTTTTTTTTCAATGATCTCTATAAAAAGAGAATTGTTTTCACGACTTCGATTAACACCAAAGTCAAGTATCACGAAATTCTTTTCTATTTCGCGACTCTTTTCTGAAAGTACCTTAATTTTAACATTTTTATCAACAGGTTTTATACCTAAGTAACCTGTTAGATCGGTTATTATTAATTCAAAGATATTTTGAATACGGTTAATCCCAAATCCGTTTGATAACTGATTTAGAATATTCAAATCTACGATGCTAGGCATGAATAATTTTGTTTATGTTTTAAACCTATTATTAAAAAATCATTTATTTTTTGATTATCATATCAGATATTTATAATTTTACTTCGGAATACTAATTTTTTAGATTTTTTCAATCCATACTTTTTATCACTTTAACTTGTACTTTATATAGATACTGTTTAATATTTAACTACCTACCTATAGATTTACGGGAAGGAGGTTTACTTAAATGCCATATACTGGGGAATCAGTTCCATTATAAATCAGTAGAATCCGACAAGGATTCATACTCTATACTTTTCTTCCCGTTATGACGTTAATTTTTGTTGATAATTATTCTACTCTTGTAAACATTTTCCCTCTAACATATATTAAACGATTGTTAGAAATCATGAGGAAGAGAGATCTATATTAGTTTAAACTATAGGAAAGGTAAAATATAATTGTCTAAAAAGAACTAAAAAGAAAACGTGAGATACTCTTTAATAACATTTTAATTGAATTTACAATTAGTCTAATCATTAAAATTTCCTAAAGTGAAATATCAAGAATAAAATATTTAGAGAAAATAATATGCCAAGACCAAGTCCACTTGAAGTTTATTCTGTTTTAGATAAAAGTAATTGTAAAGAATGCGGTTATGATACCTGCATGGCTTTTGCCACAGATATCCTAGAAAGGAAAGTGCGAGTTCAGGATTGCATCCATTTGATGCAAGATCCTAAACAATCAAAAAAGCGAGCTAAGCTTATTGAATTAATCACCCCACCCCAAAAACCGGTAATTATTGGGATTGGAGACCGTGCTGTAACTATTGGTGGTGAAGAAGTACTTATGAGACATCAATTGACTTATTATAATCAAACAGCAATATTTATTGAAATCGCTGATGATGATATAGATTTAGAGGAATTAATCAAATATCTTAAAAACATTAAGCTAGAAAGGATTGGTGACGTACTTACATTAGATGGAATTGCTTTAAGAAATGTATCTGGAGATAAGGAACAATTTAAATTAGCTGCAAACAAAATAGCAGAACTTTCAAACCTTCCCATTATGTTGTGTACATTCGATATAGATAATTTACTATATGCCGCGGAAGCTATCAAAGATAAAAAACCACTACTATATGCTGTAACAAAAGGTTCATGGGAACAAATAGGAAAATTTGCGGTACAAAATAATCTACCAGTTGCAGTCTTTTCAGATAATTTAGATGAACTAATGTCATTGAGTGCGACACTGCAGAAATTAGGAGTAAAAGAAATTGTCTTAGATCCAGGTACCTTTTTCGGTCCAGGTAATCTTTCAGTAACTTACGACAAGATTATGCAGTTAAGGAACTCGGCCATAAACAAAGAAGATGTTAATGCGGGATGGCCAGTTATGGGTGTTCCTGCAGTATATTGGAGCCAAGTGAAAATTGGAGATGAAAAAGAACAATGGGAACATCAGTTTCAAGAAATAATCATGGGAGCAGTAATGGAATCTATTGATACAAATTTAATAGTTTTACACACCGGTCAGAGAAAGGAAGAAATTTGGGCGCTACTGGCATTAATGACTTTACGTCAGAGCGTATTTTCAGATCCAAGAATTTATCCCGCAGTAGACGCAGGAAATTATAAAGTTGGAGAACCAGACGATATGGCACCTATATTTGTAACAAGTAATTACAGAATGACAAAAATCCCTGTTGAACAAGATTTACTAGGAGCTAATCTAAATTGCTGGCTTCTAGTAGTTGATACAGAAGGGATAGGGATTGAAAGTGCCGTAGCCGGAGGCCAATTTAATGCAGGAGGAATTGCAGAAGCTGTTAAGGAATTTAATGTTTTTGACAATGTTAAACATCGTGTTCTTGTCATTCCGGGCATGGCTGCTCGTTTAAGTGGTGCTCTGGAAGATGAAGCTGATGCTTTCGTAGTAGTAGGGCCTAGAGACAGTTCAGGAATTCCTAAATTTATAGAAACTCAATGGAAACCAGAAGATTTTATGAAAGAATACGCCGCCTGGGAAAAGTAAATAAAAATTGGGGTATATATAAATTTCTATTAATATGTTTAACTTACTTTAAAAGAATATTTTACAGAAAAGTATATTTAGTCTAACTTAAATCCTTTAAATAATTTTAGGAGGAACGAAATTTCTCCAGATCTTTCAATTAATCTTCTTAAATTATAGGGAAAATCATTTAATACAACTTCCTTACCGTCTGATATGCGGTCAATCATTATTTTTATTATTTTTTT
>Ga0209976_10002372_pt1 | contig 10736 bp, 10 predicted proteins | sample SumtaG_FD_182806 | JGI IMG/M metagenome (GOLD analysis project Ga0209976, IMG submission 182806) | Deep subsurface microbial communities from Indian Ocean to uncover new lineages of life (NeLLi) - Sumatra_00157 metaG (SPAdes) (version 2) | ecosystem: Environmental > Aquatic > Marine > Oceanic >... | reverse complement strand
GTTATTAACTGGGATAAACCATCAGCCCTGGCGGCTTTTGTTAACCAGGTAAAAACTTTAGCTGTTCAGGAAAAAGCCAATTTTTTAAGAATCAGGCCTAATATTCTCAACTCAGCTGAAAATAAACAAAAACTTAAATCTCAAGGCTTTATTAAAGCTCCTATGCATCTTCATGCCGAGACTACTTGGGTTTTAGATCTAGATAAATCTGAAGAAGACTTATTAAGCCAGATGCGCAAGAATACTCGTTACTCCATTAAAAAAGCTCAAAAACTTGGAGTTAAGGTTGAAACCAGTACTAGCGATAAAGATATTGATTTACTTTACCAACTCCAAATGGCAGCCGTCAAAAGACATAAATTTACCCCTTTCTCCAAAGAATACTTCTCTAAACAACTTCAAACCTTTAAAAATCATAATCAAATTCAATTATTTAAAGCAAGCTACCAAGGCCAAGTTCTAGCCATTTCCTTTATTATTTTCTACGGTCAAGAAGCCGTTTATCACTATTCTGGCTCCAGCAATCAACTCCGTCACATCCCTGCCTCCTATCTCTTGCAATGGCAAGCTATTAAAGCCGCTAAAAAAAGAGGTCTTAAAAGATACAACTTTTGGGGCATTACTAAAGATGATAATCCTAAGCATCGTTTTGCCGGCGTTACTCTCTTTAAAAAAGGTTTTGGTGGTTATCAGCTTGATTATCTGCCTGCCTACGACTTACCCTTAAAGCCTGTTTACTGGCTAACTTATCTATTTGAGACTTTAAGAAGGAAATCTCGTCATCTATAATTAAACTCTATGGCTTTACTCTTAGGCTTACTGATTTTTTCTTTTGTTATTACTTCCATTAGCCTGGTGCCCTTTATTAACTTGCTCTACAAACTTCGCTTTACTCGAAAGGGCCAAAGAACTAAAGATGTTTTTAATCGCCGCACTCCTATCTTTGATAAATTGCATAGTCATAAAAAAGGCACGCCTGTGGGTGGCGGTTTTTTAGTTATCGTTGTAATCACCTTGCTTTTCTTCCTACTTTTTCCTTTAGCTAAATACCTAGGCGTCTTTGTGACCCATGTTTATCCGATTAAAGAAGAAATTCATATAATCTTTCTGACTTTTCTCTCTTTTGCCCTTCTTGGCCTCTATGATGACATCATGAAGTTTTTCCATTTCAAAAGAACCGGCTTTTTCGGTCTAAGACTGCGGCATAAATTCGCCATTCAATGGCTGCTGGCCTTGATTATTGCCTGCCTGCTTTACTTTAACCTCAAAATCGATATTCTTTATGTTCCTTTTATCAAAACCTTTAAACTTGGCTGGCTCTATATTCCCTTCGCTGCCACTGTTATCGTCGCTTTTACCAATGCTGTTAACATCACCGATGGCCTTGATGGCTTAGCTGTTAGTGTTTTAATGATTGCCTTGTTTGCCTTTTGGTTCTTATCTGCCTCAATTCTTGATACGCCTTTGTCATTTTTCCTCACCCTCTGGTTAGGCAGTCTGATTGCTTTTCTTTACTTCAATGTTTATCCAGCCCGCATTTGGTTAGGTGATGTCGGCGCCTTGGCCTTTGGGGCTACCTTTGCCGTTGTTGGTCTTCTTCTAGGTAAGGTTATGGCTTTGCTTGTCATCGGTGGTATCTTTGTGGTTGAAGTCCTTTCCAGCTCCATTCAACTCCTTTCTAAAAAATTTAGAAAAAAGAAAGTTTTTCCTGTGGCTCCCTTTCATCTTTGGCTTCAACTAATCGGTTGGCAAGAGCCAAAAATCGTCGCTCGAGCCTTATTAGCTAGCATCATGCTAGCTATCTTCGGTGTTTGGTTGGCAGTAGTCTAACTATGATTTATTACCTTAATGGGCATTTCATTCCTCAGGAAAAAGCCAAAATTTCTGTCAGAGATATAGGCTTACTTCGCAGTTATGGTGTTTTTGATTTTTTACGCACCTACAATCACCAGCCTTTTCTTTGGTTAGAGCACTTTCAGCGCTTAAAAAAATCAGCCTCAGCCATTGGTCTTAAGCTGCCTTTCAACCAAAAAGAATTTCACAGTTTGCTTATTCAGTTAATTGATAAAAACCATCAATCAGAAATTGCTATTCGCACTCTTATCACTGGCGGAGTTGGTTTAAACTCAGTTACCCCAGCTAAAACCCCGACTGTTTGTTTAATGGCTGAGCCTATTATTGTCTATCCCCGAAAATATTACACTCAGGGGGCTAAAGTAATCACCCTTGATCATTTAAGGGAATTTCCCCAAGCTAAAACCCTTAACTACACCTTAGCCATCTATGCTCAGTCTCAAGCCAAAAACCAAGCTGCCCCTGAAGCTCTTTATGTTTCTGATAAACACATTTTAGAAGGTACTACCAGCAATTTTTTTGCTGTTAAAAACAACCTTCTCTTGACACCCAAAAACAACATTCTCCTTGGTATTACCAGAAACTTTGTCATCCAGCTTGCCAGAGACAGCCATATTAAGGTTTTAGAAGCGGATATTAAACTATCTCAAATTCCTCAATTTCAAGAAGCTTTTATTACCTCCACCAGCAAAGAAATCATGCCAATCATTAAAATCAACAATCAGTCCATTGGCTCTGATAAAATCGGCCCAGTTACCAAAAAATTAATGACTATATTTCATCAGAAAACTAATAATTATGTTAGCTAATCAGTCTATTGCCATTTTAGGCCTTGGTTTAGAAACCCTTGACTTAATTTTCTATCTCAAGACTCATTCTCCAGGCTGTCAAATTACTGTTTTTGATCAAAAGCCTAAATCAGAGTTGCAATCAGCCATCAATCAATTAAAAAAATTTAAACAGATTAATTATTCACTAGGGGAGAGCTATCTTAATAGGGGACTGCTAAGTTTTGATATTATCTTTCGTTCACCCGGCGTTCACCGCCTTCATCCAGCCATCCTTCAAGCTGAAAAAAAGGGCATCAAGGTCTCCAGCGCCACTAAGCTTTTTTTTGATTTATGTCTTTCCCCTATCATTGCTGTCACCGGCACCAAAGGCAAAGGCACCACCACCACCTTAATTGGTCAAATTCTTAAAGCCTCGGGTAAAACTGCCCACATTGCTGGTAACATTGGCAAACCCACTCTTCAGCTCTTAGATAAACTTAAACCTGAAGATTCTGTCTGTTTAGAGCTTTCCAGCTTCCAGCTTCAAGATTTAGATAAAAGTCCTCATATAGCTGTGGTTTTAAACATTACCAGCGAACACCTTGATGTTCATCAGCATACTCAAGAATATCGTCAGGCTAAAGAAAACATTGTCGCTCATCAAACTCCAAAAGACTTGGCTGTTATTAATGCTGACTACCCCACCTCCAAAAGCTTAGCTAAAAAAACTCAGGCTCAAGTTTACTGGTTCAGCCGCCAGAAGCCAGTCAAAGGTGGTTATGTCAAAGATAACCAAATTATTCTTAAGCTGAACCAATCTAAAGAAATTATTGGCCCTACCCATAAACTACTTTTAAGAGGTCGACATAATTGGGAAAACATCACTGCCGCTATTACGGCTGCTAAACTAGCCGGCGCTTCCCTGAAGGCCATCAAGCAAGCTGTCTTCAGCTTCAAAGGTTTAGAACACAGGTTAGAGTTAGTTGACCAAGTTAAGGGCGTCAAGTTTTACAATGACTCTTTTTCCACCACCCCGGAAACAGCCATTGCCGCCTTAAAATCTTTTACCGAGCCCACCATCATGATTCTGGGAGGGTCGCATAAAGGCTCAGACTATACTCAGCTCGGTCAGGAAATTGTCAAAAGAAAAAACCTCAAAACTCTTATCTTAATCGGCGATATGGCCAAGGCCATTAGTCAGGCCATCAAGCAGGCTGGCGGTTTTTCCGGCCAAATAATAAAAGACTTAACCACCATGTCGCAAATCGTCACTACTGCCTTTCAGTCAGCTCAATCAGGTGATGTCATTCTTCTTTCTCCAGCCTGTGCTAGTTTTGACATGTTTAACAACTACAAAGACAGAGGCAAGCAATTTAAACAAAACATTAAAAAACTCCATGCTTAAATCTAAGCCTAAACCCAAAAAACCTGACTTAGTTTTAGCTGCTTTAGTTATCGCTATCACTTTTTTTGGTCTCCTCATGGTTTACAATGCCTCAGTTGTTGAGGCTTATCAGCTCTATAGCGATAAATACCATTTTGTTAAACTTCAGTCTCTTTGGGCCGCCTTAGGTTTAATCGCTTTAGCCTTTGCTACCTTTTTGCCTTTATCCTTGTTCAAAAAAATCGCTCCTGCCGCTTTATTGATCAACATTATTCTTCTAATAATTGTGATTATCCCTAATGTTAGCAGTTCTAGTTTTGGTGCTCGCCGTTGGATCAATCTGGCCGGTTTCTCCCTTCAACCCACTGAACTAATCAAGCTTACCTTAAGTCTCTACTTGGCCGCCTGGTTAGCCAAAGAACGGCCTTTTTGGCCTTATTTAGTCATTCTGGCTCTAATTCTTGGTTTAATTATGCTTCAGCCAGACCTAGGTACAGCCATTGTTGTTATCCTTACCGCTGTTCTAGTCTATTACATCTCTGGTGCTCCTCTAACCTATCTTTTACTGATTGGCATTCTCGGCACCGCCTCTGGCTTAGGTTTAATCTTCAGCTCTCAATATCGTAAAGAGCGGCTTTTAACTTTTCTTAATCCTGCCCGCGATCCTTTAGGCAGCTCCTATCATATCCGTCAAGCCTTAATTGCCATTGGTTCTGGTGGTCTTTGGGGTTTAGGTCTAGGTCAATCTCGGCAAAAATATCAATTCTTGCCTCAGGTCACCACTGACTCTATCTTTGCCATTATTGCCGAAGAGCTCGGCTTTTTTGGTTCCAGCCTGGTCATTATTGTTCTTTTTGCCATTGTCATCAAGGCTTTTCATATTGCCCGTTTGGCTCCAGACAGCTTTACTCGTCTTCTGGCCACTGGTATTGCTTCCTGGCTAGGTTTACAAATTTTAATCAACCTAGCTGCCATGTTAGCCTTGGTGCCCTTAACTGGCGTCCCCTTGCCTTTCATATCCTATGGCGGTTCTTCCCTGATTGTCATTTTGACCGGAATGGGCTTACTATTAAATATCTCTCGTTTTCAACTAAGTTCTAAGAAGAAAACATGAATCAGCCAACCATTGTTCTCACCGGCACTCACTTAACTCCAGCCCTAGCTTTAATTAAAAAACTTAAGCAGGAAAAATGGCAAATAATTTATCTTGGCCGTCAAACTTCCCTTAGTCGTTCTCAACAGCCAGCCGTAGAAAAACAGCTTTTACCTCAGAAAAAAGTTAGCTTTATTACTCTAATGGCTCCTAAACTTCATCGTCACAATCTCTTAATCTCTTTTCTAAGCCTTTTTCAACTACCTCTTGGTTTTCTCCAATCACTCTATCATCTTAAAAAAGCCCAGCCCTTAATCGTTGTCAGCTTTGGCGGCTATATCGCCTTGCCAGTTTGCTTAGCCGCTAAAGTTCTTAAACTGCCTCTCATTATCCACGAGCAAACTTTCCAAGCTGGCCTGACTTCTAAATTAACCGGTCTCTTAGCTGATAAAATTGCCCTTTCCTGGCCAGCCAGCAGCCGGCATTTTCCAGCCAACAAGACTATTCTCACCGGTAATCCTCTTCGTCAAAAAATATTACAGCTTTCTCCTCAAATTCCAACCTCAACGCCTTACCCGACCATTTACATCACTGGCGGTAATCAAGGCGCCAAAATCATCAACCTGACTCTTAATCAAGTTATTCTCAAGCTGCTTCAACGCCACACTATTTACCATCAGTATGGTTTAGCTCAATCAGACTCAGCTTGGCAAAAACAGCAAAATCTTAGAAACACTTTACCTCCAGAGCTTAAAAAAAGATATTTTCTTAAACGCTGGTTTACCACCAATGACCTCGTCCCTATTTTTAAACGGTGTTCGTTAGTCATCAGTCGGGCTGGTGCTAATACCATTACCGAACTAGCTTATCTTAAAAAACCAGCTGTTTTAATCCCTTTGCTCTATGCTCAAAAAAACGAGCAACTTAAAAATGCTCAATTCCTTGAAAAACTCGGCCTAGCCTTAATTCTTCCTCAAAATCAACTGACTGGAGACAGCTTAATCAAAGCCATTGACCAGGCTCTTACACAACTGCCAGCCAAATCCCAGAAAACATTTCCTCGTCAGTTAGTCACCCAAGCAACTGACAATCTTTATCAATTGATAACTCAGCTCATCAGTGACCGCTAGAAAAATTAGACGCCGTTTTCAGCGCTTGAGACTGCGTTTTTTATGGCCTCTTTTACCAGCTGCCCTGCTTATCGGCCTGGCAATTCTTCTTTCTCGATCTCAAGTCTTTAAGCTTAAAAAAATCACCTGTCGACTAGATAATCACCTCTGCTCTCTTGAATTTGAACCTATTTTAGTCAGTTTTCACCAACAAAACATCTTTAAGCTCAGTCGCCAGCAGGTTATTGCCGCTCTTCGGGAGCATGACCCAACCTTAACCGAGATCAAGGTTAAAAAGACTTTACCAGCCTCTCTGAATATTTCTATGAAGCGCCGCCTGCCTATCGCTCAACTAGCCCAGGTGGCTGATCTTCAGTTTCAAGGCTTAGTCAGCAGTCAATCAGCCACTCTGTCAGGCCAAGTCAAAGATCAATTTTTTCAACTCGACAAAACCGGCGACATCTACTCTGTTTCTGGTCAATCCAATCCCCGCTTAATCACTATTTGGTATCCTGATGATCTCAATTTATCTTTAGGCCGATCAGACATCACCCAAACCCTGGCCAATCTTATTAATGCCCTTCAAGCCTATTATGTGTCCTTTGAAACCTTGGCTTGGTTAAAAGAAAAGATTATTATCATTAAAACTACCTTTGGCAGCTATGCGATTATTGATCCCGATAAACCCCATAATTCCCAGGTTGCCTCTTTACAATACATCTTATCGGGCATTAAAATAGGGGAAAGAACGCCTACAAAAATTGATTTAAGGTTTGATAAACCAGTGTTAACTTATTGATCATGGCTAAAAATCAAATCATCTCCGCCATTGACATCGGCACCACTAAAGTGACTACTTTAATTGCCAGTCTTTCCGAAGAATCAGATAAAGTTAACGTCATTGGCGTCGCCGATGAACCAGCCAAAGGTTTAAGAAAAAGCCAGATTGTTGACATTGACGAGACCATTGGCTCCATCACTCAAAGTGTTGAGGCCGCCGAAAGAATGGCTGGCTATTCTATCTCTTCTGCCTTAGCTTCCATCTCTGGCGTCCATATTGAATCAATCAACTCCAAAGGCGTAGTCGCCATCGCCGAACCTGAAGGTGAAATTAGCAATCATGATGTCACCAGGGTTATTGAGGCAGCTCGAGCAGTCTCTCTACCCTCAGCTCGGGAAATTCTCCATGTTATTCCCCGTGATTTCAGGGTTGACTCCCAAGAAGGCGTTAAAGACCCGGTCGGCATGAGTGGTATCAGACTCGAAGCCGAAGCCCATATTATCACCGGTTCTTCTACAGCCATGAGGAATATCTCTAAGTGCGTTTCTGAAATTGGCGTAGAAATCGACAGTCTGGTTTTCTCTGGTCTTGCCAGTGCTGAATCAGTCCTAACTCCCACTGAAAAAGAACTAGGTGTAGTCTTAATTGATCTTGGCGGTGGCAGTACTTCAATTGCTGTTTTTGTTGAAGGTGCCTTGTCTTACTCAGCTGTCTTACCAGTTGGCGCCAAAAACATCACTAATGACCTGGCGATTGGTTTAAGAGTCAGTTTAGAAACCGCCGAGAAAATCAAACTCGGCTTATCTAAACTCAGCCAAAAGCCTGACGATGACGATGATGATGAGCTTGATCCTAAAAAACTCGGTCTTTCCGAAGAAGTCAGCAAACTCTCTAAAAAAACTTTAACCGAAGGTATTATTAGACCCCGTCTTAATGAAATCTTTGCCATGGTTGGTGAAAAATTAAAAGAATCAGGTTTTGGTGGTACTACTCCTGCCGGCGTGGTTATGGCTGGCGGCGGCGGTCTCACCGTTGGCATAGAAACCTCCTGTAAGCGCTCTTTATCTTTGCCAGTCCGCATTGGCTATCCTAGGGGCCTAAGCGGCCTAGTTGATGAAATTAAATCTCCTGCCTTTGCTGCCTCCTGGGGATTAATTAAATACGGCCTCAAGAACTACAAAGGTGTTAAAGCTGACTCTTCTTTTAAAGCCGTTGGTAGGGTCATTGGTAAAATTCCTGTTAAAGGCATGATTAGCAAAACCGTTAAATTGGTTAAGTCATTCTTGCCCTGAACACCAAAATAGGCTATTGTATTATCGCTGACTCCTGCCCCAGGCCTGCTTTAATTAAATAAACTATGGCTCTAGTTAAACCAGATCTCAATACCTTCGCCAAAATCAAGGTTCTTGGCATTGGTGGTGGTGGTAATAATGCTATTGACTCCATGATTTCCTCAGGTTTAATTAAAGGCGTTGAGTTTGTGGCTATTAATACTGATGCTCAGACTCTACTCAAATGTCAGGCCGAGACCAAGCTTCAGATCGGTGAAAAAGTTACCCGGGGTTTAGGCTCAGGCGCCAATCCCAAGGTTGGCAAAGAAGCCGCCGAGGAATCCAAAGACAAAATCCAAGAACTTCTTTTTGATTCAGACATGGTTTTCATCACTTGTGGCATGGGTGGCGGCACTGGCACTGGCGCCAGTCCTATTATCGCTGAAGTCTCCAAAGAGGCCGGTGCCTTAACCGTGGCTGTTGTCACCAAGCCTTTTTTCTTTGAAGGCACCAGGAGAATGGTTACTGCCGACGAAGGGGTTGAGAATCTCAAGGACAAAGTTGACACCCAGATTGTGGTTCCCAACCAAAGACTAATGGATATTATCGACAAAAACGTTACCCTCATCGAAGCCTTTAAATTGGCCGATGGGGTTCTTTCTCAGGGCGTCCAAGGCATCTCTGATCTCATCACCACTGCTGGCTTGATTAACGTTGACTTTGCCGACGTTAAATCAGTCATGGCCGATGCTGGCACTGCTCTTATGGGTGTTGGCAGTGGTGTTGGTGAAAACCGAGCTCAAACCGCCGCCAGAACTGCCGTTGCTTCTCCACTCCTAGAAACATCAATTGAAGGCGCTAAAGGTATGCTTTTCAACATCATTGGTGGTACTGACCTGACCATGAGTGAAGTTCACCAAGCGGCCGAGATTATCTCTAAATCTGCTGACGCTGATGCCAACATCATCTTTGGGGCTAATGTTGATGAGACTCTGGTTGACCAAATCAAGATCACCGTCATTGCTACAGGCTTTGATGAAACCAGGCAACGCCTTAAAGAGCTTTCAGTCAAGCCTTCCGCTGCCCCAGCAGCTGTTATCACCGACGATGACGATGATGAAGATAAACCAAAGCCCCCAGAGGGTAATGGCGAGAAAAAACAACTTTCAGAGATTACTGATGAAGAAGCTGACGAGTTTGATATTCCGGCTTTCTTAAGACAAGGGAGGTAATTATGCCGTCAACCTCGATTGAAAAAATCGGCGGACGTGAAGTCAAAAAAGTTTTTCCCTCAAAGGACAGGCGCTCAGTAAAAAACACAGTTAATGAATTTATTAGGCAGCAAGCTAGCGGTGAAGCTCGGTTATTAACCGACATTCAAGACAACACTCGAAATCTAAAAATTAGATGGGCTGAAAACGACTTCACAATCTCTTCCAGTAATCAGTTTCGCTTATCCAGCAATCAGTTTTTAAACCTAAAAACTCTTCCCTTAATTATTCCTGAAACCAGTCTCTTTTTAATAAGCGCCTATAAGCCTATTACAAATCGATTCCAAACTCAGATAGAAGTCAACATCAACCTATCTCCAGCTTTAGCCACCATCACTCCTGACAATGACAATGGTCAGCAGATATTCTTAAGTCTTGACGGTGCTGAAACAAAAGACATTACTACCCTTGAATTTACCCCAGAACAAAGGCTGACTCTGGCTGGTCTTATGGTAATAAGCTCTTCAGAATTAACTCAACTCATTCCTACCCATGGTTTATTAATCTCAGAAGTGAATAAGGATAATGTTTTACTTGATCCTGTTTTAGCTTTCCCCGATCAATCACCAAATGATCAACCAAACACTCTATCAGCCGTAAGGCTTTTAGATGTTATCGAGTCCTCAAGTATCCGTGAAGAATATAGCCAAATCAATCCAGTCAGTATTTTATTTGACAAAAACTAAACCTTAGGAGAAAATATCTTTTGCTTTATGATCAAAACTTTATCAATCATCATTCAATTCAGCGGCTAACCCTGTTTTCAGGCTAAGTCGCTAGTATCCCGCTCAGCGGGATTTTTTGTTATCATACTCATATGACAGCAATAAAAGAACTAAATCAATGTCAGAATTTTTCTAAAACATATGGCTGTGAAACAGTTAACGGTGAATCATGCCCTAATATCAGTGTTGATGATAATCAGGTTAGCTGTCAGTTAACTCAAATGAATTTAAGAGTAGGGAAAAATTTAACATTATCGACTTTAATAAAAAATTTCCCTCAAATGAGAAGAACTATTATATTAGAAGCCTTAGTAAGATTCATGCCATGACAAAACCAAAAAAACCACCTTTTCAAGACGTTCCTTCTCATCCTGACTTTGTCAAAATGGAAAAACAGCTTTTAAAGGCCTGGTACTCCAAAGGCATTGTTAAGCAATATCTTAAGAAAAACGCTAAAGCCAAAAAGAAATTTTCCTTT
>Ga0209976_10002371_pt1 | contig 10739 bp, 8 predicted proteins | sample SumtaG_FD_182806 | JGI IMG/M metagenome (GOLD analysis project Ga0209976, IMG submission 182806) | Deep subsurface microbial communities from Indian Ocean to uncover new lineages of life (NeLLi) - Sumatra_00157 metaG (SPAdes) (version 2) | ecosystem: Environmental > Aquatic > Marine > Oceanic >... | reverse complement strand
TCTATCATCCATCTTATCTGATACCATGCCGTGTATAAAAATAATTTTTGCCTCCACATCAATTAATTCATCAATTTTAGGATCAGGTCCGGGAAATGTAGAACCGGTAATCACATAATCAGAGTGTGTTTCTTTCATTATTTTTATAGCATCTATAACTGCACCACCAGGAACAGCTTCAATACCTCGTCCCCCTGCCTTATAACAAGCTTCCATTATTTCCAGCATAGCATTTGCATCATTCATAAATTTTTTCCTGTAAACACGAGCATTTCTCCCAAATTGAGCGGTACCAAAAAAAGGAGAAGTTCCAGTAGAGACAAGAGGAATATTTTCTCCTTCAATTTTACAAAAAATTCAAGTCCACCTCATATACTTTTAATTATAAACTGAAATTTATTGTTAATAAAAAAACTAATGATTTATTAATTTTTTGGCTAAAGTGAGTGAAAATCTTTATTCATAATAATTTTATTAAAAATTGGAATTTTTATATAAATATTCTTTTATAAAAAAATTTGAAGGATGATGGGAAATTGTCCCCAAAGACTAACGATAAAATAGAAATTAGGGATGGAAAGAGATATTTTAGAGATGCTTGGATGGAAAAACGAGGCGACCTTTACGTAATGCACTTAAAAGGATCGCCTTATGAAATAGGATATCAGCATGGCATCCTAATGAGCGAAGAGATTAAGCAGGGTGCGGTAGAATTCTATGCTGACCCCATTAATGGGGGAAGAAAAAGCCATTCTCTTAAATTATGGTTAATTAAACAATATTTAAACAAAAAGGTTTATAATCCAATAAAAAAAGCTCAGACTCAAGACCTTTTAGAGCAGCTTAAGGGTATAGCGGATGGAAGTGGAGTTCCATACAATACAATTTTTAAAGCAAATCACCACACAGCAGTTACTATGGTAATGACGCCAGTATTAATTAAGCAATATTTCAAGAAATTTAATAAATTAGGTATTAAGATCGGGGCTTGTAGTACGTTTGTCGCTACGAAAGAAGCTACCTCAAACGGAAAGACCATTGTAGGGAGAAATACTGATTATGGAGGAATTGAGGGCTGGCCTAAATACCAAACAGTATCCTTTGTCGAACCGGAGAATGGCTTAAAGTATGTTCAAATAGGGACTGCTGGCATAGTGATGTGGGCACCTGGCATGAATGAGAAAGGAATCGTTGTATGTGCGCATTATATGATTTATGATGACATTATGCCAAATGGTTTGAGTATTGCAGCGTTCACAGACGAATTTTTACGAAAAGCAGAAAATTTAGATGACGCTTTAAATATATTGAATAAAAATCCACGTGGAGTCTCATGTGGATTTGTAATAACTGACGGGAATAAAAAGGATGCATTTGCAGCAGAAGTGAGTACAGGAAAAGCTACAATTAGACGGATGGAGAACAATAGAGTAATAATGACAAACATGGCAGTCTCAGAAGAGAAGCGTCATATTGATTTTGTATCCAGATTTAATCTTAATGAAGGATGTCCAGGCCGATACCGCAGGCTTATGCAGCTTATTGATGAGAATTATGGAAAAATAGATGCCAACAAAGCCGCAGAATTTATGGGTGATCATGTACGATTTACGACTGGAACTGAACGGTGTGCATATGGTATAGTAGCTGTGGATGATAATGTAAATTCCATGGTATTTTCACCCGAAGAGCTAAAGCTCTGGATTGCTGCGGGACCTGCGCCGGTGTGTAATAATCCGTATATAGGGTTTGATTTTAAAGAAGAAATAAATGGAAATCAATCGAAACTATCGCCTGAGATTCTTGAGGGATACCAATTTGAAAATCCTAAAAAGCGAATAGGGATGCAAAAGTTTAATCAAGCATATATAATCCATGAAGAGAATCCAACTCAAGTAGATGATATGATTACTTTAATAAAAGAAGCCCTCGAACAAGATCCTGAAGAAGTCATTTATTATCAAATGATAGCAAAATTATTACTCCATAAAGGTAATTATAATGAAGCTATAAATTTCGTTGAAAATGCTCTTAACTTAAAGCAATCGTTAAATGAGAAAGCTCATAACCGTCTTCTTTTGGGAATTCTGTATGATCTTAAGGGAGATAGGGAGAAAGCACTTAGCTATTATCATGAAATAATAGAATTAGCAAAAAAAGAACCTCAAGACCCATGGTTTAAAGTAAATGCTATGATAGACACATTTGCTCAAGCGTATATAAAAAAACCGTTTACTAAAAAAAACCAGAAAGATCGCTCAGTATTAATTGACTACTCTCAGGGTGTAGGAATAGAATAATAAATTTATTAGAATTTTTATTTGAAAACCTTTTTTCTAGCATTTTTTTATCATTTAAATTTCGGCAAATATTCGCCTTGTACTTTAATCATCTCGTTATAGATGTTTTCGGCCATTTCAAAACTTCCGCAGTTAACGTCCATGGCAATACAGGCAATAGCAAGATCTTTTGATTCTTTGAGAACTGCCTCAACACAAACATCTTGAATAGATGCTTCAATCCTTAACAGTGCTGCGATATTTTTCGGAATATTTCCTAGTTTAACCCCCTGGACTCCATCTTTATCGACGGTTCCAGAGCACTCGATGACTAAATCCTGCGGGAGATTTTCAATTATCCCCTTATTTGGAATATTTACCGCAATTTCGTGGGTTTTATTATCTTCTATAATTTCCTCGATAATTGGTATGCCTCTCTCTCCGGAGTGGCCCTTCAACAGAATTCCTTTCCTAGGATACTTCTCTTTTATAAGTTTATTATAGTATCTCTGGTATTTCTTGTTGGTTCCAGTTTTACCTTGTTCCATTCTTGTGATCCAATCATCTAAATCCTCATACTTAGTATGGTTTGAACCAATTTGTAAATATTCGCAGATATGGTTATCTCCGACATAGGGAAACCAACCAAAACGCTTGTAGATTTCAAATGTTAAATCCCCATATTTGAACCTATCCCATTTATCCTTGTAAAAATTCATACATCTTGCGTTAAATTTGGGCAATAGATCTTCACCTGTTCTGAGGTCATTTAACCCGAGTATGAATGCAAAATGGTTTAATCCGCCAACCGTAATTTTTGTGTTTATATAAGTCTCTTTGCGAAATTCTTTCTTTTCATCAGCAGATAAATTATCTAACTTATCGGATTGTAGATTATCGTTAAGAAGATATGGAAGATCTGGCAAAATTAAGTGTATCTGATGACAAAGGCCAAAGACATTTAATTTTGGAACGGCCCTTTTAATTGCTAAGCAAATTCGAGACATCGGGTTAGAATAATTAATGAAAAACACGTGAGGATTTGCCTTAAACGCTGCTTTAGCGATTTTTACGATTTCAGGTATTTGTCGCGCTGAATGAAAAAATCCTCCGGGACCTCCATTTTCAGCCATCATTTCTGTAGTTCCATAACTATGAGGTATTCTATGATCTATCCAGCGATATTTAAATCGATCTCCGTGTTCAATAGAGCAGATCACAAAATCGGCATCCTTTACAGCAGTTTGTAAGTCTGAGGTTTTCTCTATATTATATGTTTCTCCCCTAATTTTATTTTCATGATTTAAGATTTCATAAATCAAGTTCAATTTTTCCTCGTCAATATCGACTAACACGATCGTGGATCCGGGTAAAATTTTACTTAGATACATATCACTTAACGTTGGAGGCCCAAATGCTGCGCTTCCAGCACCAATCAAAACAATCTTTTTATCCATATATCTGAAAATTGTGAATTTCTAATAAAGTATCAGATTGAATTTAATCAATTTAAAACCAAGTAACTATTAAAAAAAGATAGAAAAAAATAATGTTAATAAACTTAAAGTTTAGGGGCTAAAACCGCTGCTTGCTTTAATAATTCTATCTACTCGCAATATTAAATTAGCTAATTCACTGCCTGACTTTAATAGATAGATGATTAATTCAGCAGGTTCAACTATGCCCTTTTGATAATTGTCTCCAATTGTATTAGTAATTGTATCAATTCCAATCCATTTGTCATTATCCGTTTTGTGAGCTGCTCGTAATTCAGTTAATTTTTCAATCTCTTCAAGGCCAGCGTTCCTGATTAATGTTTTGGGAATTTCTTCAAGAGATAGTGCAAAGGCAGTAACAGCTAATTGTTCCTTACCAGAAATCTCTTTAGCATAAGTTCTTAACTTTTTCGCAAGTTCGATGTAAATTGCTCCACCGCCAGCAACAACCATTTGAGTATCAACAATTTTAGCAATGACAGAAAGCACATCGTTTAAAGAAATCTCAGCAGTGGTAAGTACATTTTCAAGACCACCTTTAAGTAATATGGTTACACTTTTAGGATTTTTACAACCTTCGAAAAATGTATATTCGTTATCTCCTATTTTTTCGAACTTAATAGATTCAGCATAGCCTAAATCATTTTCAGTTAATAATTTTATATCATCAATAAAATTAGCGCCAGTTGCTTTTAAAACCGCTTTATAATCCTTTTCTCCAACATTTTTTATGGCGGCAATTCCTTCTTTTGTTAAATATGCTCCAAATTTGTCAGAAATGTCATTGTTATTCACAATCATATTGACTCCTAAATCTTTAAAGATTTTCAGGTAGTCCTGAAGAATTTGATCTTCTTGGTCCAAGAATTTTTGTATATCTTCGGGATTAGAAATCAGAATTTGAGCGTCAAATTCGGTTTTAGTAATATCTAATTTCTTTCTAATGACAGCAATTTTCGCATCTTTCAAAGAATCGGGCATGCTAGGATTAACTTTTTCCTTGTCAATATAGACACCTGATATTAGCTTAGAATCTTTAAGAGATTTTCCTTTAGCTTTTACGATTTTGATATCTCCTACTTTATTAAAGACATTCTCATCTTCTATATGTTTAACTGCTTTTAAAGCCAAATCTGCGAAAAAGTCTTTTAATGGAGCAATATCTTGCGAATTCAAAGCTGTCAAAGCAGCATTTTTAAGGACAGCATCATCATCTTTAGAAATCTTTGTCGCAATTTCTCTCACAATTTCAACGGCTTTATCAGCTGCTAACTTATATCCATGAGTAATATGCTTTGGATGGATATCCTGTTCAGTTAGTTCTAATGCGTTTTGAAGTAAAGTTGCAGCAAAAATTACTGCTGATGTGGTGCCATCTCCTATTTCTTCGTCAATTGCTTTTGCAACATTAACCATCATTATCGCCGAAACATTTTCAATATCTAATTTCTTTAAAATTTCTGCTCCATCATTAGTTATGGTAATTTCTCCTAAAGTATCTACAAGCATCTTTGCCATTCCTTTCGGTCCTAGTGTGGACTTTACTGTTTCTGCGATAGCCATCATAGCATTAATATTTTGTGTTCGTGCTTCTTTTTCCCTAACTTCCTCGGAACCTTCCTTAAGAATTATTACGGGTACACCAAAAGACATCTTTTATCATCCTATTTTTTTTAACTTAAATTTAGTTCAATTATATTTAATTGACTTTTTGAATACTTAATCATATAAAGATAAGATATTTTTTTAATTTTATGATTTGGGGATCTTTAAAAAGAAAATTTTTAAACATTTTTCACTTTATAATTTTCAATTCAGAATTTTATTGAAAAATTTTAAATAAAAGATAAAATAATTTTATATTGGTTTTATTTTACCAAAAATTATCTATAGATCTTAAATAGGTTAAAGATATATTACATTAGTTTTGGTTAAGTACATTGAAAAAGGAACTCGATGACATAGATCGAAACATTCTAAGGATCCTACAGGGGGATGCTCGAAAATCGTATCGGGAAATCCAAAATGAACTTGGAATATCGATAGGGACCATACATAACAGAATTTCAAAATTAAAAACTAAAGGTGTGATTTCTGGTTATACTCTCAAGCTAAATAATGCCGAATTAGGATATAAATTAACATTTCTCATCAGAATACAAGTAGATGGAAAACACACCCCCGAAATTTTAGAACAAATATCAAAAATCCCTGAAGTTTGCTCTGTCTTTCATACAACTGGAGAACAATCTGCAGCTTTAATCTGTCGTTTTAAAGAATCAGATGAGGTCCATCAATTTATTCGGGATTTGAATGAGAGAGAGTACGTCATTAAAACGGTTTCAAACATGGTATTAAAAGAATATAAAAATTCTGCTTACGTCGAGATCCCAAAGCCAGAGCCCGAGACATGAGAGAGACATGAATCAAATACCTCATTAATATATAGAATTTCATTATATTGATTTTTAACTTCTAATCATATTAATCCTTTGAATTGAATTCTAAAGCGGCAGAGTTAATGCAATATCTTAAGTTTGTAGGTTTTGGGCCATCGTTAAAAATATGACCTAAATGACCTTGACATTTCCTACAGAGGACTTCAGTTCGTATCATACCATTGCTTAGGTCTTTTTTTCTTTCTATATTTTCCTTTTCATTCTCTTTTAAAGGCTCATAAAAGCTAGGCCAACCAGTTCCAGAATCAAATTTGGTTTCAGAAGCGAATAAAGGAGTACCACATCCCGCACATTTATATATTCCCTTTTTGTGATTATTCCAAAACTTGCCTGTAAAAGGAGGTTCAGTTCCTTTTTGCCGCAAAATATAATACTGGTCTTGAGTTAAAATAGTCTTCCATTTATCTTTTATACTTTCTTCTTTTGATTTCATAATATAAATATATAAAAAAAGCTTTAACAATGAAATCGTTTTAAAAAATCGGTAAAAAAAGGATCTTTATTTACCATTGAAGAAGAAATGAAATGAAAATTTATTTTTTATAAACACCATCACAACCCTTCTTATTTTTAAACAAAATAAAGGATGCTCTAAAGAAATCAAACGATGTAGGGGTGGTTTTGGACTATCTTCACGTTCATTCGAATCAACCGCTCGATCTTTTTTAATTGTTGGCGTTCGTTCTCCATGCAGAATGCAAAGGCAGTCCCTCCCGCGCCTGCTCTTGCCGTCCGGCCGATGCGATGCAAATAGGTTTCCGGTACATCTGGTAAGTCAAACTGGATGACATGTGAGATGTCATCTACATCAAGGCCGCGCGAAGCAACATCAGTAGCTACCAGCACGCGAGTTTTTCCAGTGCGAAAGTTTCTAAGTGCATTTTGACGTGCAGTTTGTGATTTATTTCCGTGTATCGGCTCGGCGTATATTCCTTTCCTTTGCAGGTTCTTAACGACTCGATTCGCGCCGTGCTTGGTGCGCGTAAAGACCAGCGCTCGTGTAATAGTTGAATCGGCTAGTAAATATTGCAACAATGCTTGCTTTTTCTCTTTCGATATAAAAAATGCAGACTGATTAATAATTTCCAAGGTGGGTTGGTCGGGAGATATATTTATTTCGACGGGATCATGCAAGATATTTTTTGCGAATTCAATTATTTCACGAGGTATTGTAGCAGAGAAAAGCAAGGTCTGTCGGTTCTTTTGTGGCATCATCTTGACGATGGTACGGATATCGTGAATGAAACCCATATCGAGCATTCTGTCGCCTTCGTCCAAAACCAACACCTCAACATGACTCAGATTTATATAACCTTGCCTAATCAAGTCGAGTAATCGACCGGGTGTCGCAACCACAATATCTACACCGTGCTGTAATGCTCGCACTTGTGGATTTTGTCCAACACCACCATAAATGACCGTGCTTTTTAGTCCGGTGTATTTTCCATAAATGCTGAAACTGTCCCCAATCTGGATCGCCAGCTCTCTCGTAGGTGAAAGTACTAAAACCCTTATTCGACGTAGGATTTGTTTCTTGATGTTCTTTACGACATTCGATCGGTTTTGATTGTCTGAGGTTTTACCCAATCGCTGCAGGATCGGAAGCGCAAATGCTGCAGTTTTACCCGTTCCAGTCTGAGCACACCCTAACAAATCTTGCCCATTCAAAACGATAGGAATTGCTCGGGCTTGAATTGGTGTCGGGTCTATATAGCCAGCATCTCTTATTGCGCGTAATATTTCTGGATTTAGGCCGAGATCAGTAAAATTTATACCAATATCATCTTGATCGGACTGCGGTAACTCGTTTTCTTCTGTGAAGAGTTTTACTTCAAGAGCTGCGAGTCCTTTTTCTTGTTTTTGGATTGTGAATGTAATACGATCGCCAGTGACGATATGTACATCTTCGTGCGGTTGCAGTGCAGTATGGTGTAAAAAAATATCTTCACCGTTCATATCGGATGTTACAAATCCAAATCCTTTCTTTTCATTATACCATTTGACCGTTCCGGTCATTTTATGTGTTTCTTTTAACATTTTAATTCACATTTTTCTTTCTGTTATGGGTTTTTCCTTTACCTACGCTCACATAAATCGTCCTGCTTTTATTTTGGAAAAATGTATGAGCGAGTTTCATCATTCAAATAATTAAATACCCCATCTCAGAAGAAGAAATGCAATTATCTAAAAAGCATCTTATTATTCGACGAATAAATCTTCGATCTTGAAAATTTAGAAGTAATAATTACTAAAAATTGACCCATTATTAAGTAAAAAAGAGTTACATTGCCTATATACTCTTGGTATTTAAAAAATCTTTTATACAATAACTTTATATTGACAATGGTCGTATCAGATTAGGTGTGTTTAAAGCTAATTATTTCTTTCACTCGCCCAATTTTACCGCTCCTCAACCGAACTTTAATCCCATAATGGTGATTAGGAGAGTTTGTAAGCACATCTTTGACTATGCCCTCGGTTAACTTACCAGATCGCTGGTCTTTCTTTAATACGATTAAAACTCGTATGCCTGATTTGATGTCTACTCGCTTTGTTCCATTCAATTTAATTACTCAAACCACTTGTGGGTCTTGTTTAATACGATAATAGTTCCCTTCATTTTATCTTTTGTTTTTATCTCCTCATTATTTGAAGAAGAAATGAAATGAAAATTTATTTTTTATAAACATCATCTGGATTAAATATGGGTTTTCCTTGAGTGATAAGTTCTCCATTAACATATTCTCTATGAAAACATGAATAAAAACCCGTGTGACAGGCCGCTACTTTCTGCTTTACCTTTAAAAGAATTGTATCGTTATAACAATCAACAAAAACATTTTGAATTTCTTGAATATGGCCGCTTTCTTCTCCTTTTTTCCACAATTTTTTGCGCGATCGAGAATAATAACATGCAATACCCGTTTCTAAAGATTGGCGTATAGCTTCCTCATTTGCAAATGCTAGCATTAAGACCTCGTTAGTTTTATAATCCTGTGCGATGACTGGTACTACTCTGCCTTCAATTTTGGAAAAATCTAATAATTCAATGAACTTATCAATTTCATTTTGAGAATATTTCTTCATAATTTATCAAAATACTCAATAAACAAAAAATTTTTCTAATTTAATTGTTTAAATAGAATAAATTAATCTATGGTTTGAAAATATGAATGATAAACAACCAAATCTTGATCCATGGGGATCTGAAATTGTTGGAGAAAAGGATTATCAAAAAATAATGGATGAATTTGGAATAGAAAAAGTTGAAGATCTTGATATTCCTGCAAGTTTTTTTGAAAATAATCGCTTTTTTCGAAGAAAATTAATTATTGGACATAGAGGATTTAATACTATTTTAAAAGCTATTAGATTACAAAAACCGTGGGCAATAATGAGTGGTATTAAACCATCAGGAAAATTTCATCTTGGAACATTAATGACAGCTAAGGAAATGGTGGAATTACAAAAACAGGGAGGGTTTGTTTATTATTCTATTGCGGATATTGAGAGTTATGTTGACCATGGAATGACTTATGAGACAGCCTTGGAAATTGCTCAAGATAATATAGCAGATATAATTGCTTTAGGTCTAGATGTCAATAGGGCTTATATTTGGCTTCAAAGTAAAGAAGATTTGGTCAAAGAAATGGTTTTTGAGGGGGGTCGTTATGTAACCCTTTCTATGATGAAGGCTATTTATGGAGAAAGGAGATTTGGGCTTTATAACTGTGCTCTTGTGCAAGTTGGGGATATTTTATTGCCTCAATTAAAGGATGAGGTGATGCCTACGGTTGTTCCTGTAGGTTTAGATCAAGATCCTCATTTACGTTTAGTCAGAGATCTTTCTAAATACTATAAAAAAAATGGTACACCTTTAGTAAAACCAGCGTCTACATATCATAGATTATTACCTTCTTTAATAGATATAACTAAAAAGATGTCTAAAAGTATTTCAGGTAGTTCTTTCTATTTTGATCAACCTCCAGAAGAAATTTCTAAAATAATTTTGCGAACATATACAGGTGGTCGTCGTAATAAAAAAGAACAACAAGAACTCGGAGGAGAACCAGAAAAATGTATGATCTATAAAATTCTTAAAATATATTTCGAACCTGATGACGAAAAATTGGGAGAAGTATTCCAAGAATGTATCAATGGTAATCTCATGTGTGGAGATCATAAAAGAGAATGTGCTGAAAAAGTATTAGATTTTGTTAAAAATCATAGTAATAAAAAAGAACGAGCAATTGATATTGCACGAGAAATTTTAAAGATAGGATAAGCTTATAATTATGTTTTGAATAACTAAAAAACCTATTTTTAGGGATCTTTTTAATAAGCGCATTTTATTAGCACAAATTCAGGGCAATATTACTTCTAAAATCTTGGATATATCTTCCACTAAATCGGGAAATTTTTCCAACAAATTCTCTTTATATTTTTCTTCAACGACTACTGAGACATAATACGAATCGTTTCTAATTCTAATTTTATGTAAATAT
>Ga0209976_10002370_pt1 | contig 10740 bp, 10 predicted proteins | sample SumtaG_FD_182806 | JGI IMG/M metagenome (GOLD analysis project Ga0209976, IMG submission 182806) | Deep subsurface microbial communities from Indian Ocean to uncover new lineages of life (NeLLi) - Sumatra_00157 metaG (SPAdes) (version 2) | ecosystem: Environmental > Aquatic > Marine > Oceanic >... | reverse complement strand
AATGCCTTTTTTCCTAATACAAAGAATTTTTCCGAAGCTTTTGAAAAAATTCTGAAATCGAGAACCCATGAACAAGATTTTATTATAAATGAATTATTAAACGGATTTGTAAATTCAAAAGCAAAAGCTATGGCTTCTGGAACCCAAGGACCAATAATCGATCGAATGGTTGAAGCATTTACCAAAAGAAACGATTTTCATATCGTCGATCATCAATTTTTTGCTATGTTTGGAGATCCAAACAAACCACGCCATTACGTAAAAAAACAACTAGAAGAATTATCTAAAATGTTCGGCTTAGTTTCAAAGGAACTGATTATTGAGAAAGATATAAGAAGGAGCGAAGAAAAATCCTATATATTTTATACTTTTCCTGATGAAATTATAAAAATCTTAGAAGAAAAATATTTAATCCTGGATGAGGAATTAGGATATGCTTACGTTTCTGAAGAATTTGATAGAAATGTATTTATTTGTATGTTTCTCGCAAATATTGCAATTAACCGGGATAATATTGAAAAAATAGGAGGCACTTATACTATTAATGGAATTTCAGCCATACTTGCGCTGATCTTATTACTAAGTTTTATGCCCAAACTAACAGTCGATGAAACAAATCCAATCCTAAATGATCCAAATTTTGATAATAAGACCATGAGCATTATTCCGAAATCTTGGATGATGAAACAAGTTTTAGAACCACTATTTGGACCATTGATTAAAATAATCGCATATAGAATAGGTGGGGGATTATGGTATTCTAAAATCATTGATTCAGAAATTAACAAAAAAATACATAATCAAATAAGATTTCTCATAAAAGATGTTAATAAATGGATACTAGGAAATTTATGTAGAGTGGAGATACCAATATTTATCGAGATTTCCAATATTTTTACAGAAGTTTTAGTAGGATATGATGAGGATTAAAATTATATGGTTTGAGCACAATGTAATGAGTTAAAAAAAAACTATGAGAAAAGTAAAACCTGGAAGAAAGAGGGAGAAATGGACAGATATTTTACCTCGTTATTTAACATTTATAAGCCATATGCGTCCAATTTTGAGAGAAACAAGAAGAATAATAATTAATTTAGATGCCGATTTATTAATGGATACAGAAATTTTAGATAAAATTCGACAGGAAGAAGAAAAAAGAAATATAAGAAAGGTTAGAGCACTTTCAGAATTCACTGCTATGTATCGATCAAATGTTTATAAAATTATAAAAGATTTTATAGTTAAGTACAGAGAAAAAATACCTATTATTGACATTAAAGATTACATCTTAGATTTTTTATATGAATCGGTTGATGTACTGAATGTTTTAAGACATATCACAAATCCAGATGAACATAATTTAGAAAATACATATTTGTATCAATTAGTTAAATTCATCGAGGATAGATTATTTCCAAGAGGAGCAAACCTTAAAATAATATATAATAAAATTATTCAACATTCACCTGATTTTTATGAATGTCAAAGACACATATTACAATCCCATACCTCTTATAGGGAAAAACTAGAAAACCCTGATTTCTTTGAAATACCGGGAATAACTCCAAAAGTATATCAAATTATCAATAATATTACATCTCTATATAACTTAGATCCTAATTTTGGCGATTTTCCAGAAAAAGAAAATCAAGAAATCCCCCTAATTTTAAAAAATAATGTTTTTTTACCTTACATTGATTCGGTAGCCAATGCTGAAGAAGATGCAATAGAAAAGATTGCAGAAAGAATTGGTTTACGAATAATTGATGGTATTTTTTTAGGACCTCAGGAAGATTTAGTAGAAATTTTATTAGATAATAATTTTTTAAGGGATAACATGCAATCAGATGGAATAATCAGATTATTTCCACAATTTAGCAATGAAACTTTAATTACATATTATTTAGCCTTTGCCTCACAAAGGAGAGGGTTTTTATCCAAAGATCTAATAAATTGGATTTCAATGAATTTTGCTTTTTTGATATATATGGGAATTCTAAAATGGAAATTATCTGATGAAAATATTTTTTATGCTATCTTTAAAGATTTACAAACAAACGAAAAAGTTCTTCCTTATTTGATGAAAATGATATGTTTCCCTAATTATCTCAGCTTGGATAAGATGAAGATTAGAGATTCAATTCAATACCGAAAAGAAATCTTTAATTTCATTGGTGCTCAAATTGATAATCTAAAATATTTTATTAATGATATAGCAAGATTTTGCGAAAAATTTGATAAAAAAAAAAAATAATGGATGAAAATTAAAAAAAAAGAGTTGAGAAAAAATAAGTAATTTAAATTCAGACAAAGAAGGAAAAATATTGTATACTGACGATATAATTAAAGAACGTCTAGGGAAATATGGAGCCGTATATCTTCCATTAGATATTAAGGAATCTGTAGATGATATCTTAGGTAACGAAGTAAAAAAAGAAATACTAAACGACTTTTTCAATGCTTTAAAAAAATATAATGATTTTATTGAACTCTTAAAAAATACGAATTTGTCTCCAAATTTAACTGTCCTTTTATATGGCCCTCCAGGTACAGGAAAGACTTCACTAACTCGAGGTTTTGCTAAGAAACATAATATTCCAATATGTGTTGTAGAAGCAGATAGATTAGTATCACCTTTGCTTGGAGATACTATTAAGAACATCCGGGGCGTTGTTGAATTATCTGCAGATATTGCCAAGGAACGTGGTGCGTTCATTTTATTTTTTGATGAAATTGATGCAATAGGGTCTGAACGCTCTAATATTCATGAAGTAGGAGAAATTAAAAGAGCTGTGATTTCTTTTTTACAAGTTATTGATAGAGTCAACTATGAAGGAGTTCCTTTAGCTATTTTTGGTGCTACAAATCATCAACATCAATTAGATTCTGCGATTTGGCGTCGTTTTACATTCCATTTTGAGTTTGGTTTCCCTGATTATCATTTGCGACGAAAAATCATTGAAGCTTTTGTGAATAAAGTGAAATCTGCGAAAATCGGAGTTGATGAATCAATATTTTCGAATCTAAGCAAAGAATTTAAAGACATTCAAATAATATCAAAAGATTTAGATCTAAAACTAGGGCGTAAAATTTCTGAATTTGATAGTAATATTTTATGGGATGAGTTTAGTAGAAGGTATAAACAAGAGGGGCTCTTAAAATTAACTAATGGTTATTCAGGCTCTGACATCGAAAGGGGAACTAGAGTAGCTTTGTTAAAATCAATTAATACAGGTGTGTTAACCTATGATAATTTTTTTAAATCGCTAAAATTAGTTGGTGGTACCGCTATACATGTTGAACGACAAGACATTTTAAGTTCTTCAAGGCAATCTTCAGAACAGATAGATAGATCTAAAAAACTTAATGATAATTTACCAGGACCACCTGAAATTTAATTATAATGAGTCACATAGAAAAAATGAATAATAACCAAGTATTTAACATCGAAAAAATCAAAGAATTTAGCTTTCCGGTTGAAAAACTTCAAGTAAGTCTCAGCCAAATGTCTGAGGAATCTAGAAATATCAATATACTTTTCCAAAACATTAAAAACAATTTTAATGATAGGACATTTATTTCCCGAACAAAGGAGATAAAAGAAATTTTGAGTAGTATAAATAAAAACCTAATATTAATTTCAAATAGTAACATTTCTAAATTTCTCGACTTTCAAGATAGCCTATTAAAAAAATTCAAAGATGGGTTTAAAGACAGAATTAAGAATATTAATTTAAGTGATAACAAAAGTAAAATAATTGGATTAAATTTAATTGAGGATAAAAAAATTAGCAAAATAATAGAAACTGTCTCGTACGTTCCTTCAATAGAAATCCCTATTTGGTTTGACCTACTCGATTCTTTAAAATATAATACTCATTTTCTAAAATCAATAAGTAAAATGAGAATTTATTATGAAAATCTACTACAAAAAAAGCTTAAGAGAGAATTAAGTAAAATTCCAAGTGATATTAATCAAAATTTAATAAATGAATTTGAACAAGCATTTACACTTAATCCAGATTTGATATTTGAAGAATTCATAAATAATATTGAAAATTTATTATCTCAAAAAGAATTAATTATAAGAAGAGAAATCCTTAAGGAAACAAAATCTAAAGATGAATTAGAGCAATTAAAAAAGAAACAAGAGAAGCATAAGGATACTTATGAAGATTACTTTAAATTCTCTGAAAGAGAATTTAAGAGATTGAGACGCAAGGAAAGAAGAAAAAAGCTAATGGAAATATCTACAAAGTCTAAAGATTTGAAAGAAATAGAGATTAGTGATGAGGTTTCTGAAAAAATTAAGAAGTTTAAGTCTCAATTTGATAAAAGCTTTGAAGAAAAATATCTGATTCAAAAAAACGATGAGGAAGATCCACTAGATTTAATTCGGAAACGAAAAAAGAGAACAGAAAAAGAATATAAAAAATATGAAAATCACTTCGAAAAATAGTAATTGATGAGATAAGGGATTAAAAATTTTGAAGAATAACTTTAAGATATCCATAGGTTCGAAACAATTTCTAATTCAAGATAGGTTCACGTTAATCCACGGAAAATTCAAAAAGAACTTATTGAATAATTTTAAAAATGATAATTTTATCGAGATATTAGAAAAATTAGATTCAATCCCTATGGATAAATTAATTAATATTTTTCAAGAAGATTCCGAGCAGTATTCTGGGTTAGAAAGATCCTTAAATTTATTAGTTTTTATAAATGAATATCGTATGAAAATTAATCAAAATATTGAGATAACCTCTCAGTATAATCAAATCATTCAGATTTTAAGTGAGATCCTCAAATTCAATTTTTTAATAAAAAAGAAGGATCTTTTCCAAAAAGAATTAGAAATTTCAATCCAACATAAAAAATCTAGTGAAAATAAAGCTAATTTAGATCTTTTGAATAAATTAAACAACTCTCTTAACATTAATAAAAATAAATTAAAATATTTAGAAGAAGATTTCTTTCAACGTAAATATCAATTTGACCAAATTATAGAAATTATTGATCAATTCAAATTAAAAATTCAAGATTTGACAAAAGAAAAAAAAAAATATTTTAGTCAAATCAATAAAATTACTAGGGATATGACAACTGAATCAAGTCTTATACAAAATGAGGATTTAGGACCTAATAATAATTTAACAAATGCCGAAAAAATCAGAAAATACCAAAATCAAGCAAAAGAGGTTCAATTTGAAATTAATTCCATCAATTCTAAAATAAGCCAATCTCAAAAAAAAATAGGAGAATTAAAACCTATATACGACTCATACAAAAAGGATTATCTCAAAGTTAAAGATTTGATTAAAAAAGAAGAACAAAATATAATTGAACTTGAATCTCAACTAAAAAGTAAAATTAAATATAGTGAAAATATTTCACCAACCCATCTTGAATCTATTGATTTAAAATTATTAAGACCTTCCCAAGAAATCGAAATAGATTTAAACAATATTAATCATGAATTAGAAAAGATATCGATTCCAGAAGAAATATTTAATATTAAAAACTCTGAAGATTTATCGATGATTATTGCGAAACTACAAAATTTCGAGAAAAATCTAAGAATTGTTAAACCAAATCTTGAAATCAAAACTTCCGAAGAAGTTTTAAAAGAGAATCTTGTAAGTTTTCGGAACTTTGAAATTATAATTAAAAATCTTGAATCTCGGATAAATGAATTTACAATTGAAATTAAAATTTCTTCTCAATTTGAAATTATAGTAAATAATGATGAGCAGAAGTTCTTTATCAATATAATATTTATTCGAAATAATAAAGAAAGGGTCAAATTTGATGAACTAACAACTCCTGAAAAAGTTTTTTTCATTATTGTTTTTTATTTATCAATAAAAATTCAAACAAAAAAAGAAAATATATTATTTTCAAATGTTTCAATCCCAAGCAAATATAATAAAGCAGGTTCTATTTTTAGAACAATTAGAAAAATAATACCAATATTTGAAAATAAGAAAAGTCTATCAAGATTTAGTTTAATATTTATCATTTCAAACTTAGAAATGAAAAAAGAAATAAAGAATTTAAAGAACATAAATCTGGAACAGAGTTGAGAATATGGCGATTGACAATGAGAATATAAGTGAAGTTGTTAAAATTATAACAAAATTAATTTTAACAAATCAACAAAAAGTGACTAGGGAAGAAGATATTAGAAATCTAAGTAAAAATTTTAATTTTGAAAAGGTTATGAGTGAAGTTTATATGAGATTGAAAGGTGTAGGATTTGATCTTATAAAGACAAAATTCATGGAACAACAAGTTTATATTTTAACTTCTGATGGTAAAGACGATAGTATTACTCCATCTCACTATGGTACATTAGCATTAATAATTGCTTTAAGTAAAGAAATTGATGAAAATATTAAAATCGATGATTTAAAAGAAATTTTCGGTGAAGTTTGGAACTCTGAAATCCAATATTTGATTGAAAATGATTATCTAAGAATGTTTGAAGATTTAGACATTGTTAGAATTACACCATTAGGTAAAGCGGTTATGAAAAATATCTATAAAGACCTGAATTTAAAAGACTTACTTAATGTTTTTGAAGAATAAATAAAAATTTTATACAAAATAAAAATAAAAAAAAAGTTAATCTTCCTCAGGGCTTTCTAAATCCATTTTAAATTGTTCAAAAATCGTTTTAACGCGTTCTGCTGAAGGACCACTACCTCTAACTTCATCTTCATCAACAATAATTTTACCATTTAATATTGAAATTATGTTTTGATCTTCAATATAGTTAACATGACCTTTTGAAAATATTGTTGCTATTCTAGCTGCCAGCGCTTTCATCGGGAAAGGTTCATCCTCTAAACTTATAAAATTGTAATACATATTCCTAATAAACAATTTTGGAAATGATTTGTTCTTTTCATTTTTTGCATTAACAAGAATCAGATTTGAATCCTCTGAGACTCCTTTTAATTGTCCTACAAAGAACTTGTCTTTATCAAGGTAAACTTTAACAACTTTCTCTAATAACAAACCTAACTCCGTATTAAATTGCCTTATTGACATAATACACCACAACTATTATATTTATAATAAATTATTTTCTCTTACTTTTAATCTTAATTCAATTAATTCAGTATTTGATTAATTAGTTTGGAAATATTCTCACCAGTAATTGTACTAGTAGTAAAAATCTTAAGATTTGGATTAATTTCTCTAGCATCTTTTACCATCTCTTCAATATTTACATCAATAACATCTTCTAAATCTATTTTATTAATTACTGCTATATCTGAGGATTTAAATAATAAGGGATGCTTTTTTATAACCCATTCTCCTTCTGTTATAGAAACTATTACAACTCTTTTCTCTACTCCCAAAACAAAATCCGAAGGGCAAATTAAATTTCCAACATTCTCAATGAAAAGTATATCGATATTATTTAGGTTATAATTTTTTAAAACCTGGGAAACATGATATGCATTCAAAGCACATTCTCTACCTGTATTGATTTGTATTGTAGTCGCCCCAAGTTTTCCAATTCGGTCAGCATCTATTCTGGTAGCTACATCTCCATTTAAAACTAAAATTCTATAGTCCTTTATAATTCTACTAACAATACATTCAATTATAGCTGTTTTCCCTGCTCCAATAGCTCCAACGAAGTCAATAGCTTTTATTTTTTTCTCTTTTAACAACTTATTATTCTGTTCAGCTAAACTGTCGTTATTTCCAATTAAATCTTCATTTAACTCAATAATCCTTGAAATTTTATTTTCTGGCATTAACCTTCTTAAGAATGTTAAATCAAAAAAGTTATATATAAAAAATATTGTTTTAAGATAATTTTTACTACTTCAAATAACATTTATTTTTACTTAGAAAAAAGGCGATATTTATATACGATATAGGATCCTAAAATTCCTCCTAATTCAGGAAGATAGTAGAGGAAATTTAAAAAACCATATATTGGATCAGTAAATGCATAAAGTAAACCAAAAAACAACCTAAATATAATGATCATATATAAAAATGCTTTACCAGTCATCCTTACTCTTACAAATGTTACTAGCGCTGAAGTTTCTCGATTTAAAGAAGGAAAAATAGTATAACTAATAACTCCGTAAATACCTCCCCAGACTAATCCTACTCCATCTAAAAATAATGGATCCAATATTGGATAATATAAAATCAAAGCAAGTCTAAGCAGAAAATAAAAAAGAATTGAAAAAAAACCGGAGATGAGGAATAAATAAACTAAAAATTTAGTCCCTCTAGCCATTTCAATAATTTTCGATATTTTATTTGTAAAATATAACATAATAAAAATAAACATTAAAGAAAAAAAGAAAAATGGATCATATGGATTGATTTGATCGATAAAGATAGATGTGAAAAGCGTATGGTAAGTAAATTCATTCGCTAAAGCATTTAAACTCAAATAAAGATATTCCCTTAACCCATAAAAAGAGAAAAACATTGCCGCTATCGTTAAACCTATTATTAAAATAAAAATAACCTTAGTTCCCTGAAATTGTGATGTTGTTATACCCAATCTCCTGGAACTTCTAAATGTCCTTGCTCTCTGTTTGTCTTGTCTTTTCAAATACTTTTTTAAAGCTCTTGGACCTTTTTCTAAATAATCCTTTGAAGAGAATTTTCTTTTAGGGGTTTCTTGAGAACGATATCTCATATCCCTCGAAACAGTTGGAGCAACAGGGACGTGTTTTAATTCAAAAGTACATTCATGATTTTCTGGTAAGCGGTGTTTCTTACAATAAGTTCCTCCACAATATTTGCAAGAGAATGGTAAGTAGCTAATTTGACCCCCACAAAATTCGCAATATGTCACTTAGATCACTAAGAGATATTATCTTTAGTCATAGAACTTATATTTATTTGAATTTAAAAGTATAATATTTTAAAATCATCATGCTTCATAATTCTTTAGTTTTTGTTTTCTGATTCTTCTATGTCTTAGAATCTTATGTATAAGATTAAATTTACGGGAAATATAGATTGATATTGATTGGAGCATAGATGAAAATATAAGTGATTATCACTAACCCTAGCAATGAACCAGCAAGGATAATATATACTTTTTTATTCCATTTTAAAATATTCTGCCCATCTAAAATCCCAATTGGAATCATATTAAATGTGCCTAACATATAATTTAAATTCGCAGCTAATCCAATCATCATATTGAGTGGGTAGTATTGGGTCGGGATTAAGAGAGAAATCATAAAAAGGATCGTACCGTAAACAAGATTAACTGTAGGACCAGCTGCTTTACACAATCCTGTAGTTCTATCAATCTTACTTAATCCCAGAACAACAACAGCTCCCGGTAAGGCTAGTGTTGGTAAAGATATACTTCCAGAAAATAATGAAAATAAACCGAAGACTACACTAAATACAGTTAGTATCATTCCAAAAGTTAACAATCTAAATTTCGTTTGAAGCTTAAAGTGAATTGCTACTTGTCTATGTCCAAATTCGTGGAACAGAAAAGCCGTAGCATAAAAACCCGCTAACATAAAAATTCCCCAATCATAACCAGTGTTAATCAGATTAGGATAAAAATTCAATATACCAATAATGAAAATGAGAGAAACTCCAATTATTAGATGTAGAAGTTCTGATTTGTGAGGTAATAATATTCCTTTAAAATCAATTCCAGAATCCGGGTCAAATGCATCCACAGGAACCTGAGATTCTTGCCGGAACCATGTATAAGTTCCATCTGTGGTTCCACGAATTACTCCTGGAATATCCCCCTGCTGATATGTCTGTTCTTGAGGTAAAATTTGGGGTTCTTCAATATAAGTTGGTGTAGGTGCAGTTAAAGGTTGTAACCCTATATTTTCTTTTACAATATCACAGTCATGATCTACTGGATCTCTATGATAACTACAATAATTCTGTCCACATTGACTGCAATTGAATGATTCCCCAATAACTTCGGTCCCACAATGAGCACAATTAGTCATTTTAATCGCCTATTCAGCTATCTGTTATTTTACAAAAAAAAGTATTTTTATTGTAACATAAAATTAAGGATTTAAAATTTTATTGAGAATTTCCTTCATTTATTTTTTATTAATTCGGGATTAAACAAAATATATTAATTCAAAGTTTATTATTAATGTAGAGTAAAAGAACTTCAAAGTGAATTTTATGAGTCAAGATGAAAAAGAAGATGGGAAGGATATAGAAGATGAGCGGGAAAAATTAAAAGATTTAGGTGTTGATAGTACATGGAATATCTTATCATCTGGGGAGAAGAAAAAAAAGGAACTTGAGGAAAAAAAAGCTTTTAGAGGATTTAGTTCAACTCAGTAAAAAACACTTAGAATTTAAACCATAAATCTATTGAAAATTTCCTTAATCTCATAACTATTATCATATATTTAATGCATATTCCAAAAGAAGGAATTTTTTAAGACTATTTCTTTTTTCTCTTAAGGAGAAATTTAAAATCCTATGGTTTTAAAGTATACAATTACTTTTCATTACCTTGGATAAAGCTACTAACATTAAAACTTTTTGATATATAATCCGCTAAAATACTGGAGCATTAGATAGTTTTATTGAATCAGATTTTATAGAAATTGGTATTAGTACAATTCTTGGTGAGGAAAAATCCATAAAATAAAAATATAATAACATTATATAATTAATAAAGGAACATAATAGGAATCTTGTTGAATTATGAGAAAAACAAAAAGAATTGTTTTTTGTGAAACA
>Ga0209976_10002367_pt1 | contig 10743 bp, 7 predicted proteins | sample SumtaG_FD_182806 | JGI IMG/M metagenome (GOLD analysis project Ga0209976, IMG submission 182806) | Deep subsurface microbial communities from Indian Ocean to uncover new lineages of life (NeLLi) - Sumatra_00157 metaG (SPAdes) (version 2) | ecosystem: Environmental > Aquatic > Marine > Oceanic >... | reverse complement strand
GAAGTGGATCCAATGAAAAATCCTACGATTTTATGCCCTTTTTGAGCCAAATTAATCATAATTTTCTTAGCACTACTCCAATTATAAATACCAAAATCAGTAATTATAAAAACAAGAGCCTTGCTCTCTGCCTTATCACACTGATTTTCGATTTGTTTAAATGGCAAAAAAGTGCCTCCCCCTTGATAGCTTAATAGAGTCTTTTCTGCTTTTTTATAATCTGAGGTCCACTGACAAATGTCCGCCCTATTTGAAAAGTTTATTATGCTAAATTTTGCTCCCTTGCTTGCGGCGTAATGTAAAGAAGCAAATGATGCCATTAATGCAGTATGATATGGACCTCTACCACCTCTCGTCCTTGAAGTATAATTCCAGCCCATAGAACCAGAAGAGTCTAAAACAATTAAGAGATCAGGGATTTGTTTTTCTATCAGATGACCTGGACCTTCTTTAAAAGCCCATTTCCTTGTTGTTACATTTGGGATAATTACTGGGCTATTTAATAAAGTTTGAACAATATCTAATTCTTCAATGCGATCTCCTATACGCCATACTTCAGGATATACAGGTAATTGTCCTCCTGGTTTTTCTTCAAAGATTTTAATTTCAATTAGATTTTTAGCTGCCCCCCGATACCATGTAGCTAACGGAGACCCATCAATCAAAATTCCTGCTTGTCTCGCAGGTCCACCAAATTCCGAATATGGGATATTTTTAGCAAATTCTTCTGCCTTTTGCTTTAGCTCATCTTCATTACCTTCTTTTAATTTATCAGAATTTTTGGTTTCTAACGGGTTATCCATTACTTCTAACACATCTTTTGGAACTTCTATAGTTGCACCTCCAGGACTCCGTCTCTTTTCATTACCTTTGTCAACTATTCCTCCAGTTCCGATTAGTGCAAATGTATCATTTACCAAATTTTTTAAATATCTAGCAACAGAAGTTACTTTTTTTTCCCAGGTTGATTCATCTTCAAAATTTTTGAGGATAACTTTAGAAACTTGCTCTGCCAGTGTATCCATCTCCTTAAGAGTATCATCATTTAATATGTCCTTGCCCCACATTTTTTCATAAGCTCGAAATAAAAACTTAGTGAAGTTACTCACTGAACCCTTGCTTTTAATATATTTATAAGTAACTTCCATTTCCCACGTGATGAGATGAGAATATTTTTTGTATAATTTAGTATCTATTATCAGATCGGCAAAAACGTTTACCACTATCGGAGCATAATTCTGGTTTACATGCTTCATCGCTGCTCTTAGTAATTTAGCATGAATTAATCCATCATAGGGGATAATTTGATAATGAGAAACTTCATGGAGAGAGATGATGTGAAAATAATCGATATATTCTTGATCGTCTTTAAATAAAGGAGTATTAGCTAAATTCATTGTTATTTGCCAGAGATGGTCAGGATCTATATAGAATCCCTCCAAATGAGTGTAATCAAATACGTAGTTAGGATCGTTTAACGGAGGATAATAGAATTCTTGTAAAGTTTTAGCCCATGCTATTTTAGCTAATTTTACAATGCCTCTTTCTTTTTCTTCTAGTTCTTTTTTTGTAGCTCTTCCTTTACCTTTTCTTCTTGATTGAATCAATTTTGTTTTTAACTTTCTTTTTCTTTTTGTATATAATCTAAATTATCTAAAATTGTCCTTAATTTTAAAGCATCAGATCCCCCTGAAATTTGAATATTAACTAATGAATCGTCCGTTGTACCTGTAACATTAATTTCAATTAAGAGATCTTCAGTACGAATTTGTTTTGTTTGCCTTTGACTAAATGCTTCCTTTAAAGGTTGATCTAAATTTGAAAAGTCAGCCGCGATATCTGCCCAGACTTCTTTCCAATAAGAATATTTAATCACGTAATCAGTAACAGTTTGTTTATAAAGTTCTCGATTACACCATTCAATCAGATCACCTCTGTTTGGTAAATCAATTTTTTGCATGAGATTATTCCTTATTTCTGCAAGTTCATCAATACTTCCTTTTTTCGAGGCGTTTATTATCTGTTGAGCAATAGGAGAATATTCTTTATTCCCACTTACTGATTTGACAAATGGAATTAAATCAAATTTTACAATTAAATCATTCTTCTCATACTTTTTTAACTCTGTTAGGTCATTTTCTTTAGGCTTTCCTTGTCGAAACCTTTCAGCAATTGTATAACAGTTCTCACGTGTTTTGAATTTTTTTTGAACCATTTCTAGCATTTTCTTTGAGAATTCATATTTATTTCCAAAATAAGGAGATTTATCTAACTCTCTTTTCACATATGCTACTCTATGTGAGATGACATACGGAGCAATGGTATTGACAATATTTACATTAATATTTTCAATTCCTAATAACCACACTAATGCTTTTGAATATCTTAAAAGATCTTTCGCAACTCTTACACTTAGAATCGAGTCAATTTTATTACAAATGTTTTGAGCGGTGTTGAAATGACATCCAGAACATAATCCAGAGCTCGGTTTAAGATCTTCTGTATTCCCTTTATCTACTCTTGCACATAATGTAAATTCCCTAATAATTGCATGAATATAATTATTCACTTCTGATGAAAAATCTATCTTATTAACATGATACCAGATTTCCATCAATTCATCAATAGTCAAAATCTCAGGTACTTGAATGAGTTCTTCGTATCCGGAGAATTTTTCGTCTTTCCCTGCTAAAATCAATTGCAAATCATGACTTCCGGGCATTGAGATTGGGACCGATATCCCAAAACGATCTAAAAATGGCTGAGAGAGCTCAAATGTTCCTACATCATGTGGATTTATAGTCGCAAACAAACAGAATTTATTGATGGAGATTATCGAATCATAATACTTAACAGTCCCCTCTGCAAGCAATGATAAAAGAATATCTTGTGCATATGGAGTTAGCCGGTTCACTTCATCAATGATTTTCCAAAAATTTATAACAAAATGTCTCCATACAACCTCTTCCTCCCCTTCTTTCATCAATTTCCCAAGCTTTAAAGTACCAATAAGTTTTTCTTCAGTTAATTGAGGATGTCCTCTGATGATTGAATTTTCAATTTCACTAAGTGAGCTCGCTGTAAACATTCGTCCCAAAAGCTTTACGAGCGTAGTTTTTCCCCCACCGTGACCTCCGACTAAAATCATAGCTGAATTAGGTACAATTGCATTTAAAACACACAACGATAATATTTCAGGTAAAGTTTTGGTTGTAACTTTTTTACTTTTTCCTGGTAGATATTTGATACTTAAATCTTTAGAATGAACAAAAAGTTGATTTGCTTGAATTAAATTGATAACTTTCCATACTTTCTTTCTTAAGATTTCTTCTTCTCCTAATTTTGTCGACATATGGGAGATTCTCTTCAGATTTTTACTATTAAATAAAAATCAGTGTGATTATTTAATTTTATGTTTGAGTAATTCTACTATTCATTTCTCCATATATATTGATAACTAATATTTGTAAAAGAGTAGTTAAATTTTAAACAAAAAATAGAAATATTGTTTATTCTTTACCTCGAATTAATTTAGTCACAAAAATTATAAGAAAAATATGAAATTCAGAAAGATTATCTTTAAATATGGTTAGATAACTAATTTATCGTAGATATTGTAAAGGAATTCCAAAAAATTATCAATGATAGAATTTATCCCGATCGATCTTAAGGTTCATGAAACCGATTTAATTGATTTGAATGAGGAACATCTTTCTTGGGTAGCTGATCAAATGTTTGAACAATATGATATCGATGTTGTTTCCATAATAGGGCAAACGGTGCGAGAATATGCTGAGATGAAAGTTAAAGAATTCTCTTCCTATATCCCACCAGAAGGTATTTACTATATTCTACAAGTAGATAATAAAATCGCTGGAATGGGTGCTCTACGAAAGCTAAAGAAGAATGTAGGAGAAGTAAAAAGGATGTATATTAGAGCAGAATATAGGGGGAGGGGTCTTGGAAAAGCTATGTTACAAGAAATATTAAATAAAGCGGTAGAATTTGGATTCTCAACAATCTTACTTGATACAGGTCCATTTATGAAAGCAGCTCAGCATATTTATCGTTCTGTAGGATTTCAGGATAGGGAAGAATACTCAGAAACCGAAGTTCCACCAGAATTTCGTCATGTTTGGTCGTATATGGAAAAAAAAATCTAGGGGAAATTGAAAAGACACATTCTTTGGTTAATTTAAATATATTAAATGAATAGATATAAATATTAGAAAAAAATTTAGAAACTCCAATAAAAAAGAATTAGCATAAATTTTATCTAGAACCTATGGAATTAAGAGAAACAAAAGAGTTAATGGAAGAAGGTAGATTTTACGAAGCTCTCCATACTATAGAAGTGCTCGAAAAAAATAACTCTCTCACTTCCGATGAACAACTCTCGATATTACTCTTCAAATGTACATGTTTAAATAGGTTAAGATTTAAAGAAAATATTTTAAAATTTGCTGAAAAAGCTTTTCAAGATAGCCAAAAACTGGGAAAATCACTCCAAATGGTTGATGCTTTGATAGAAAAGGCTGAAACATTATCATGGCTTATGAAACTTGATAAAGCGCTTGATATCGTTGGTAAAGGTGAAGCTTTACTCAAAAACATTATTCCAGAATCGTTAAAAGAACTCAAGATGAGAGAAGCTTCTCTATCATTCGCAAAAGGTAGAATCTACATGAATAAATACGATTACGATCGAGGATTAAAACACTTCAAAAAGAGTTTACTGTTACAAGAAGAACTTGATATTAAACAAGAAATTGCTCGAACTCTTACTTTTATCGGGAGATTATATTTTTATGCAGGAGATTTTGATATCGCAATAGAATACTCTCAACGGGGTTTAACAGTTGCTAAGGAAGGCAGAAGCAAACACTATATTCTTGATGCGTCGTGTTTACTTGGGACTATTTATTGCAATAATGGTGAAATAAATCGTGCACTAGAATATGGTGAACAAGGCTTGATTCTTGCTAATGAAATCAACTGTAAATATCTTGCTATACGATCTTACGATTCCATTGCCATGTGTTATAATACTAAAGGATTTTTCGATCGAGCTATAGAATTTAATGAGCAACAAATGAAGGTTGCTCAAGAGATTAACAATAAACGAGATATCATCGATGCCCTTAACCATATAGGTTCAGCTTATCGGAATAAAGGCGATTTAGATAAGGCTTTACAGTATATGGAGAAGAGTTTAGCACTTTATGATGATAATGTTGAACGAGAAGTATTAGGGATACCGGTAATTGATTACATTCTTGGTAATTTGTTTGAATTATTTTTAAACAGGGGTGATTTTGAACAAGCAAGGTTATACTATCAACGTTTCGAACTTTTAGCTACTACAGGTAAAAGACATGAATATGCTAACCAATTATATAAAGCTCAATTACTGAAAACCAGCCGACGTGCCTATAGTCGTGGAAAATCCGAAAAAATTTTAAAACAACTAGTTGATGGAGAAATTGTTGATATCGAATTAACCTATATTGCGTTTATTAATCTTTGCGATTTGTTATTATTTGAACTAAATGTTACAAATGATTTTGAGGTACTAGACGAATTACAATCTTATCTTAATCGATTATTAGATATTATCGAAAAAAATCGCTCATACACGTTTCTAGCTGAATCTCATTTGCTACAAGCAAGAGTATCGTTAATAACTTTTGATATAAAAGAGGCTCGGCGATTCTTGACACAGGCTCAACAAATATCTGAAAGGTTTGGGCTTAAACAGTTAGCTACGAGAATCTCAAATGAACATGAGGAGTTGGTTAAACAATTAGACATATGGGAAAAATTAAAAAAATCTGACGCTCCCTTAACCGAACGTTTAAAATTAGCTCGCATAGAAGACCAAATGGAGGAGATCTTACGTAATCGGATGTTATTAACAACAAGAATATCTGAAGAACAAATTTCTATCCATACAGAAAGGAAAGTGTGCTTGGTTTGTAAAGGAGATGTCGAGAGGTTCAATGTTTTTATTTGTCCAAAATGTAATGCAATTTATTGCGAAAATTGTGCCCGAGCGTTGACAGATTTAGAAAACATTTGTTGGAGTTGTAATATTCCTATTGACCCCTCTAAAGCTATGAAGCCTTACGATAAAGATAAGGGAATTATAGATTTATCGAAAGCAGATATTAAAACTCCAAAAAAATGAAAAAATGAAAAATCTTTAAGTTTCAACAATTCCCTTTCTATAAATTTTTAAAAAAAAAACATTAACTATTGGTGAAAACATCATAGGAAATAGTAAAGAAGTCATAATTATCGGAGCCGGAATTGCTGGATTATCAGCAGGTTGTTATCTCCAGATGAATGGGTATGATACTGAAATCTATGAACTGCACAATATTTCAGGGGGTTTATGCACGGCTTGGAAGAGAAAAGGGTACACATTCGATGGTTGTATTCATTGGTTCATGGGGTCAAATCCACCCAATCCTTTCTATAAACTCTGGAAGGAATTAATGGATCTAGATAAAATCCAGTTTATACATCATGAAACAATGTTTGATGTAGCACTAGATAATTATAAAGACAAGAACGGAGATAATATATTTCATTTCTATAATAATCTAAATCGATTAGAAAAATACATGAAGGATATTGCTCCTGAAGATAGTTTAGTTATAGAGGAATTCATCGACTCAGCAAGAGAACTTCAAAAGTATGAACTTCCACCTTTAATCGAGAAGGCTCCCGAACTACGTAGCATTTCAGATAAACTAAAAATGCTCAAATTGCTTCCCTTTTTGAAATTAGTAAAAAAATGGGCCCCTGTTATGTTAGACGAAATGGCAAATAGATTCACTAACCCTTTTCTCCGTGAGGGTTTTATAATGGGAGGCATGGGATTAGACGTCTCAATACTCATTTTAACTATGCAGATGGCGTTTTTTGATAAAAAGACCACTGGGTATCCCGTGGGAGGTTCCAGAATACTTGCTGATGAAATAGAACATAAATATACCACTTTGGGAGGAAAAATCAACTTCAATTCAAAGGTTAAAAGAATTATTGTGGAAAATAACAGAGCTACCGGAATTCTTCTTGAAAATGAGAAGGAATTCCATTCAGATATTGTAATTTCAGCTGCTGATGGAAGATTCACTATTTTCGATGCGTTGGAGGGCAAATTTGTTGATAAAAAAGTAACTAATCTATATGATAATCAAGATCCCCATGAGATTTTCTATTCCGGAATTCTTATTTCTCTAGGTATTGCAAAAACATTTAAAAATTCACCTCCACTTCTACGTTTTCAAATAGATCCTCCATTAAAGCTACCAGATGGGACAGGAGTCAAATATATTCAATATAATCTCTTTAATTATGATCCCACCTTAGCACCAGAAGGAAAAACATCTTTAACTTTACTACTACCCACTACTAAGTATGAATATTGGAAAGATCTCAGAGCCAATAACAAAGAGCAATATAAGAAAGAGAAAACTAGTGTTGCTGAAAAAATCATTGAAGCACTGGATACACATCTAGAAGGACTTAAAGAAAATGTTGAAGTTATTGATATTGCGACACCTGCTACCTTTAACCGCTATACAAATAATTGGAATGGAAGTGTACAAGGATGGATGCCACCCGCAGATTTCATGAATCTAAAACCATTATCAAAAGAACTTCCTGGCTTGAAAGATTTCTACATGATTGGCCAATGGGTTACACCGGGAGGTGGCTTGCCTACAGCTCTTCTTGATGGAAGAAATGTCGTCCAAGTTATCTGTAAAAGGGATAAAATTAAATTTACAGTAAATTAATTATATTCTCTAATAATTTTCTTCTATTTTTTTTAGATTTTTACAAAAAGAAAAAAAGTAATTTTAGAAATTTTAAGAGATTTTATAACTCCACTTTAGAAAACCGTATATATGCTATGGCTAAAAATAGAATAGAGCAAACCACCATAATTAAAGGTCCCAAATTAATATAGTAAGTCCCTTGTAACACATTCGAGATTATTGATTGTGGAAATTGCGGATCCGGAGATTTTCCAGATCCTGGCCACCAAAAGAGAGGATTAATCGCCTGAGGTATATTCAAACTACCTGCAGCTATGAATAAAAAGAAGACAGTAAACATTATAGTCATTACAGGTCGGCGAGTTTTAAAAATTGAACCAAGCATTAATGCCATTGTGAGCCAAAACATACAATAAGTCCAAAATATCCCCATTGTTAAAAATGTTCCTAATAGATCAACAGCTACTCCAAATCCAACAAACATTAAGTATGCAACTATCCAAGGACACAAAACTAATGCAATCGTCATGCTAATACAGTTAGTAACAAACTTTGAAGTCATAAAAGCAACACGAGAGACAGGTTTTGAAAGTACCCAAGCTGCTGTTCCTTCAGTTGTCTCCTTAACGATTGCTCCTTGAATCATTGTCATAGCCGATAGTGCAACATACATACCACTCATAAGAGGAAACATCATCATTCCTATTCCAGGTTGCCCTTCACTTCCTAGCATCGCCATAAGGGTTATACCGTTGCAAAAACCTAATACAGCAATAATCTGGAGCCACCATGCTATGGAATGTCTCCACCGGCTAATTTCAGTTTTCATAAGAGTACCAAGGCCCTGGAATTTCCCACCACCTTTTATAGGCTCTAAATCATCATAGTTAATTATAATTTTCTCGGGTTTACTTGCCATTTTTATCTCCTTCTTTTACTAATTTTATGAAAATATCTTCTAATTCTATGTCTTTTTCACCATAATCTAACACTTTATTTCCCTTTGCTTGTACTAAACCTAAAAGATTATCCTCTGCGGCTCCATCATCAGTCACACTAATCTGCCATTCTGAAACCCCTGCATCTTGCTCAACAATAACATTTGAAATCCATGATTGTGCAGAGAGACGAGATCTTAAATCATCGACATCTGCCCCTTTCAATTTTACAGCATAAACGGTACCTTCTCCTCCCTTAAGGATTTTTTCGATTGGTCCTTGCGTTATCAGCTTCCCTTTATGTAGAATTGCTACTGTATCGCTAACTTTCTGAACGTCATCAAGAATGTGAGTAGAATAAAAAATTGTAGAATCTTTTCGTAAATGATTCATAACTTTTAGCAAATCACGACGGCCAAGCGGATCTAAAGAGGCAGCGGGTTCATCAAGAATGAGTAATTCGGGATGATTAACTTCAGCTTGCCCTAGACCTAATCGCTGACGCTCTCCTCCGGAAAATCCTTTTACGGGGCGATCAGCTATTTTATCTAAAACTACCATTTTTAATATCTCATCTACTCGCTGTTTGATCAAATTTTTCGGACCTTTATAGTAAAATCGCATAGTGAAATTAAGAATTTCTCGAGCAGTCATATATTCATAAAACCGGATTTCTTGTGGCAGGAAACCTACACGTGCCCGAATTGAAATACTTTCCTTTTCAATGTCATGCCCAAAAATAGTTGCGCTTCCACCTGTAGGCTTGTTTTGACCAAGTAATAGTTTCATAGTTGTTGTTTTCCCCGCGCCATTCGGCCCTAAAAATCCAAAAATTGAATTTTTTGGAACCTTAAGGTCGAGAGAAACTAAAGCTTTAGTTTCACCAAATGTTTTACTCAAACCACTTGTTTGAATAACAAATTCATCTGTTGTAGTCATATTTTTTATCCTTTTGTTATAATTAAATTAAAATTAAACAAATAATATTTGTGAAAAAAACACTTAAAGCTTTTATGTTAAATTAACCAAAATTGCGTCTTGTTTGTTCGTTTATGTAAAAAAAAGTCTAAAGGAAATTGATGAAACACATAATTTCTATCATAATTCAATCAGTTCATTTAAACCTTTTATCACATAATCTGGTTGGATTTCCCATTCTTTATAATTCTTCTCAATATCACGCCTGATTAAACAAGCAGAGATTTTAGCTTTTTTCGCAGCCATAATATCAAAAATAGAGTCACCAATCATTATCGCTTTATTTACTTTTGAATTATAATTAAATTTCTTTAAAATTGTGAGAATTCCATCAGGAGAGGGTTTTGCAAAACTTTGATCATTCTCAAATCCCAAACTAAAGACCTCCTGAAAATATCTTGAAATATTAAAAGTATTTAAGAAATAATTAACAATATCATCAATTGTGTTCGTTACAATGGCCAGTTTTTTATAATCAACGTGATTAGAGATTTTCTCTAAAGTCTCAATAACATCATCAAATAAGGAGAGTTCTTTCTTTGCTAGGAGTTTTTTTCTTTTTTCAAAATCTATCTCATCAAAAAATTTCCAGAAATTCTTCGGATTGGTTGCACCCCATTTATCTAATACATCTATGTAATTTTCTATATTCAACCATAGAGTTTTCCTTTCAACTCTATCAGGAGTACTTGTAATGTTTAACCTTTTTAGGACTTCTACTAAAATCTCATCCGCATAACCACCAATATTGCCGAAGTTTAGCAAAGTTCCATCTAAATCAAACAAATAATAATCAAAATTCATATATAAATATCAAAAATTAAAGAGTATTTATAAAAATACAGTAAAATTATATTGACTACATAGAAATTGTACAAATCAAATGTGGAAAAGGATATTATCTTCTTATGATTAAAAGCTTTTATACAATAATTACCTAATTAACTCAATTAAGAAAATCTAATATATGCTTTAAATAGAAGAAATATCAGTCTAAAATGTCATCTGAAGAATTAAAACAAGCAGAAATCCTAAAAAAT
>Ga0209976_10002364_pt1 | contig 10745 bp, 13 predicted proteins | sample SumtaG_FD_182806 | JGI IMG/M metagenome (GOLD analysis project Ga0209976, IMG submission 182806) | Deep subsurface microbial communities from Indian Ocean to uncover new lineages of life (NeLLi) - Sumatra_00157 metaG (SPAdes) (version 2) | ecosystem: Environmental > Aquatic > Marine > Oceanic >... | reverse complement strand
TTGGAGAATTTGGGACCGCTTGTGAGATCATGGGATCTCCTGGGCATTCTTGGCAAAATGTAGCCACTTCGGGGATGAGTATCGGTCACAAAGGGATGTTAACGGCAGCTAAAATATTAGCTATATCCACCCTTGAATTCTTGCAAAATCCAAATTTAGTTGAAAATGCGCTTAAAGAACATAATATAGCACATAAGGATAAGCCATACAAATCACCACTTCCTGACGGATTAAAGCCGCCTTTCCGCAGATTAAGTAATTAAGCTTTTTTTTGAACTAATTATCTTTTTTTTTCCTTTTATATCTTATAGGTTGAAACAAAAACTGGTCTCTCTAAGAGATTAATATATTACTCTATTTTCTAAATTAATAATAAATGAAAAGTGAAAAAGATATGAGTAAAGTAATAAAATGGCAATATTCCGATTTTTTTGAACCAAGAAGAGAAAAGCTTGTAAGTATTCTTCTTAGCGAGATAATTTTTTTGAAAAGTCATATAAAAAAATCTAATATTAGCAAAAAAACCCAATACCTTGAAATCGCGTTGGACAAGTTAGAATATCTTCTGAATACTCTAAAAAAAAGCGATATCGATTTATCCGACAAAGATTTTGATAAAGTAATAATGATAATCTATCACGTATTCGAAGAAATTACTAATAAATTGAATTGTAATTAAAAGTTAAGTTAAAAAAAGAAAAATAAAAAAAAAATAATATAACTTATCCAAATTTATTCTCGTTATAAATCTAAGAGTTCACTTGCAACTCCAGTTATTGCAGGTTTCTGGGGTAATCCTTTCATTAAGTCTGGTCTGAATCTTTCAGCAAGTATTTGAGGTGTAAAAGGGGCTCCATTATTATCAATACGTTTGACTGTATGCCATCCACGATAAACCCAAACCTTATCTCCAGCAGCTCTAATTACTTCACCACTGATTCGTCTAGCGGCATCAGAAGCTAAAAACACGATTAATGGAGCAAAATGCGATGGATTAAACACATCCATTCCTCCTTTTGATTTAGAACTCATAACGCCTACCATTTTAGGCGTAGCATCAGTTGTAAGCCTAGTTCTAGCCATTGGTACAACACAGTTAACCGTAGCGTATTTTTTTAATTCATCTGCCACAATTAATGTGAACGCCGCAATACCTGCTTTAGCAGCACCGTAATTAGATTGTCCTATGTTACCTAATAATCCTGCATCTGAAGCTGTATTGATAATTCTTCCAAACGTTTTTAACTTAGGATCTGCTTTGCCTCTCTTCCTAAAGTATTCTGCCGCGTGTCTAACCATATTAAACGTGCCTTTAAGATGAACTGCGATGACACCGTCAAATTCTTCCTCTGTCATGTTAAAAATCATTCTGTCACGTAGGATACCCGCATTATTAACAACGATATCTAATTTTCCAAATTCCGAAACTGCCTGATCTATCATCCCTTTTGCTTTATTAAAATCTGTTACGGAATCGTAATTTCCTACCGCTTTAACGCCAAGTTTTTTACATTCCTCGGCAACTAAATCAGCTACTTGGGCTTTATTACCCGTTCCGTCAAATCCCGCACCTAAATCATTTATCACTAAGTTACAACCTTCTTTTGCCATAGCTAGCGCTTCTTCTCGTCCTAAACCGCGACCAGCGCCAGTAATAATGGCAACTTTTCCATCTAACATACCCATTTTTTATCACTTATAAAAATTTAAGATTGATTTCTAATATGTAAAATTCAATTACAAAGTTAAAAAATTTTAAGAATTTTATTTCATTTTGAAAAATATCTGAAATGAACTTTTTAAGGGAATATATTGGAATTAATAACCCATAACCTAATTGGAGTCATAATACAAATTTTATGCTTTACATTTTTACTTTTTCCGTTAAATATTGTTTTTACCATCCTTTTTGCCTACTTATCTCATTTATTTTGTGATGCTCTTTCGATAATTACGTATCATACACCTGATAAACAAGAAGGAGACAAATTTTGGATCATTTGGCATTATATTATTTATTTATTATCTGCTATATCTTTCGTTTTTTTCATTATTCCTTATTGGTTAGGGATGTTATTTGCTAATATAATTGATATTTGGGATTGGCTAATTTCAAGACCAATTCAAAATAAGAAAAAGGAAAAAAATCCGGAATCTAAATGGGGTGAAAAATATTACTTACATGGGACAGTTGATTGGGTAAGAGATAAACTTTTTTTTTGGCTTCCAGTAAGGAATTATAAGAAGTCCGGTATAATGATCGAAATCTTTATAATTATAACTTTATCCATTATTTTAGGATTTCTAGGAGCATCTCTTTTTATCACATAAATTTTCTAAATTCCTTAAAGTAAAACAAATGACTCTTACAGGAACAATCGGTAGAGCCGAAATTTTTAATAAACGAATCTGAAACCTCCTGAATATCTCGAGCAATAACACATTCTAGTCTCATTAATGAAGGAACAATATATAACTTAATTATTAAGAAATTTTCATCGTTAAGTAGATAATCAATATGCCAGTGAAGTTTTTTATTAGCAGAATCAGAAAGGTGTCTCTTAACACGATTTTCTAAGGTTGTTGACCCATTATTTCCCATTGCAGAACCCACATAGAGGTAATAACCTTTGAAGAATGATAAAGCCCCTAAAGCGCCAATTTCAATTTTAACTTTCTTAGATAGAAATATTACAAGAATGTAACTTCCTTTCATTTATTTACAAGCTTTTTTATGATCGTGATAACATCCATCACAGAAATTTTCGTTGCAATGTTTACAAATATTTGCACAATTATCGCATATTTGATTGAAGCATTCATAACACTCATAAATACGATTATTGGGATTTTCTCCGCAATTTTCACAAATAATTTCTTTATTAGACATTAAAATCACTTAGATAAAATCTGATTATAGTAAAAGTGATAAGAAAAGAAAATAAAAAAAACTCTTTATTACTACTTAAATAATTAAAAAACAATTTTATAGTATTCATACTAGAAAAACCAAATTAGAGAAACTAAAATCGGTACTTCTGAAATTCAGAACTTAGTAATCGCACGAGAGCAGTTAAAATAATATAAATTTAGAAATTTAGAGTAAAAAAAAATTAATAATTGTAGAATCTTTAACATCCACTTTTAGCCTCACCTCTTCCTAAATTGCATGTAATCGGCTTTACGCTTTTCTAAAAATGCGTCTTTTCCTTCTACGGCTTCATTGGTGTTATAATAGAGAGACAACCCCCCGACGCCTAATTGCGTGATGCCAGTCGTTCCATCGGTCTCTGCTAAGAACGCATATTTCAGCATTTTCAATGCTGTCGGACTCTTTTCCAATATTTCCTGACACCAGATATTTACTTCTTCATCTAATTTTTCTATGGGTACAACTCTATTAACAAGTCCCATTTCTAAAGCCTGTTGAGCGGTGTATCGACGACAAAGATACCAAATCTCTTTAGCACGTTTCACTCCAACAGCACGGATTAAATCACCAGTCCCATATCCGGGATCAAAGGAACCTACGCGTGGTCCAGCTTGTCCAAGTTGCGCATGTTCTGCCGCAATGCTGAGATCACAGACGACATGCCATACATGTCCGCCTCCTATCGCATAACCATTTACACGGGCTATAACTGGTTTGGGTAATGTGCGAATCTGCTGAGTTACATGCTGCCAACCAACTTCCAAAGGCAACAAATAAGTTCCCTTGTAGCCTCCTTTCTCGCGAGTCGTCTGATCTCCACCAGTGCAAAACGCTTTCTCTCCAGCACCAGTGAATACCACAACACCTATTTCCTTATCCATACATCTGTTAAAAGCGTCGATCAGTTCATGGACTGTGTGCTGTGTACAAGCATTATAGCGTTGAGGTCGATTGATGGTTATACGAGCTATACCATTTTTCTTTTCAAAAATTATATCTTCATAATCCAAAATATCTCATCTCTACAAAATTTTATTTTCAATTTTATAATTAATCTATAAGAATGATCTTGAAATATTTATTTCGGTCAAAAAAATAATAAAATGCACATCGTGAAACTTCTGTTTCACGAAAATTTAGGCTAATTTATAGTTGATTTCTACTCTGATTTCGGAAGTTCTTGATTAAGTTCTTCAACAAATCCATCAACTTTCGACATCTTTATCCTGAAGAAACCCTTGAAAGTACGCTTGTTCACCACAGAACCTCCTTTCTCTTCAATTATACCTTGCATTATTTGAAGGGTTTTCCCTGATGAAAATCTACAGGTATTAAAGACGACAAAATTTTTGCCTTCAATATTTTGAGCATGTTTGAAATACCCATTAAATAAAGTTGCAGGGCGGCCTCCATGTGTCGGAGATCCAAAAAACACGAGATCGTAGGGGCTAAGATCTTCAATAGTTTCATTATACATAAAACTCGAAAGGTCTCCTTTCATTACTTCTTCTTGTTCCGATAAGTAGTCTCTAAATTTCTTAGTGTATTCAAACTTTTCAATACTTACATCTTGGGAATTAAGCCCCCCTGCGATATTTTCTGTAACTTTTTTTGTTCGTCCACCCAAAGAGAAGAATAATATCAAAATTTTCATTTTTACAACCGACCACCTTTTAAAATAACTTATCTCTAATTATTTTTAGTTTTTATGTTTTGAGCTATGAGAATAATAAACGAATATAACTATGACTCCCCAATCATATTTTCGTCTGAAATTAAAAGATAGTTTTAAATAATTGTTGCGATCAATCCTAGAGTGGTTAAACAAATGATTAATAATTATTCAAAAAGAGATGTATAGTATGGATTTTATTGATGAAATAGTCGAATTAAATGAAAATAAAGTAAATGAAATGGTAAACGAAAGAATCCAAAATAATGAGAATCCCCTTAATATAATGAACGATGTAAGGGAAGCCATGAAAATCATTGGGGACAAATTCAGTAATAAGGAATATTTTCTTCCCGAATTAATCATGTCCGGGGAAATTTTAAGGCAAATATTCGAATCTTTAGGTCCACAACTGAAGGAATCACAAGCAGGGGGAGAAAAGAAAGGAAAGGTGTTATTAGGCACTGTTTTTGGCGATATCCACGACATAGGTAAAGATGTCGTTAAATTTATGTTGGATGCGAATGGATTTGATGTTTTAGACTTAGGAGTAGATGTTCCCGCGGACAAATTTATCGAAAGTTTGAAAGAGTTTCAACCGAAAGTATTGGCTTTAAGTGGTTTTCTTACATTGGCTTATGATTCTATGAAAGAAATTATTGAAAAATTAAGCGCCGCTGGATTAAGAAACAGCGTGAAAATTATGATCGGTGGAGGGACTGTGGATGAAAGAATTGTAGAATTTGTAGGTGCTGATGCATATGGACAAAGTGCTGTTGATGCTGTAAATTTAGCAACTAAATGGACGGAGGTGTAATCACGGATGAATCCAGAACAACTTTTAAAAGAAAGAGTCCAGAGGGTGAGAGATGCAGTAGCTTTGAAAGAACCAGATCGCGTCCCTATCACTCCCTTCGTAGATGTCTTCTTTGCTCCTCTTCAAGTAGGAATGTCACATAAAGATGCTATGTATAAAGGGAGAAAGGTCGGTAGTGCGAATGTTAAAGTACTTAGCCGTTATGATTGGGATCTTTACCCTTATATGGTGCTATCCGGTATGGGAAAGCTTAATGATCTTGTTGGAAATAGAGCAATGAAATGGGCTGGAGCTGCTGATCCAGAATTTTGTTTAAATGATAACCAGCCATATCAATATATAGAGAAAGCATGGATGGAAGCAGATGAATATGAAGAATTAATAACAGATATGACTGGCTTTTTACTTCGTAATATCGTTCCACGACAAAATGCGAATTTAAGAGCCTTTGAATCATTACCTCAAGCATCGATGTTTGCCTCGATGATGTCATATTTGGGAGTATCAATATTCTTCATGGACAAAGAAGTAAAGAAAATGCTTAAAAATTTGAAAAAATCCCTAAGAGGAATGCTAGGATTATTCCTTGGAATGCGAAATTATAATAAATCAATGAAAAAATTAGGAAATCCTGTAGCAGGGATGGGTGCTGGTATAGGGATGGCTCCTTTTGATATGATTTCTGATTCATTAAGAGGCATGCGTGGAACTATGATTGACATGTATAGAAATCCTGAAGAATTAAAAAAGGCATGCGATATGCTAGCAAATTATCAAATAAAAACCTTAGATTCAGGTGGTTTGTTTTCGTTTGGGGGAACTGATGAAGATACTGTATCATTGTCTTTCATGCCATTACATAGAGGAGCAGATGGATTTATGTCAAATGAGCAATTCGAAGAGTTTTATTGGCCAGGATTAACTAAAACTATGGAAGGAATGATTAAGAGAGATATTATTCCAATGCCCTTCTTTGAAGGGAGGTATGGTGATCGATTAGAATTTTTAGCTGAATTTGCAAAGAAACATAAAGGAAAATTAGTTTACTGGTTTCACGATACGGACATGATCAAGGTAAAAGAAATGATGGGAGATTATGTATGTATAAGGGGTAATGTTCCAGCCTCATTATTAATTGTAGGTCCTCCTAAGGCTGTTGAAGAGTATGTCAAAAAAAGCATAGAGGGTTGTATGGAGGGAGGAGGTTACCTCGTTGATGGTGGAGTATCGGGAATTCCTAATGAAGCAAGACATGAAAATGTGCAAGCCATGACTGATGCAGTCCATAAATATGGTGTGTATCGAAAATAAGAAATTAATCTTTTTTTTTTTTTGTAATTTAACACAAATATAAATTTGTGCTCATTAAAGTAGCATATTTTGCTTTACTTCACGTACCATGCTTTGCCCTTCTTTATTAATCTGAGATACTATTTCTCTTAATATCTCGGTAATTTCAATACCTTTTAATTCACTTGAGATATAAAGCATCGATAGTACTTCTCTTGCTAAAGTTGTAAGGTTCTTCATATCATCAATAGGAATTCTAATTCCTAGCGCTTTAATATCCTTCTGCGTTTGTTTTTCTTGTTGTCTAATAGCAATAAGAAAGTCATTCTTTCGTCCTTTCCATAACTCTGATACAGTTCTAATAGACAAGATGTATCTTTTAGTGGGACTCTTTAGCCCATGAATCTCTTTTGCGAACCCTAAAGGTTTAGAGTTTCTTATTGCTTCTAACCCAAAACTTCTGTTGAACTTATTAGTTTTATCGAGTTTTTCTTTCATTTTCGAAATTTCAGATGTTAATTGTTCAATTTTTAACGACAATTTTTCAAATTTTTCGAGGAATAATTCCCTATCTATAAGATTCTCAGAATCGCTCATTTAAGAAGCCACCCAAATATTAGTATTATATGTTTTGATTTACTGTTTAATAAAATTAGTTATTAAAGGATTAATCCCTCTTGCTTTTGTAATTTATAACAATATAAATTTGAATAAGAAAAAAGAGAAAAATTATTTTTAATTACTTCTAAAAAGCGTCGAAATCTTGGTCATCCGGTTCTTTTTGCTCTGAAGTTTCTTTTGAGAAAGGTTCAGTTTCTTCTTCTTCAATTGAATTTAATTCGTCATAGTCTTGTTCTGTTTCCGGTTCTGGAGTAGTCATAGGTTCTTTCAATTTTTCTACAAAATCGATAGGACTTAATAGATCTTTAACCTCTTTATCTACTTTTTCTTTGAACTCTCTTTCGTTTAGGACATATTTCTTAATTTCAACATATCCTAAACTTATTAGGATAATTAGAAAGAACAGTAAAACGACCAAATTTTTAACCAGATTTACAATCGATTCGTTTAAATAATTCACTGCATCAATATAAAAGGCGAAATCTTTAAACAAGGCAAAAGGATAGTTATGAATAAACTCGTACGACACTTTTGAAAACACTAACCAAATTAATATTGAATCAACGCCAATTCGTTTAAATTTTAATCTTTTACTTAAAAGCTCGGCTTGAGAACCCATTAAAGTGCTAATCGCATATAATAGTATGAATAAATCCAGAATTAACAAGATAAATTGAGTTGCTATTGATGTACTTTCTCCACCTATGTTTTTAATCGCAAAAAAGATTTTTACAAGTAGAAAAAAAGTATAAATGACAACAGAAAGTGAAAACATCCCTAACCAAGCGTTAAATATTTTTTTAAATATGTATATAACCCCGACTAGGATAAACATTATAATTATAAGCCCAACCAAAATTACTACATAATTTAAAGTGTCATAAACGGTTTGAGTAAATGTGAAACCAACAAGAGCTCCAATACCTTGTGATTCAGATAAATATAGGCCTAACAAAAGTATAGAAAATATTGAACCGCCAACAAATTCAATGCTTCTGTAAAATGTGCTGTGTACGCGCCTTTTAAAGCTATTGTCTAATCTTTTACTTGCAAGATAAGCACCGTATAAGATAAACCACGATGTAAAGAAAATATAAGATATTATTGAAAATAAGAATAGTATTACTAATATTGGTATTAATACGACCATTAAAGGAAGAGTTAAGAATAATATCAAAAAAATTTTCCATGTGGCTACTTCCTTCACATTTTTTTTAGCAAATAGTGAATAAAAAAAAATAAACACCAAGAAAGTCAAAAAGGGTACGTAAATTACTACACCTATTAAATCTAATAAATCTATTTGATTACCAAGAATTTCAATTGAAAATTGAAAAGGTAGTTGAATAATTGTAATATTCACAAGAAGCCATATTACCAGAATCAAATATTTCCGGTTTTCTTTTAACAATATTTTTTTTAGATTATCTATCGTATCCATAAATTAAAAATAGACTTTGATTATTTAAAATTTTTTAATACTATATCTTCCAGAGAGTATTAAATATTCAAAAATTGATGTTATTATTTATTGTAAAGTTTTATAAAAGAAAAGGAGAGTTACAATATATAAGGTCGTAATATTTAAGAAAAAAACTCATCAAAAACTTGAGATCCGAATAAGTAAACTTAAAAAAAAAATACATTTTAAATATAAAAAAGGTGGGCGGAAATTAGCATAAATTGGGAGCGTGTTGAATCAGCGCCGCGAAAAAGTCAGAAGGTAGAGGGTAGAATCTTATTAGATTTACGCGCTAAAATCAATGAATTAGAAAGAGATTTAATTAAGTACAAAGAAGGTCTAAGAAATACAAAAGAGATTTTAAAAGAAACTCAAAATAAATTAATTGGTAGAGAAAAAAGCCTTGTCAAAATTAGTGAAAAGTTTTCATCAGCTAAAAAGAATTTAGACGGTGTTTCTGAGGATAAATTAAATGTTGATATAGAATTAACACGATTAAAGCCAAAACTTGAAGAACTTAAAGAAGAAGCGTTAACAACAAACGAAAAAATTGAAAGATTAGAAAGCAAGTTGAGGTTTTCGACAGAAAAAGCAGCTGAGATGGAACAAAAATTAAAGTTCCAAGATAAAGAGATAGAAAACCATAAAACCGATATGGAAAAAAGAAAAAATGAAATTGATATCCTAAACGGAAAAGTTAAGGAGAATCGAGAAGAAACAGAGGAATTAATTAAAAAAATAAAATTGCTCGAAACTCAGCTTTCAAAAGTTAAAGCATCACCTATAATTTTGGAGCGAATAAGAGATGTAATGATGCACAAAGGCTTTCTTGCTGATAGGGAGCTCGATCTTATATTTAAAGAATTTGAGTAATATCTTGATATTTTATAAATTTTTTATTTTTAAATCTATTATAAAGTTGTATATATCCGATTAAAATATTAACTTGAAAAAATTAAATATCTTGTAGTATAAAAATATTAATATAAAATAATACAATAAAAAAAATTAATAAAGGTGTGAGAAGAATTTCAATAGACTGGGCCAAAGCAGAAGAAAAACCTGATAAGAAGCAAACCGTAGAGGGGAGTTTTTTATTAGATCTTAGGTCAAAAATTAATGATTTAGAACAAAAATTAAAACAAAGGGAACTAAAAATAGAGAAGATATCTAAGGAACTAAATGATACCAAGGAGAAATTATCAGAAAAAGTAAAAAGTTTAACTGAAAAAACTCAAAAATTATCTACTACTAAAAACGAAATAGACTCCATAAAAGAAGAAAAAATCAATATCGAAACAAAACTTGATAATTTGAAATCAAACAAATCTAGCTTAGAGCAAAAATTAGAAGCTAATAACGAAAAAGTAAGAGAATCAGAAAAGAAATTAGAAATAACCACAAAGAGATTAGAGGAATTAGAACCACAAGTCGGGAGTCTAAAAGAAGACTACGAGCAAAAAGAAAGAGAGCTCGCGGGCGTTAAAAAAGATCTACAGCAAACAATTTCAGATAAATATATTGAGATTGAAAGTTTGAAAAACGAATTGACAGACCAGATTAACATTAAGGAAAATCAAATAATAGAAGCTAAAAATGAACTTAAGGCAAAAAACAAAGAAATTGAGGCGATTGAACTCAAAACAAAATCTTTAGAGGATTACATTGAAGAATCAAAAGGTGCGCCCCAGGTTATCGAGGGAATCAAAGAAGTTATGTCCCTCAAAGGCTTCCTCTCCGACAAAGAGCTAGAAGACATTATAGACAAACATCAGGAATAAAAACTAATCTCTTTTATCAATTAATTTCTCTGGTAAATATTCTCTGTGAAAATTCATTTTCGTAAGAAATTGTTAAAACAATAGTAATTACTTCGTCAATTCTCGAGGAGATATCATAAAAATGGTTTACTTAGTCTTATTACAAACGATCTCAGCAGAAGAATTCTACA
>Ga0209976_10002363_pt1 | contig 10746 bp, 9 predicted proteins | sample SumtaG_FD_182806 | JGI IMG/M metagenome (GOLD analysis project Ga0209976, IMG submission 182806) | Deep subsurface microbial communities from Indian Ocean to uncover new lineages of life (NeLLi) - Sumatra_00157 metaG (SPAdes) (version 2) | ecosystem: Environmental > Aquatic > Marine > Oceanic >... | reverse complement strand
GTTATAAGAATAGAAACTATTTCCTCTATTGAAGTCAAATCAAGTTGGTCATAAGGACCGGTCTCAACAATCCCCACCTCTGGTAGACTATCATTACTCAATAACTCCAACCAAAATGAGAATTCCTCAATTCCTCTCAAGTCAAATGATGAATAGCGATTGATTATTCGTTCAATGAAAGTTTTTGTTAACATTACAATGAAATCATTTATGGATGTTCTATCTAGGGTATCAACATACTGTGCTAGCATCTTTATCCATTCACCGTAAAGGAGCATCAACCTTTTTGGAGTGAACCCTTCAAGTATCTTGAAATCAAAGTCAACAGCCCATGCTTCATCTTTCAGATGCAACTGTCCAAGGGTTTCAGGTGTTTCACTGCTATTCATTACCAATAGCAATGCTTTCGTGGATTCTTCCACACCATACAATGTTTCCGCGGTGCGTAAAGCAAGCTCGAAGACTTCTTTTGCAAGAAGGATGCGCCGTTTCTCTGGTGAGAGAACCTCTATGACTTCTGTTTCGTTTAAGTAATCCATCACTCTAAGTAATTCTCTCTCATCATATAGTCCTTTTAGCTCAGTTAGAATTTCTTGAACTGTTCGTCGTCCATCAATCAGTCCTGCAAAGCGAGGGATTATACCAACCATCTCTGGGTGCACATCACCTAGATCCTTGATTTCACTTGACGTTGATTGGATGTATCTTAGAAACTGACTTCTTGCAGTTAGAAAATCCTTGAAATTTAACATATTCCGAAATCGAATAACTCTATGAGCCCAAAGTCTTGATATCTCAAGAAGCATTTTTTCTTTTGACACTCCACTTACGTCGCGGATTTCTTTTACAGTTCTAGAACCGTTGATGAAGGATAGAATCACACTGGAAGTCATCGGAGCAGCATCCGGTTTTATTGTGAGATAAGGTACCCACGAGTCAGGTAACTCCTGAAAAGTGAGTCGTTTCAACACGACCTCCCCGAACGCTTCTAGGTAAATATCAACAAAAGTTTCTTCAACTTCAAAAGATTGGGCTACTGCAAGCCATTCAAGTTCGAATTCAGCTAACAGCGAGTCCATAATATCAAGGACATCTTGATTCAACCTTTGAGTACATATAGCTACCAAATTAGTTTGTACTCCGTGAATTACTGTGAATACGCGATATCCATAATCAATTTGAATCACTGGTGTGCTTTTTTCGAATACTTCTCCTGAGAACATATCTATGGCCGAAAAGAAGCTTGACGCTAATACGGGGTCCATACTAAGAGCACGAGGATCGAGCTGCATATAGAATCGAGGAGTGCCACCTCGGTCAGTGATTAGAATAGCTTGAATCAAATTCTGGGTCAAATCGGTTCACCGTATAGAATTTCACTATTCTTGGTCCATATCAGCTTATTCCAGAGGTGGTCCTTAATCCAAATCTGTTTTAGATTTGATATACATAGTAATTATTTGGCAAATGATGTGGTTTGATACGGTCGTTTGGCTAATTGATCAAGCACGCCATTACGCTTTGCCCAAGCATTCCAACGTCTTTTGCCACTCATGGTATACAAACGTGTAGGGATAATGGATTTACTTATTCGTTCAATTGCTTCTATCGGTGTTGCTTGCCTTTGTGCTAATGCTTTGGAGAGAATATCAATCGCGGGTTTCACATGTCTTGCACGTCCGCCTGCTTCATCTAGTTTTGTTCCATTGACGGCTTGTCCGCCACCAAAAGGTAGACCACCACCCCACTCAAAATGAGCTTGTTTTGCGAAAATGCGACAAATGTCAAGTGCGATAAGATTGTGAGCGGCTTCTGGAAAGCCACTATTTACAATGGATACAAAGAGTGGGCGATTATCCATAGTACTCCGTCTTCTGTGATCAACGATAACCTCCATCATTTGAATAACAGGCATTGGTAGACTATCCACATACAATGGAGCTGCTAATACAATGACATCAGAATCTTGAATGTGATCAAGACACATCTGAATGCCTTCGGTTGAGCGCAACGCCTTGTGAATCATGACCGTTTCTATTTCACAATTCTGAGCATTCATCTTATCACCAAGATATGATAGCATTGAGAATGATGTACTGCCTTTTCCTCGAGGGCTACCAACTAGAAGTAAAACCTTAGTTGCGTCCATCGTTTAGTGCACCCCCACAGTAGCTAGAACTTCACCAACCATTGATTGGATGGATTCAGTTTCCTGATTCTCATAAAGAATTCCAGTGGCATACTTACTGCAATGCATATTCAACGAGTTTCGGTGAACTAGTTTCCTGAATACATCTTCCATCTCATCGTCAGATTCTGGCAATGTTCCGAGTCCTACAATATCAGGATACAGATCATATCGTTTCTGATGATGATACTCACCCTGAACTTTTTTGAAGTAAGGATGAAGAATACCGATCGACCTATCGAGAACTTGTTTCAATGTTGATGAATACCCGCCAAAAGTAATGGGCGACAGATAGACAATTAAATTTGATTGAATCATTTTCCGCGTTATGTTTCTGGCTTCGTCATCAATTATGCATTCACCGGGTGTTTTAATCCAACAACCAAAACATCCACGACAAGCCGCCAGAGTAAGCTTTCCCAATTCTATAGTTTCAATAGTCCATCCAAGTGGAATGAAAGTATCAGTGAATGCTTTGACTATTTCATCAGAGAACGGGGTAGTTTCTGCAAAACCATTCAGGACAGTAGCATGCATCTTGTTAATTTCTCCTTAAGTTCGTATCATTCTAATAATAACTGCAAAGCTAGATAATACCAGCTAAAGAGAAAACCTGAAATTTCAGTATTGATTATGAGTTTATGTCATGAAATCACTAGAAGATGCATCAAGTCTATTGTTTGAACTTTCAAATGTGACCCGTTTAGAAGTATTGACATCAGTTGAGAGTGAGCCAAGAAAGTTGAGCGCGATATCCAAATTGCTGGATATTGCGATTCAAGAAACTTCCAGACATCTAGCACGGCTCGTTAAGGCTAAATTAGCAAAGAAGGATGCTGGAGGATTTTATTCATTGACACCGGTCGGATCTCAAATACTATTCATGTTACCTACGATTAGATTTCTTGCTACAAACGCAGATTATTTTGCTACACATTCAATGGAAAAATTACCTAATCAATTCAAATCGCAGGTAGGAGTACTGATAGATTCAGAATTATCTCCACATGTTATGGAATCATTCAAACAGACTGAAACTCTACTTAGGTCAGCTGAACAATATATTTGGATTATGTCGGATCAGGTTCTCTCCAGTTCATTACCGCTCCTTGATGAAGCATTGTCAAAAGGTGTTGAGTTCAGGATAATTCTGCCGGAGTGTATTCAAGATATGGAGGCAGGCTCAGTCGAATTCGAGCATCTAGGAAAACTAAGTCAACCGCTTAGGGTGGAAAAATACCTGGAAGATGTTGACATCATCATTATCTTGTCCGAGAAAGGTGCATTAATCACATTTCCAACTGTAGAAGGAAAAAGTGATTATCTTGGTTTTAGTGTTTCAAATGACACAGCTCACAACTGGTGTAAAGATCTCTTTCTTCATTTCTGGGAATCTGCTAAGGATAGGTAAGTGAGGTTTATTCAAGGACAGCTCTTATTCGAACTACACCAGCGCCTATCTTCTTTTGTTTTGCAATTCTGAATTTCCCGAGAAGCCCGGTATGTTCTACGTGTGGCCCTCCACAAAGCTCAATGCTGAAGTCCCCTATCGTGTACACTGAAACGGATTCTCCGTAATTTTCTCTAAAGAATGCTAATGCACCCTTGGCCATTGCCTCATCATAGGGCATGAATTCCTTTTCTATTTTGATACTTTTTTGGATTACCCCATTTACAAGTTCCTCAACCTGTTGAACCTCATCAGGGGTTAGTTTCCGAGAAAAAGCAAAATCGAATCTAAGACGTTCCTTAGTAATATTACTTCCATTCTGAGTCACTTCATCCCCTACAACTTTGCGTAGTGCTGATTGGAGAAGGTGTGTCGCGGTATGAAGTCGTGTGATTTCTTCGCTGTGATCTGCAAGACCTCCTTTGAATTTACCTTGAGTAGCAGTTCGCGAGATCTCTTTATGGTCTTCGAATTGCTTCTGGAATTCTTCCATATCCACAGATATTCCATTCTCCTCGGCAATATCACGGGTCATCTCAAGTGGAAGTCCGAAACTTGTGAAAAGAAGGAAGGCATCTTCCCCAGTTATTGTGTTTGTGTCATTTAGTATTCTATCTAGTTTTCTTAGAGCTTTGTCCAATGTCTTTCTGAATTTTGTATCCTCGTTTTCCAAATTTGTAAATATGAACTCACGATTTCTCTCAACTTCATCATAGATATCCTTGTACATTTCAATTGTGATTTCAGCCAGATCATTCATGAAACCTTTCTCAATTCCAAGACGGTTTGCACTATGGATTGCTTTCCTCAACAATCTGCGAACGATGTATCCTTGTTCAACATTGGATGGGGCTACTTTTCGATCATCAGCCATTAACAGAACGGCCGATTTGACATGATCAGATATCACTCGAATCAGTCGATTATCATCCGAATCAAATTCTTCTTTTCCAGACATTTCTTTTATCCGCTGAATTAGAGGAATAAATAATTCCGTGTCATAAACCGTTGGAACTCCCTGCAACATTGCAGTGGTTCTTTCAACCCCCATACCGGTATCAACATTCTTTCTTGCTAGTAGTGTGTAGGTTCCATCTTCTTTTTTGTCATACATCATGAAGACGTCATTCCAAACCTCTACATAATGACCGCATGAACAACCTGGTTTACAATCAGAGCCACATTTTGGGACAGTATCAACTTCTATGAACATCTCGGTATCCGGTCCACACGGACCAGTAGTACCAGCTGGCCCCCACCAGTTGTCGTCTTTTGGTAGGTAGTAAATTCGTTCTTTTGGAATTCCAAGTCCTTCCCAAATCTCAGCAGACTCCTCATCACGAGGAGCATCGTCATCACCTGTAAAAACTGTAACAGAGAGCTTCTTTGAATCGAATCCCAGCCATTTCTTTGATGTAAGGAACTCGTAGCTCCAAGAGATTGCTTCCTTCTTCCAATACGCACCTAAGCTCCAGTTTCCAAGCATTTCGAAAAATGTGTTGTGTGTGTTGTCACCAACATCATCTATGTCTGTTGTGCGAATACACTTTTGCACGCTAGTCAATTTAGTTCCTTCTGGATGGGGTTGTCCAAGTAAATAGGGAACAAGAGGATGCATTCCAGCGGATATGAAAAGCACTGTAGGATCATTCTCAGGTATCAAAGAAGCTGAAGGGATTATAGCATGTCCTCTCCCCTTGAAGAACTCCAAGTACTTTTTACGCAATTCACTAGCACGCATCATACATCACCGAATCTGACGGTTCATTAACAAAGGGGCCATTGACTAATTCATTTTAACGCTTTTGTTAAGAGGCAAGTAAATCATATGAGAATTAATCCCGCAGGGGTCATTCTGTATCTTCTAAGGCGGTCAGGTAGCCATGGAAATCTTTTGATCCAATTGAGAAAGCGATCATTACTTACAATATCGGCATTCCGTTTCTGGGCTGTTTCAATTATCGTAAGATCATCATCCGTTCTTCGAGGTGCCTCGATTGCATACCCATCCGAAATCATTTCAATCAGAATATTGGGTTTGTCAATTTTGTGACGCAATGCTGCCGATACTATAGTAGTTGGTCGATATCCTCCAGCTACCAGACTCCTGTAGGCGTTTGCAATGTTTTCAGCTCGTGCCTTTCCATCATGTGAAAGATAGTACGCGATGTTGTTTCCGTCAAGAATCAAGTTCTTTCTACCAGTAATAACATGTTGAGCATTTCTCGTGGAGTGCTTTGGTCGACATTTAACAATATGATCATCCAGCCTATCACGATCGAACAGGCGATCACAATGTGGACATCGAGCACGCTTTGGCAATTATTTTTCCTCTAAGCTGGAATTTTTCCTGTGCTTTCATAGTTTTCTGTGTTGACGGGTAATCAATCAATTACCAATGTGATAAAATAATCATTTAGAAAGTTTCAAAAGGTAACTTACTGTATGTAAATAGTAATTGCGCAATTTGTCAAAAAAGACGTCCGGTCTCTTTCCTTGCACGTCCTCCCGGCGGCATTGATTCACAGGACGGGCGTCACCTTTTGATGTCATCCACCAGGGAGTCCTAATAAATGATTAACCATAAGTAACCACGCGGTACCAATTGTCAAATGAATCAATCCAAGTATAGTCCCGATTTTTGCGAATTCCATGAAAGATATTGGATTATGTTCTTTTTCTGAGAATCCCATCGCCACCATGTTCGCCGGTGAGCCAAGTGGTGTGAATATGTAACCACCGACATTAACCGCAAATACGAGCGCAAGGGTCATTACTGGACTAACGGCCTGGAATTGTACTGCAATAGGTGCAAGGACAATTGAAACTGGTAAGTTATCAAGAAATGCGGATAGCATAGCGGGAATCCAAATCATGAAGACAGTAGCAAATACAGCATCGCCTGCTACAAGTTCTTCGATCCACACTCCAAGTTCGTCAACCAATCCAGTTAGTTCCAATCCAATAACTAACCCGAAGAGACCTACGAGGAAAAATACTGTATCCCACCCAACCTCGTTCAGCATTTCATTGGCCCGTTCATGTGACAATATCAGCATAAACGCAGCAATAGCCAGAGCGATCATGGGTGGTGCAAGTCCGTATCCCGCAAGAGAGAATCCGACCACTAAAATCAAAATAGCAACTACAGAAACATAGAAGTCTCGACGCGATTTGATCATGCGTGCTGGATCGATACCAAAAACACGTTCAACCCTATGGGGATCTGTAACTCCAAATGTCTTTGAAAAGTATCGAAGGAGAAGTGGAACCGTCACAAGGAATAATATAATTGAAAGTGGCATAAATACAATGAAGAGAAATCCTGCATCAAGACTTGTTCTTTGTGCAATTACGAGATTCGGGATAGCTCCAACAATTGATGGAATTGATGCAAAGTTACATACAATAGATTCGGAGATGAGAAATGGTTTGAAATCAATCTCAAGAGCTCTACAAACCTCGATAGTTAGTGGGGCCATAATGAGCATTGTAGAAACCGTATCAAAGAACAGAGATATTCCGAACACAAAAGCAAGAAAGGTTATGAAAAGATGCTTGTGATCCCCTCCGCTTGGTTTGGCAAGGGTAAGTGCAAGATACTGGAACATGCCAGAACCACCAGCAACAGCCACAATCACCATCATACTGAACACAAACATGATTGTGGCCCAATCAATGTGCTCGACAAACTCACCAAATTCAACTGCACCCAGAAGTTCAGGGTTGACCACAAATCCAATCCAGAGGGCAGTTCCTACGGCAGCCATACCTAACAAGGCCATTCCAGTGCGATTGATTTTCTCACTGGAGATTATGATATAGGTGACAATGAAAATAATCAATACTGTAAGGCCTAGCCATTCCATGACTTATGTAACACCAGCTTGGTTATGGTTGAACAATCTGAAATTTCACCAGATTCAAGATTGCAATCCCCTTTAGGGTGAAGGTACTCATTAATGTGTCGCAATATTTACCTAGTGTGAATACGGCATCCCTTCACAGATATCACCTTCAACAAAGTCGATGACCTCAACGGCTCCTTCTGTTATTTCAATCTCAGCCACAGCTTGGCGTACGAACTCGGAGAGATCCCCATAGGGACGTCCATAACCCACGGGCACAGTTGTAGCAGTGATTCCGTTGACTTGAATTTTATTTCGAATATGACTGTGACCACTTATAGTTAGAATTACACGACTGTCTTCACAGAGTAAATCGCCGGTGCTTCTCGCGCCCATGTAGGCACTGAAGAAGTCCCATGGCAGATATCCCTTGTAAAGAGTCAATTCTCGAAACGGAAGGTGATGTGAAACGTATACTACGGATTTGACATCGGGGCCAAGAGTTTCAAGATCATGCTGGAGTTTACCATTGAAGAGATCTGTCGCTTCTTTGTCTGTGAAGTCCCAATCAATACAGTAAAGGTCTCGCCAGACTGCATCCCCGCATTGCTTGGTCTCATAGACTTCATCAGAAATCTCCAAGTCGTTTCGTTTGAAGGAGTAATCAGACCAGCCTATACTACCTACAAATGCAACATTATTTGCAACAAAAGGAGTATCTGGAAGATGAATGAATCCATTTTCAGTGCAAGCAGGACCTATCAATTTAGAGTACTTCTCAAGGGAGCTCAGGTTTTTGTCCTGCTCAAACCAGATATCATGATTTCCAGCAACATACAGATTCTTCGCACTGGAAATATGAAGTCGCGATAGAAGGTCAGAGATTTCGTCAATATACTCGCTGAGGTCTCCTGCGATGACAAAAACATCCGGTGAGATTTCTTCCACTCGGGCGTGAATCGCTTCGATTAGCTTGTCATCGATTCCACCTTTGCGAGCATGAATATCTGAGATTGCAGCTATTTTCATAGTCGACGTCACCTCACCAAGTGCGTTTGGGCAGTTTAATTCTGTTTTAATCCGATTGGTTGTTTTGTTACGTTAATTGAAACACGTTTCCTGAAATAGCAGAATCTTGATATGGTATGCATGGTGGGACAGTAGATACAAGCTCGATGGTGAATTAACTGATGACAAACAGGATTGAAGCCCAAACACCGGGTGAATCAGACCTATCAAAGGTCAAAATGGTCACTGACCAAGCAAAGATTACGGATACTTATGCACTTTATTTGGACGATGAATCTCATTCGTTCGAGGGACAGGCAGAGAAAATTGTTTTCCCAATTACAGAAGGTGATGTTGCAGCTATACTCAAGGATGCCTATGATAAAGGAACGCCAACAACAATTCAGGGAGGTAGAACTGGATTAACTGGTGCAGCAGTTCCTATGGGTGGAATAGCTCTAAACCTTGAGAAGATGGAGCAGTTATTGTACATGAATTATTCTGTTGAAAACAATCTCTATTCCATTGCAGCTGACGCGGGTGTATTATTAGAGGACCTTGTGAAACATGTGATTTCAAAGGACCTCGATTTACTAAAAGGAAAGGGTACTTCGGATCAACAGGCGGCTCTTGAAAAGTTCCTGACTGAATCGGGAGATTATACATTTCCTGTTGACCCAACCGAGATGAGCGCTTGGCTTGGGGGAATTACTGCGTGCAATGCTTCTGGTGCTAGGACGTTTAAGTATGGAGCGGTACGACCTTGGGTATACAGAATGCGAGTGGTCCTCCCAAATGGAGATGTTCTAGATATCGAGAGAGGTAAATGCTTCGCTAAAAATGGAAAATTCGAAGTCGTGCAAACTGATGGAACGGTGACCGAGGTAACCCTTCCAACTTACAAGATGCCAGAAACAAAGAACGCAGCCGGGTTGTTCGCAAAACCAGATATGGACTTGATCGATCTGTTCATTGGTTCTGAGGGAATTCTTGGTGTTATTACAATGGTCGAGCTTGGCCTGATAAAATTAGAAGACAATATCATGACTGTAATGGCGTTCTTCCCAAGCGTTGATGACGCAGTGAATTTCGTTTATGAGATTAAAGAACCCGGATCACCTGTGACAATGGACTTCATGGAGTATTTCGGTCCGAATGCGATTATAATGATTCGTGAAAAAGCAGGTTCTGCGGGAATCAAAATTCCAGCACTAGCAGAATCAACAAAGGCCATTGTGTTCTTTGAGTTTTCATATACTGAAGAAAATATGGAAGATAAGGTCATGGGTCTTGAGGTGATACTAAACAATCACAACACATCATCAGAATCAAGCTGGGCAGGAATGGACAGGTCTGAACTTGCAAAAATGAAAACTGTCCGACACTTTGTCCCTGAAGCTGTTAATGGATTGATTGCACAGCGAAAGGCCGAGTTTCCTGAAATACACAAGATAGGTACAGACATGGCAGTTCCTGATGAAGCATTCAGAGACTATCTCAAATATTATCATGAAGTGTTGGAGGAGCAGGGTATGGAATTCGTTGTTTTTGGCCATATTGGAGATAACCATCTTCATGTTAACATGCTACCAAGAAACAATGAAGAAGTAAAACAAGGAATGGATAATTACATGGTCTTTGCAAAGAGAGCTGTAGAACTTGGGGGCACTGTGGCTGCGGAGCATGGAATTGGAAAACTCAAAAGACAATTTCTCGAAGTCATGTATGGTGCTGAAGGAATAAGGGAGATGCAAGCTGTCAAGATTTCACTCGACCCCAAATATCTAATCAATAGAGGCACCATGATTGCAATTCCAGAACAGCCCTAGAGGGAAGAAAGTCCCCAATCTACTCGTTCCATCAAATAGGACATAATCACATGAGAAACCTTAGCGATGTTCTCAGCGCAAGAAATGATAGTCATATCGGAGATTCACACATACATGTCAACATGCTTCCTCGAAACAACGAAGAGGTAAAGCAGGGTATGGACAACTACATGACACTCGCCAAGAGAGCTATCGAACTTGGTGGTACAGTAGCTGCAGAACATGGGATTGGAAAACTCAAGCGTAAATTCCTCGTTGCTATGTATGGAGATGAGGGAATCACTGAGATGCAAGCAGTCAAGAAGGCGTTGGATCCCAAATGGTGGATCAATCGTGACAATATGATTGGAATTCCTGAAGGATTGTAATGTTCAACTAAGATGTTAAAAAGCAGGTACTAAGCAAAAACGTGCGCTTCGACCT
>Ga0209976_10002360_pt1 | contig 10754 bp, 18 predicted proteins | sample SumtaG_FD_182806 | JGI IMG/M metagenome (GOLD analysis project Ga0209976, IMG submission 182806) | Deep subsurface microbial communities from Indian Ocean to uncover new lineages of life (NeLLi) - Sumatra_00157 metaG (SPAdes) (version 2) | ecosystem: Environmental > Aquatic > Marine > Oceanic >... | reverse complement strand
TACCCCTTCTCAAGGAAACGTCGTTTATATGCTCAAAATGGGGGTTTTATGTACGGTCTATGTAAGGTAGTGACATAGGTGGTGACATCGGCCTATATGACCCGGTAATACGTACTATGTAATCCAATGTCACCTCGGTAGTGACATCCGTAGTTAATCCATACATAGTGACATATTAAGTGACATACAAGGGTAGTGACATCCTAAAACCCCTGTTGATATTATCACAGCATTGGTTGTTTTATACTTGCAGATCCTTGTCGAAACTGGGTTTGCTTGATAAGATATAGGGGTACAGTAGTGGGGCAGTTGATACAATGTGATCAAGTGCCTACACACATAATGGTAACCTATGTTAGAAAGGGCGGTCTCATGGCAAAGCTTACACCAGTAGAGTATACAGAGAAACACGCAAGAAGGTTAACCGCATCGGTTGAAGATGTGAGACGCGGTATAGACCGTGTAACCGAAAGTCCGATGGAGAAGGCAGCAGCAAAGAAGGACAAGATGCTTGCCAACCTAACAGCGTCAGTTAACGATGGTCGTTGGGAACGCGGTCTGAAGCGTGTCAGCCTGGAAGACTGGAAGACCAAAACACGCGATGTGGGTGTAGGTCGCATTGCTGCTGGTATTCAGGCCGCATCCGCAAAGGTAACTGCCTTTGCCGAAGAACTCTTACCCCACATAGACGCCGGACAGGCCAAACTGAAGGCAATGCCGGACATCACCCTTGAGGACAACATAGCCCGCATGACGTCGTTCGTTCGACACATGGCGAGCATGAAGCGGACGAAATAGTCGTCTGTTGTCGTCGGGTAGTTAGTAAGTACAACGGTAGAGCATGAACAAACTGTATTTCAAATAAGGGGTTGAAACTATGCTGTTACAGGCTAACATGGTAAAACGGATTACCGCATCGGGCGGTGGTGATCTCGAAGCCAAAGCAGGCGAGTCGTTCAAGATTCGCCGTATCGAATGTATTCCGTCCACCAATGACACGTACATAACTGTTCGTGTCGATCGTGTCACATGTGCATATTATCGCGTCAAGGGTCTTTCAGGTAACCACCTCGGCACGAATCGTGTTGACTACCTGAAACGGAACATAATGGAGTTCCTGGAGTCGAAGGGTATCAACGTATCAATCCCGGTTGCCGAAGGCCAGACGTTCAACGTTTCCCGCTATGCTGAGACGGGGAATGTGATGATAGTGTATGACAGATATTCAGCAGGTGACATCCTATCCACAGACCCGAACGGTTCAGGAAGTAATGTCATTACCTTCCTTCAGTACGCGAGCATCGGGACTACACCAACGGCATCCGGCGACCACAAACTCGACACGGCTATTACCCCGTCTGAGTTCCCAGATTTCCCATGTGGCAAGGTCGTAGAAGCTCGCCATGTGGTCGAAATGTTGGGCGTTGCTGGGTGCCCGTTTGCGAACGCTGAAGCTGGCCCTGCTGTATGGGGTACCACGTTTATGAAGTTCGTCAAGGACCGCGAGGTTCTCTTTGATCCAGACCGTAACGGTATCCCGTTTAACGCTAACCTTACAACGGCTACGGCGGATTCGTACGGCGGTGTTTTCTCGCTGATAGGTCCGGGAACTGAGATTCTTGTGGACACGAATATCATCATGGCAGGAGATCCGCTAATCTTTGAGCCAGCACTGCGTTTTGAGGCAGGTTCAGAGTTAAGCGTATATCTGTCCATTGTGAAGACCAGCACGCCAACCTGGGACGCTATAGAAGACGTCGCGTTCATACTCCGTGACATCCGTTCATAGTTGGCGTAGGTATCGGATAGTTAATCGTAAAGAGCAAACCATGAGATAAGGGGTTTTAGAATGCTGAAGTATAAGAGACTGAGAACGGCCACCTTAACAGATGGTGCCGAGACACTGGCAACCATTCTGTCTGGGGTGAAGAACAAGGCATACAGGATTGTTGGTATCACAACGGACCCTTTGGCAGACATGTGGATTCGTCTGTATAAGAACGCCGAGCAGATTGTGGACCTTCAATCTATCGCCTGCACAACGGCTGTGCCATTACTCCCGATGGACTTAGCCGTTGACGTCGGTGACGTGATTGCGATCGGCTTCTACAACAATGGTGCTGCAACCACGGCGAAGGATATATCCATCGCATACGAAGACAAATAGGAATGTCAGACCGTGTCGTTAGTGGAAGTATTGCTGGCATTAACGATCCTTATGGATCGTATTAGAGGACTTCTTATGCAAACGATAGGAACACCGTTAAAGTGCGACCAGCTAAACCTGCAACCAGAACGCGAAGGCGGAATAGAGCTTTCTGAGGATATGCAGCAGGCTCTATCGCTACTCACAGCGTTTAGCAAGAACAAGCGTGTTCTTGTAGGTGCATCGCCTGTTGGTGCCTTACGTACTACAGCACCCAGGATCATTGACATCGTACATTATACGGGTTCAGGTGCCAATGATACACAAAATGGCGGCGACGTCCCATGCTCAGAGTGTATGTGCATGGGACATCCGGACAATGATGGTAAGGTCTGGGTAAGATCATTGGCTACGGCAACCACGTCGAACGCATGGCCGTTAGGAAAAGGTGAAGTAGTAAACATATCTGTTGACAATCTCCGTGATCTGCAAATGTTGTTTGTGGTCGACACGGAAAAGCTAATTGTGGCTTATGGATAGGTTCAGTATGAGCCAATAGAAGGCGGTGTATAGATGTGGGCAAGTGGTGTTGCACCAGCAGGCGGCGAAACGTATGTCGAACGTGGTAATACAGGTGCTGTCGACTGGAGCCAAGCGTCCGGCCTTACCATAGGTGCATCGTTATATGTACTGGATTTGTCGGCGGTCGTACCAGCGGCAGCAGCCGGTAAGAATGTACATTTTAAGATTAAGTTCAAGAGCACAGGCATACAACATTCGGTATGGATTAAGCCTATGGGGTATGCTGATTTTGGTAATAGCTACGAACAGAATACCTTACTGGCTAATGAATGGCACTGGGACACATTTACGGTAAAATGTGACGCAGATCGAAAGATTAATTATCAGATACATGCAACAGAATGCAGCCTCACCGTTCGTGGTTGGTGGGTATAAGGGTAATCAAAGAAGGTAAACACACATAGTATATACAGAAAAGGTGGTGTAGTATGGACACATGGATAGCAAAACTTCTACAGCAGATTGTCACGCAAATATCACCTCAAATTCGGACCGCACTGGTCGAATTTGTGGGCAAGCTTGATGAGCAGGCACAAAAGACCCCGAATCCTTGGGACGATGTGATTGTTGGTCTGCTAAAACTTGTCCTGCTTATCAAGTAGGGGACACACAATTTGTTCTTCTGAAGGTGACATAGATTATGGACCCATTGAATATAGAGAAAGACCAACCGGAACCTCCGAAGGTCCGGAAAGCTTGCCAAATTTCGATTATGTTTCCGGTCGAAGAAGACGCTTTAGCAATGATTGTCAAGGCAGCTATTGACAGCGTTGTCAAGGACATTAAGGACAAGCGTTACACGTTCAACATTACCGAAATGTAGGACATCATGCCAGAACCGTTTGACACATACAGGGTCAATATATGGATAGCCCTAAACGAGCTGTCTGCTGGTATGAATAGCTTTGGTGATAACTTCATTAATTTGGGTACGCAGATTGCAGCTAACAATTGGGGTGCCGCACAATCTGCTTGCAATGACCTACATGATGATTATACCGCCCTTGTACGTGCGAAATTATGTGATAGCAGTGGTTTCAAAGGCAAGCTAAATACAGCACTAACCTGGATCAATGACAACTGGGGCGGTGGTGGTAGTATGACAATGGCCGACATACTAAATTCAATGTTGGCTGCAACCTTTGAAGAACTAACATCCTTTATGGGTATTACACAAGCCTACAAAGTGGCCGTTTGGGACGCACCTTTTAACGAAGAATACTATGCAGCACTGGCACGGGGTTTTAAGACATGGGGCGGTTAAACTATGCCACCTGATATAGAATCACCAAAGACGTTCGGGGATTACTACTGGGCGGCTGAAGTCGAAGCCAAACGGCTGCGAAGCGAACAACACGAGAAGTCGTTTAGTCCGCCGATTGCCCAATTCTTTGCAGATACGGGTTTTGGTGAGATTATACCGCCTGCTCTTACTGGCCTATTCGATAATTTACAGGCTCCAAATGATCCAGACTGGGACGACCTACAACGGATGTTTTTGGGCACGGTTAGTCGTGGTGTTGCTCTTGCAGGCGGTGAGCAGATGGCAAAACCGTTTGAATATGAAGCAGCGGAGAAATATCTGAACGAACGCATTAGACCTGAAACGGCTGTTACCTTGTTCCAAAGGAAGAAGATAACACAAAGTCTGTATGACCACAGAATGCACAGCGGGGGTTTTGCTGATGAAGAAGCAGACCACCTATATAACTCGCTGCGTCCATATCCGTCAATGCCGGAGTTGATCCGTTACGGTCGTTATCATAGTGACGCCGATAACCCCAAAGCCTTTGTATGGAACCTATTCGACATCCATGCTGATGACTGGGAAATGTGGAATTGGCTGTCTGTCCAAAAGCTAACAACTGAACAAGTGCAAGCTGTTTACCGACGTGGTGGTTGGGACAAAAGCCGGTCACTATTAGAGCTATCACGGTTAGGGTGGCCACTTGAGGAACGTGAGGCACTTATCAATCTGGCCTATGAGTTGCCGAACGCCATGCTGCTTGTTCAAGGTAACCTCTTACAGGGCGTGTCAGAACCGGATATGATAGAGGATATTGCTAAGGCTGGTATCCATCCCGAATATGCGAATAAGTATTTCGATGGTGTATTAACTAAGCCGAACACACAGGATTTAATAGCGTGGCAATTAAGAGTTGATCCTGCACTGGGAGGTCTCAATGATGAACTCCGCAAGACAGGTGTACATCCGCAATATTTTGACGTGTATAAGACTCTTGCTCACCCTATACCACCTATTAACGACCTTATCACAATGGCAGTACGCGAAGCCTTTACCCCTGATATAGCAAGTCGTTTTGGACAGTATGAAGGCTTACCGACAGCGTATGTCGAAGCAGCGGAAAAGAAGGGTCTAACTAAGGAATGGGCCGAACGATACTGGGCCGCACATTGGACGTTACCCAGTGTTCAGCAAGGCTTCTCAATGCTTCATCGTGGTATCATTGGCCAACCAGACTTGAACCTGCTTATGCGTGCGTTGGATATAATGCCGTATTGGCGTGACAAGTTAATGCAGTTATCATTTAAGCCTTTAACACGTGTTGACGTTCGACGTATGCACTTGTTGGGTACATTAGACGAAGGTGGGGTTAAACGTGCCTATTTGGACGTTGGCTATAATCAACATAATGCCGGTCTAATGACGGACTTTACAGTGCGTTATAATCGGCGTAGTCTTGCAGGCTTTACGCAAAGAGACGCTGTCACGGCCTACATTAACCGCTATATTGAAGCAAGCCAAACTACATCTGTATTGCGTGAAATAGGAACTAAGGCAAGTGAAATACCTAACATTATGCGTCTTGCATCGTTAAAGCGTGATTGGAACGGTAAGGAAGACTCTATACGTGGTATCCGTAATCAGTACACGAAGGGCCGTCTTGATTATCAGCAGACAAGGTCAAGCTTATCGCAATTGGGACTTGCGGGCGACTACATAGCGACCCTACTTGCACAATGGGAACCATCCACAGAAGCCGAACGAGTTGCAACTTTTACCAATGCACAAACACTGAAGCTGCTCACTATGAAATTGATAGACGAACAACGTGCCAGAGAAGAATTAACACTGTTAGGCTATGACAGTGAACGTCGAGACCTACTTATTCAGTCTGTGACAGAACAAACGGCGTGACCCTTCCGTCTGTAGCTACATCACCTTTTGTGTATTTCCGTGTTAGATGTTTCGTGACGTGCTTGACAACATACTTGTTAGGCTCTGAACTCTTAAAGATACCCTTGAACGATGGCCATTGCTCTTGTGTATAAACACCGTCAGCAATTTGTTTAGCCGTTTTTCGGACCCCTTTAATTGCCGTTTTGTTGCCTGCAACATAGTCCTTGAGACCACGTATAAGTAAGTTATCAACGGTCTTTTCCAGCTTTAACATGCCCAATTCTGTATCCGATAAGTATGGGGTTAAATTGTCACGACCCTTTTCGGTTACCATTAAAGAGTCGGTGTCACAATATACATAATTACCGTGTCCGCAAGCTTGCATAAGTTCCCATAAATACAACCGGGCATACGCTGTCACATGAGCAGATATGGTAGGGAAGCTATTGTATGCCTCACCGTGACCCTTTAGCTCAAACACTTCGCCGAGTAAGTACCTTAGACGCATCGCACGGCGGGGGTTCTTATACAATATCATTTCTTCTCGATCAGGTTCATCGGGTGCGTCACCAATCTTGACCCATTCTTCAGCCTTCTGTCCGAACTTACCATACAAGCTATTCATTAGATACTTGACTAATTGTTCATACGGCCTATCATTTACAGCCTTAAACCCACAGCGTAGGCCGTACATGGTTGTTACATAGCTGTGAAAGATGTTTGCTTGCTCATAGACAACGGCATCGTAAATATGTAAAAGGTGTCCGTGCTCAAGTGCATAACGTAGTTCGGGCGTACATAGTGTGGTTTCAAATCTACCGATAGGAAAGATTGTCCGTCCCCGTTTGATTGCATAGACAGGCTCGTCTGTCTCTATGAGTACCTTTGCAACAACCGCATCATCTTCGAGTATATCAGCCAGAGCTTTTTTGTCCATCTTATGCACCAGCTTTTTATACTTAGTAGGGAACAAATAACGACCCATACAATATGGATACAAAGAGTTAACATCCAATATATAATGCTTTTCATGTGACAAATCCCCGATAACAAAACATTCACAACGTCCGCCCTTGTACGACTCACGTTCAAGGGTGATAGCTTCAGCGTTGTTGTGTATGTATATTGGTGTATGGTAATGACGAAATAGATATGCAGCCATAGCTGTACTGGCTCGGGTATAGCACAACCTACCAACCATGTTTTCCTCAAGGAACGCAATAAATATCTGGAAGTTCCTGAACTCAATTAGAACGTCATTGCGGCAGTATACAGACAACTCTTTCATGGTACACGTCTCAAAGTCGATCTGCATTTTTGGTATGCCTAAACGCTCGCCTGTCATTGCAAGAGACTCTGGAAACCAATTCATCGAGTCTAAGAATACGATCGTGCTGGACGCTTTCTTGACTGTTACAATGGCACTACAGCCGTTGTTATGGAAGAACTTTAGCTTATATCCTTCGTCTTTTAGATGTTCCCAACCTTTGACAATTGTAAAGTCAAAGACCACATTCCTTGCGATCATCCATATTCGCTGTTTTGGTACTGCCTTAGTAAATACCCAATACCAAAATGACCCTATAGAATCCATGTAGAACCATTCCTGAACCTCGTTATGGTCCTTGTATGAACGCCGGTAATATACTGCCCAACCTAACTTGAAACGCTGCTCAATGCTACCGTCTTCCAACGGATGTTGCGACGTCTCAGTGTCAAAGAATATCATGTGCCGGGGTATAGTTAACGTCGTCTCTTTCTTCAGGGCATGTGCTGGCCTGTCTAATGATGACATTTACTATATTTCCGGTTCAAGTTCCTCTATTCTATGGTAACCTGCGATAATGGTTGCTGAGTCAAGTTCCTCACCTGCGTACTTTTCCCAGTCGCTCCATCGGTCAAATACTTCTGCCTCTATTTCAGCAGGTGTTAAAGGCTTATCGGATGGTATATTGACAAACCTTTCTTGTAGTGGTTCATCAGGGCCGGTTCTAAACTTCGCCCGGACCTTGAACATATACTCTTCTGATAGTTCCCATTCTACGTCCGCCATTGCCTTCATGGACGGCCTACGGTCTTTCCTAACGTACTTAAAAGCATCTTTACGCGCTTCGATACCGGCAACTGAACGCCAATCAGCCAAGAACCGACTCTTCTGGTATCCGCCTGTGGTTCCTTGCAACTTTCGTAAGAATGCACTTGCAGACATACCACGAGCTATGGCCTGGGGCATACCCATTATAGCTGTAGAACGTCTTAGGAATGATTCTAATAGTGACATTATGCAAATCCTTTCGCAGTAAAGTCAATCCGTTTACGGGCTAAATCTTGTCGTATATTTCCTTCGCTAAGTGGTCAAAGGTAGATACCCCCTCACCTAACGATGTGACTGCTTGATACATCGGATGCTTACTGAAGAAGGTTGTCTCTTTTTCGGGGTCACCTTGTACGTCCGTAAAACCCGGCATCTGCGATAACTGTTCTTCGATAAGTGTTGCCGATTTTGCGATGTGATGAATGCACCAATCCAGATTCCTATGAACACCTTCAAAGTGTTCCTTCAGCTTACCACGTGTATTACCAGACATTTCCTATTCCTTTAGGCATGGGCGGCAGTGTACGGCCTTTGTATGAACACTGCCGCCCGGTTAATAATTTCATCCGTGCTACTCTGCCATGACAACTGTCGCCGCTGCAACCGATTCGGCGATCATAGCTTCTTTGAAGTCTGTCTCTTTGATCTTCATCAGGGCACTATAGGTTTCCTTCTCTGGTAGTGGCTGAACATCATACGTTGCGTGTATGTCACCTTCAGCACCATGACGTACTACCATAAAGGCCGTAGTGTCAAACTGTTTCTCGAACTTGGCTAACTTTCGAGCTACACGTTTACCACAAACATACAGTTGATAGCCGGTATCCGTTACAACCGGACAGCCTATCCGCTCTTGTGGTTTCTTCTTGTAATATGACGTTAACTGTTGTGGTAGGCCAACCACAATGAAGGTCAACGACTCACCATCGGACGATAGGAAGGTGAAATCACCACCGCCCCATTCTTTCATCCGTCCGCCCCAACTACCCATGTCTGGTTTTCTGTCCTTACCCATGTGCTATCTCCTTATATATCCATTTCCCTATACTGTTGAATACAACCAAACGATTGTACCCAATGCACTAAACCATGTTACTGCCACAACCAATGTTGCTATTGTTCTTGAGTCCATCAGTCACCCCCGTAATCTGCGTCTCGTGATAACTTGCCGTAGCTCTTATTAGCTGCTTCCTTCTTTAACTGTAGGACTATGCTATCCAAGCCACGATTGACCACAGCCGCCATTGCAGCCTCTTTTGGTATGGAAAACCCGACAGCTATCTCGGCTATCTTATGACGGTCGGCAAGGTCCATCTTAATACTATAGGTTCCATCAGAGTGAAATACCGCTGTCAACATAGTTATTGCCCCGTGTAACCGTTAAGCTTCTTAATTAGTTCGTCCTTATCTAACGACCCACAAGGTCCGGTTATTATGTCTTTGCCACCGCATATCTTACACTTTGACTTGTCCGCTACCATAGACAACCGTAACTGTCTACAGGCACAACAGAAATACTCGGTTGGTTTGCCAGACTTCTCACCTTTGCATTTAACATTCCTCATGCTCTTACCTCCGTATCGAAGGAAATTATGTCAACTGATGTGTCCTCAATCGCTATGTATCCCTGACATTTGTTTGCACCCCATATCAGGAATGAATAATTACCTAACGATATGAACTCGATTGGTAGTTCCGGCATCACTTGCTTCATTGCGGTGTATGTTCTCACCCATGCGTCTGCAATGTCGTTGCCGCCAACCTTGAACCTATGCACTTCCCAATTCTCAGACGGTAGGCAGAACTTAACCTGAAACATCTTCACCCCCTGTTTCAATTAAGACAACCGCTATAGGCTCGTCTACACGATAAACCTTGTACTCTAAATCTTCATCGTGTACCATGACAGTATCAATATCGGGGAATACCCGGTTCAACATCTCGGCAACATAACGTTCAGCCTGTGGTAACCTGTCGGCCATAACCGACGTACATATCGAAAAGCTGTTACCGCTACCATACGTAACTTTGACGTTGAACACGGGTAATTCCCCTTAATACCGTCCCTGGCATACATCCAATCCCTTGTACAGATGCGGCTATGAAGGAAGACGGAAACTGTCGGACGCTTTTGCCTTGCCGTCAAAGGTGAGCTTGACCTGTTCTACAGATGCTTGCAAGGCTACAATTATGGCCCGTTTCTGCGTCTCTGTACTTTCATAAGCCGAGCCTGTCAACTGGGCGAGAAGGCTGATAGCCTTAACAGCCTTGTTTGTACGGCCCTGGGCGAGCCGACAAAAGGCTTGTGCAGGGGTTTCCGCTGTCGACGTTGTACCATTACCTCGGTTCTTCTTACTTGTCTTCTTTGCCATAGTCTGTACTCCGTTCAAATATGCAATTGTTATAACTGTCAGCAACGATACCGCCAGTTTTTCACTACATTTGGCACTTCTCAGTAGTTGCTCTATGAGTCCAATGTCAGCCGTTCTATATGTACCATTAACCATGCCTTATATAACAAAGTATACTATATGAACCATCAAAGGGCAAGAGCCAATTTGATCAATTGAGCATATTTGTGCTTGAGAAGAGACCTGCTTAAATGTGCCCGGTCGAGATCCTCGATGTAATATTACTACAGTATGTCACTATGTAGGTGACATTGATCGAGATAGTGACATAATATCCTAATGTCACTACCTATGGTGACTGTCACTACCATTGTCACTACATGGTGACTGTCACTACATGGTGACATCAGATCGGTTCCGGTGAGCGGGGGATCTACC
>Ga0209976_10002358_pt1 | contig 10763 bp, 18 predicted proteins | sample SumtaG_FD_182806 | JGI IMG/M metagenome (GOLD analysis project Ga0209976, IMG submission 182806) | Deep subsurface microbial communities from Indian Ocean to uncover new lineages of life (NeLLi) - Sumatra_00157 metaG (SPAdes) (version 2) | ecosystem: Environmental > Aquatic > Marine > Oceanic >... | reverse complement strand
GATGATACGGGAGCGGACGGTGGTGTGGTGTCAAGGAAAGTGGCCTCTGCAATGTCACTACCTACGGCGTAGGTGTCACCATCTAGTGACATACCTGCGTCACTGTCACCACCTACCTGTGCAACCAGAGTGTCACCACCTATCGCACCTGAATGTCACTACCTACGTAAACTATTCGCAGACCCTTATGTTAAGTGATAAGATAACATCATATATTTGTTAGGTAAAAATAGTTACCGAGAATATCATAATGTCACTTGACTTGATACGGTTCATAATGTATACTTTGTTTAGTGGCAAGGGTTACAAAATTGGTTATTTATGACACTTGTAGGCTATATACGACGAAAGTTACGTACAAGGAAACAGGCCGACTATAGGTTGGGAGTGTTCCTAATCGCTACGGCTATAACACTTTTATCGGAGACAAGTACAATGGCAAAGACAGGCAAGAAGACAAGCAAGAAGACGGGCGGCCCACCGCCAAACGAGACACCAGCACAAGCGTTCCAACGGTTAGCGGTGAAACGGACGAACAAGGCAGTCAAGACCATGAACATGATTTGTGGTTTGACCGGCTCGGCTTACGTCTCTACCGAAACCGAGAAAAACGCTATTGTCACCGCACTACAGGCAGCGGTAGACACTGTTAAGGATGCGTTCGCAGGTAAGGGCAAGGACGCTGGTGGTTTTTCGTTACCTGACTAGCGGTTAGCGGGTGAAGGTTAGTACGTTCGTCAAGGATGGCGACATAAGGGGACAACCATGTTTAACATTAAAGTCACTTACGGGTCTGGTAACAGTATGACAGTCACGCAACCTGTATTGGGTGAGAGGTTACCAGAAGCCGAGGCGTCTGCTATATCGGTGTTAAACAGGTTGTTCCCTGATATTGACTTTGTTCTTGTACACCATGAAGACTTGACGTATTGTGTGTATCAAGTAGACGAACCGTTCGCCTATGTGAACATCGCAACAGGTGACGTCGATGTATAGTATTATTACAACCTTCAAAAACGATACGGTTCCTTTTGTATGTCACACGGTTTCCGCTTTCAATATGGAACATTGCAGGATACTTGCGTTCGCTATAGTCAACAGACATTTCGGCGACATTCCTTTAGAGTACCGCCGACACGAACAAGGGAGGTTCACGGTATGTTCACAAGGACGGTTAGTTGGTGGCGTGGGCTTTGGACAATCCGACGAAACATCGCCAGACGGTACACGGTGGAGGGTACAATGGGGATAGATATAGTTATCATCGGCAACGTCGGCCCTAAGACGGAGTATTTCTGTTGTAGTTGCCGACGGTTACGCTTGTCACTATGTAAGGACAAGACACGTTGCCAAAATTGCGGTAGTAAGGACATTATACCCGGCCCGTGTGGGTCACTTGATAAGGCGGCGTTAATTCGTAAGTTAGACGGGGCGACGGAGTAAGGAACATGATAACGGCGAAACAAGGTGCTGACGGAGTTGTTACCCTAACGTTAGACATACCGGATAGAATTGCAATACGTAAGTTAGCTGGGGCGTATGCTATACCGTTCGACGCTATGTTGGTCGGGTGCATTAACAAGGGTATTGACGTTATAGGGAAACAGGTGTCACAAGGTGAAGAACACGACCGGGATACAAGCCGAGGCGGTTAATAATGAACGGGGGTGTCATTATGTCACTAACAGGTGCTATGATTATTGGGGCGTTCTATGCTGTGACCTTGTTGGTTATAGTTTGGTGGTGTACGTCCATTGCAGTCTAACAAGTGTATGAAGTAAGGAGTAAGATTATGGCAAAGAAGACGGACCAACCGGCGACAACATGGGCCGGGAAAATGAAGGAGTGGGGCGGCGGTGACTTTACTTTCCTGTCGTCCGACGGTGAGGCGTTGACGTTCATTGTGTGCGGCTTACCCGTTCTTATGAAGTCGATTTATAAGGGCAAGGAACAAGAGCGTATCGGTTGCCCGGTTATCACTGAAAACGGTTACCAGTTGTTTGTTTGTGGTAAACGGGTCGGTCGCAAGCTGTCCAAGTTCGAGAAACACTTTGACAAGGCGGCTATTATGATCGTTCGCCGTGGTGTGGAAGGTGACCAGAACGCCAAGTATGACGTTAAGGTATTACCGGAAACGGAAACGTTCGACGCCTTGTGTGTAATCCGTGACACCGACTTCGTACCTGAAATGATACCGGAAAGTATCAAGGCAGCGGAAGAAGTTATGCAAGGTTAACAAGCAACCAATTTTGTAAACGGGTGACGTGTGACGTGCAAACGTTTACACGTCACCCAATTTGAACGGAGTCAAATTATGGCTGGCAACACCAGAGGCAAATTAAAGGAACATTTCGAGGGTATACACAAGAACAACGATTGGATTATACACCACGTCGCCGTATCCGCTAACCTAATCGAAGTCCAGTTAAAGAACCAACCGGGTTTCGACGCTTGCGGTGGTGACGCTGATAAGGAGTTGGCGTTCTTTATGGAAAACGCCATGTACAAGGCGGTTGTAAAGCTGGGTGAGGGTGTTTCTATGTTGGACACTTTAGCCCAAAATATTTATGCTACATTCTAACAGGTGACGGTGTTGCCTACGGTGTGAACGGAGTCACGATATGGCTATATTACCGAACTACCTACGTAGAACAACAGCAATTCTCAAGATGCCCGACGCCATAGCACAAGGACTATCGGCGTCGGCTTTCCTCAAGAAGTTACAAGCGTCAACAGGCGGCTATAAGCGTCAATCCTTCTTAGCCGATTGGCGGTCGGTTGCCGGTATAGAAGCTAAAAAGGATAGGTTCAAGTATGTACGGCGTGACCGACGACCACCTATATCGGCTATGGCCGACGTTGAGTGGGATAATAATAATGAATATATGTACAAGGTTCGTGCGTTTGTCCGCAAGGGTGAAGGACAACCGTTGACGGAGCGGTTCGTCAACATAGTTTCCGATGATCCTTTAACACCGGAACAAGTGGAACAAGAAGTATTTGAACGGTGGAGTGCCTGGGAAAAGTACGAAGGTGAAACGTTAGAACGTGCCCAAACGGTAGCGGGTTTCCATAACCTATTGGCCGATAGTGCGGTAGACTAACTTATGTCGTCACTTGACAGGAAACCACACACGTTAAAACGTGAAACGACGCTAACTATCCCGCGACATTTCGTGTTCTTTGATACGGAAACCAAGCCGGTCACGTTGGACGACAACAGCATTAGACAGGACTTTCATCTTGGCTGGGCTTGTTACTACCGTCGAGCATATAAAGACCACATAGAACGTGTGGAGTGGTTCTACTTTGACGACGTGACATTGTTCTGGGACTGGGTTTTTGCGCACACGGCCCCGAAACAGAAACTTTGGGTTATAGCTAGGAACGTTGTGTTTGACTTTACAGTGTGCAAGGGTTGGAAGTACCTGAAAGCCGAGGGATACACTAACAAGTTCTTCCATAACAACGGCTGTTCGGCTATAGTGACAGTCAAGAAGAAAACCCGTACAATCGTGTTTCTTGATAGTATGAATTGGTTCACGGAGTCACTAGCAAAGACGGGCGAACGTATCGGCATACCAAAAATGTCGATTGACTTTGACACTTGCACCGACGAAGAACTTGCGGCATATTGTCGTAACGACACCCTAATAGAGTTCGAGAATTTCAAGATATTTATTGAGTTCTTACAAGCTAACATGGTCGGTCGGCTATGCTACACCAAAGCGTCAACAGCAATGGCGGCGTACTTGTTCCGTCACTATCATACGCCGATTTATATACACAATAACGCCGAGGCTATAGAGTTGGAACGTGAGTCATACAAGGGCGGTCGTTGTGAGTGTTTCGCCCTTGGTGACTTTTCCGGCCAACAGTTTTACGTAGTGGATGTCAACAGCTTATACCCTTACATTATGAGAGACAACCTGTTCCCCACAAAGTACGTCAAGTTTCACCGCAAAATGTCACCCGAACAGTTAGCCGAACAGTTAGAAACTTACGCCGTTGTGGCTAAAGTTCTGGTTAAGACCGACGAACCAGTGTACGCCATAAAACGCGGTCGTACTATATTCCCTATAGGAACGTTCGAGACGACACTAAATACACCCGAACTAAAGTACGCCGTTGAACGTGGTCACGTCCTAAAGGTGTTCGACGCCGTGACATACGAACAGGCAAACATCTTTGCTAGTTATGTTAAAACGTTGTACGCCTTACGTATGGAGTATAAGAAAGCCGGGAATAAGGAGTTTGAGCAACTTTGCAAATACCTGTTAAACAGCTTATACGGAAAGTTCGGCCAGAAAGCCGAGGAGTGGGTTAAAATTGGTGACTGTCCAAACGAACCAGACAGGGAAGAAATGATACTCAATAAACCGCCCAAACGTGTCACCCGGTTACGATACTTGTTAGGTGAGTTGTTTGAGTTGCAAGGTTGGGGTGAAGCCTACAACAGCTTTCCGGCTATTGCAGCACACGTCACGGCGTCGGCCCGGTTGTATCTTTGGGAGTTAATGCAACAGTGTGGTTTCGGTAACTTCGTATATTGTGACACCGATTCGCTAATCGTTACACAAGTCGGCTTTGACAACCTAGCACCTTACTTGAACGATACGGAGTTAGGAAAGTTAAAGCTAGAACAGACGATAGACAAGCTGATTATTCGCGGCCTAAAGGACTATTCGACGAACTACAAGACGGTAATTAAGGGCGTTCGTAAGAAACACACACGAACCGCCGACGGTGGTTACACACAAGAACAGTGGCCGTCGTTCAAAGGGTTGTTTAAGGGTAAGGACGCTAATACGTTCGTCGTGAAACACGTTACGAAACACCTAACAAGAGAATACACAAAGGGTATTGTCACCGATACCGGCATTGTTAAACCCTTTATATTGACACCGACTTAATCAACAGGTCTTTACGTTCCTGATTAAACCCTAACAGGGTTAGTTCTTCCCTTGCACGGTCTTCGTCTATGAGTTTAGCACCGAACAGCTTTAACGTTTGGGCGTTCGTGAACGTCGCGGTTTTCTCGGCTTCTGACTTGGCTTCCCATTGCTCTAATAACGTCTTTACATAGTCACCGGCTAAACCTAAACCGGATAACAACGAACGGGCTTGTCCATAGTCATACTTACCCTTACGGTATAAGTTCGATATGGCGTCGATACGTTCGGTCTTCATTTTCCATTCACGCTTGTTCGACGCTAACGATAATATGTTAGGTATTTCGTCCGACTTCGTACCGATCGACGCTAACAGGTTGCGACATTCACCGGCTTCGATAAGTCGGTTTATATAAGCCGTCACGGCGTCACGTTGGGTAAAACCAGACAACACACGGCGGTTATACCTAATTGTGAAGTCGGTCATTTTGTCGGCGTTGTAGTCGTTGTAACCTACGTCCCTGTAGGCTTTCTTTACACCGGCGTCGTCAAGTGTTCCGAGTTGGTGCATACGTCGAACGTCAACACGGGTTAACGGCTTATATGATAGTTGCATTAACTTGTCACGCCAGAACGGCATTATATCCAACGCACGTAACAACATAGACAAGTCGGCTTCGTTGATAATTCCACGATGCAACATTGCGAAACCCTGTTGTATCGACGGTAAGTCCCAGTGTGCGGCCCAATACCGTTCGGCCCATTCCTTACTAAGTCCCTTTTGTTGTGCGGCTTCGACGTACTCCGACGGTAAGTCCTGATATTGGCCGAACCGTCTTGCTATATCTGGGGTGAACGCTTCCCGAACGGCCATTGTTATCAGGTCATTAACGGGCGGTATGGGATACGCTAGTGTCTTGTATAATGGCAAATAGTTCGGGTGTACACCGATCTTTGTGAGTTCGTCGTCAAGACCGTTAAGCGTCGGGTCGAATCGCAGTTGGTGTGCGATTATGTCGGCGGTGTCTGGTTTCGATAACACGCCGTCAATGTAACGTTGTGCAAAGTCCGGGTGTATTCCAGCGGTAACAACGTCGGCGGTTAAAGCGTCACCACGTACACCCTGGAAAATGTCACCTTGTAACAGTAGCATAGCGTTCGGGACTTCATAAGCTAAATCCAATAACGCTTTCCTGTCACCGCCCATCCAACCTAGTTTAGATAGTTCTGTTATCGCTAACGCTTCGTCAAAGTTACCACGTCGGAACAGTTGTTGTGTTTGTTCTGTTGATAGTTTCTGGTATGACAACCATTCCCACATATTCCAATCGTCGGGCGGTATGTCGAACAACTCCCACACGAACGCCTTTGGATTATCAGGCGACGAATTATACCGCCCATAGCGTATAAGTTCGGTTGGTGACGGATACGGCAAACGTGACTTGTTAAGGTGTCTGGCTTCGTCGTCGGCGAACCCTGCCGTGTGCATACGGTGGTTATACAGGTCTTCGGTGATCTTCTTACGTTGGAACAGTGTTACCGCTGTATTAGCGTCGATACGTTCGGCAAGAAACTTTTCCCTAGCTTCGTACTCAAAAGGCTTTGCCATTTGTTCACCACCGGCAAGTGCGACGGCTCTTGATACGACGCCAAGAAACGGCTTCTGTATTTCGTCCCACGACGGCGACGGTGGTTCTTTCAGTATGTCGAACAAATGTGATAACGGTGTGGGTGCCATTTCGTCCCAACCGGCGTCGGCGAATATTTGAGCGATAACCGGCCCGTACTGCTGTTCACCCACTTCACTAAAGGCTTTGGTTGCCTCTAGTTGCATAGCCCACCAATATTCACCATACGTTTGTGGTGATTCGAGATTCGCCATAATGTCACCCTGTTACCATTGTGCAAAACCGCGAGCTAGGGCGGCGTAAAATTCTTCGTTATACGGTCGGTTCCATATCGACACCCTGAAAGCGTCTACAATCCCGATAAACTGTTGTATCTCTTCTGGGGTTGCTGCTAACATGGCGGTGAGGATAGACGGCATATCGACTTCCCCACCGCCAATATTATCATTAAGATAGTCGAACATAGACAACAGACGACCTTGCAACGTAGACGTACCGGCACCCCAATTGTTACGAACGGCCCCGAGGTCGATACGAAAGTCACTACATGCCCAAGATGAGTCGGTATTACCGTCTGTAAATAGGGCTTGTTGTAGGTCGTAACATTCATCGACAACACCATTCCAGTTACTATACATATCAGTGAACCGGCTTATGATGTTGAACCGTAGTGTGTCGTAAGGTTCGGCCATAGGTCACCGCTACATTTCTGTGATGTTGAACGTGTACCGCTTTTCCTTGATCTCTTTAACCACGTCGTCTATGCGTTTCTTAATCGCAATAGCGTCGTCGTCACATTCACAGGGAAACATAATCTGTATTGAGACACCCTTTTTAGGCTGTTCGGGTTTAGGTGTCTTTGCTTGTCCGCTATTCTCTACCATAGTAACGGTTACCTTCTGTTTGTACGGCTAAACCTGTTTAACAGGCTTCGTCGGTTGTGTCGTTGTCGGTTCGTTGTTCGCTGGCAATAACAGCGGCTTTATCTTCGTCACTGCCGAACAGCTTACCCCACAAACGCATAATCGCAATAGCGAAACTTAGTATCCTAAAAAAGTCACCGCCTACATTCATAATATTCTCCATTCCTAATTGAGTGTTAACCTGTTTCTGTTTGCTTACTTCTTCCACGCTACAATTGTGAGAAATAACTGCATCCACGTCCCTGTCTGCAACCAGTATTCCAAATTACCATTGTCACCAACCGGCAACCAGAAACGCCTAAAACAAGGTATCAAGGCGTGATATTCTGTATACCGGAATTGGTTCATATTTTCACCAACACCATTTGGACGCATTACAAAAACCATACCGTTACTTTGTGCCGATATAGATAACGTAACTTCCACAAACTTTGTACCGACAGGAACGATACCTGATATGTCTAATTCCCTGTCGGTACTGTCGGCGGTTAGGTTGAACGGTGTAAAAAAGTCGGCGGCGGCTACAATGCCACGGTCGAACGTATTCATACCACCTTTAACGTTTGCGTACATAATAACACCCTTTACAAAAGTGAACACGAATAGCCACCTACACACTTAGTGTGTATAGGCGACTATCAACGTTTCAGTATCGACCACAATTAACATTCGGAGGTCGCGTAGGTTGTCAACAGCGAAGTTAATCACGTCGCCAGCACCTAGCGGCCAACTGTTTGTCAATCCGGCGGCGGTCATAGTACGAACCCACACTTTACCACCGTTGTCCGGGTGTCCCATACACATAATCTCGGAACAGGGTATGTCGTCACCCTGTAAAGCGTGATTGGCTTCGGTGGCGTCATAGTGTTTTATGTCCTGCAAACGTGCCGACGTTGTTTCCAGAATTCCACCGGGTGACGCCTTCAACAAAACACGTTTGTTCTTCACAAAACCGGCCAACATAGACAACGTCTGTTGAACGTCCTTTGACAACTCCATGCCGCCTTCGTGCTTCTCTGACAGGTGTAGTTCGGGACATTCCAACGGTGTACCGATACGATTCATAATTAACTCCTTAAACTTGTCACCTAAGACAAGCATTAACAAGAACGCTTCCAAGAACGTCACGGTTCACCGCTGTTAAACGTCTGTGTATCCGATGGTTATCTGTTTCGCCGTTGTTGCGGCCCCGTTGTTGTAGAAACCGGCTTTCAGAACGTCACCAACTTCGAGGCTTACGTCCATTTTCAGGATAGGTGCCGACGTTGTCATTATGATACTTGCGGCGTCTACCACCTGTTCGGCGTTCTTGTAGACACGTAAGAACATACCGGCCAACGGGGCGGTCGATATGCTAACAACCTTGTACTTCCTACCCTTTGAACACGACAGTATTTCGGCGATAGTCTCGGCCCCATCCGTTAGCACCGCCGTTGTGATACGTTTGTAACGTAACATCTTTATTCCCCTTGTAACTATGGGTTTTCTGTTCTGTTTCTTAGACGATACGGGGCGTTACTGTCTGCGTATACGCAGGATGAAAGCCTGATCGTCTACATTGTCCGTCCACGTTGCCGCTGCTGTCTTGATAAGTGACAGGTACACGTTCAACTCTTGACCGGCCTCAAAACGCAAAGGTGGGTCGAACATCATCGGCGGCCCGTTGCCTATGGCGTTCGTGTTCAACAGTATTTCCGTGTTCGGCCCTATGAGCGAAAAGTTCGCACCATACGATAACGCCGTTGCCGCTACGTCTTGTGCGTCAAACGGAATACCTGCTCGGTCTGGGTCAAACAATACTTCCCGGTCTTTGATGAATTTCATAAAGGTTGTGGCGAAACCTTCTGGCCCGGCAGCGGCGTCGTTAAAGGGTGAACCAACCACGCCCAACATTTCGATTGTATGGCGTGCCGGTACGACCTTACCACACGGGAAGTCGGGAAACTCTGCCGGTGAAAGTGGGGTGTCAATCAAGTGGTCACCGCTGGCGGTCGGGGCGGTCCCGATCTTTGCATATTGCATCATCGTGTAGGTGTTGCTTTCTGTACCGTTCGGGTCGGACGCCAGAACGTCACCAGCCGTATACCTGTCGTATATCAGCATGACGTTACCCGCTTCGGCATACCGTTCGACCGTCAACTTTTGACCTTCTGCAACAGGGATTGTTACGTCGATACCTTGTGCGGTCAAATAGTCGAGCAGGTTGTGTTTCAGATATGCGTTCTGTAACGTTGACAGGTGGTTGCCCGCCTTGCCCTTGATTCTATAAAAGGCAACCGTCACCCGGTCGATACTTATCGTGAGATATGTATCGTTCGCCGACGGTATGACCTCTATACGTTTGAGTCGGAAACATTCACCACTACGGGCACCTAAAACACCGCCACCCGACGCAATCAAACGTTTTATCATGTTCGCTTGTAACAACATTTTACTTACTCCTTATATTCATGTTGTCGTTGTTCTATTCACATACAAAACACTACTTTTCACCACCCACCAAACGCACCTATTTGGTACGTTTCATCTTCGCCATGTGACGAATGAACGTCGTCATACGGTTGATATTATCCTCCAGTGTGATGTCGGGAAGTCCCTTAATGGCGGCTTGTCCGGCGTCGATGTGAGGCAGAAGCTGTTCGGCGAACGCTGTCACCTTATCAGCGGCGGCGTCAATACCGGCAGCAATACGACCGACACCAACATCTCTGGCGGCTGTCTTCCACTGTTCCAACGATACACGTTTCAGACCAGCGGCCCAACGTCCTTCTTGTACAGCGGCGGTAAGGTTCGCCAACATTTTGTCCTGTTTCGCGGCGGCCAATTCACAAGGGTTGACTGTCACCCTGTCAATTCCACGTCGCACGTCTTCCACGCTGGCTTTCAGCCGTCTTGCGTGTTTCTCTTGAAACTCTGCCGCTGTTAACTTTGCCATGATAAACACCTTCCTAGTGTAAAACTGGTTTTCAGGTGTGGTGACGTGATACGATTGTATCATCCGTCCCACTACCCTACCCCACCATTCTATCAAGTGACATTGTATTTTGCAACCGTAGGCAACTACAAAATTCGGGTTGCGGTAATTATCTCATACCGTGACTGTCACTACGTATAAACGTTCAATGTCACTAGGTGGTGACATTATATACGGATTATTCGTTGAATAATCGGGATTTCTGTTACCTACGTGGTTAACTTGTTAGGTAATAACTAAACAGCCGATAGTAACGTAGGTATTGAAGCTAGAACGCACTTACATGGAACTTAGGTTTTGAGAATATTTTCGGTGATTCCTTGACAATGCACCACCGTCCGCTCCC
>Ga0209976_10002357_pt1 | contig 10765 bp, 8 predicted proteins | sample SumtaG_FD_182806 | JGI IMG/M metagenome (GOLD analysis project Ga0209976, IMG submission 182806) | Deep subsurface microbial communities from Indian Ocean to uncover new lineages of life (NeLLi) - Sumatra_00157 metaG (SPAdes) (version 2) | ecosystem: Environmental > Aquatic > Marine > Oceanic >... | reverse complement strand
GATCCGGGACGTCGGTTTCCTGGGTTCAGGGTGCGCTATTTCCAAAGCGTCGGCTTCCATCATGACTACCGTCCTGAAAGGCAAGACCCGGACCGAAGCCCACGAGCTGCTTGAAGATTTTCACCGCATGGCGACCACGGGTGAAGGGGACCCGGATAAGCTGGGCAAGCTGGCCGCACTGGCCGATGTTTATAAATTCCCTATCCGGGTGAAATGCGCCATGCTGGCCTGGCGCACCCTGGAGGCCGGCCTTGAAGAACAACCGGAGACCATAACGACGGAGTAGGGCAGGAGTTGTTAAGAATTGAGCCACGAATTAGATAAAAAAGCAAGATTCTAAGGAAATGTGATGCAGCAGCGTGAAACAGTAATCCTCAGGCGCGATTGCGAAGGTATCCTGGTCCCATCGGGCGACAGGATCACCTTGAAGCGGGGCCAGGAGGCGATCATCACTCAGGCCCTGGGGGGCAGCTATACCGTTATCGTCATGGGTAATCTGGCCCGCATTGACAGCAAGGACGCCGATGCCCTGGGGAAGGAGGTCGTCACACCAACCATAAAGGCTAAGCCGCCCAGTGGCGCCGCTGCTAAAGTAGACGAGCAGTTGATCTGGGACAAGCTTACAACGTGCTATGACCCTGAAATCCCGGTAGACATCGTGGACCTCGGCCTGATATACGATCTGAAGGTTACCCCGCAGAAAGACGGCACCGGCCAGCGGGTAGACATCAAAATGACCCTCACCGCCCCCGGCTGCGGCATGGGTCCCTTCATTGCCGAGGACGTGCGGCAGAAAGTCCTGTCGGTGCCCGGCGTGGTCGAGGCCAGCGTGCAGCTGGTATGGGAGCCTTTGTGGAACCAGAACATGATGTCGGAAGCGGCGCGACTCAAGCTCGGCATGTTGTAGCTACGGGGAGGATTCGATCATGTCCCGAACCACTGTTGCTCGATCCAACGCGGCCATCTCCTCAGAGGGGCAGGTGCCTCCCGTGGGGGAAACCGGCCCGCCGTTGCCGCCCTGGGACCTCGAGCAGGTTCGCCGCGACTTCCCCGCCCTCAGTCAACGCATGCACGGCAAGCCGCTGGTTTACCTGGACAGCGCCGCCACCTCCCAGAAGCCACACGAGGTCATTAACGCGATCACGCGGCACTACGAGGAGGACAACGCCAACGTCCACCGTGCCATTTACGAGCTAGGCGAACGGGCCACGGCGGTCTACGAAGCGGCCCGGCGGAAGGTGGCCGAGTTTATCAATGCCGAGGATTGGAGGTCCATTGTCTTCACCAAGGGTGCCACCGAAGCCATCAACCTGGTGGCCTACGCCTGGGGGCGGCATAACCTCGGCCCGGGGGATGAGATCCTCATTACCGAGATGGAACACCACAGCAACATCATCCCCTGGCAGCTGCTGGCCCGGGACACCGGCGCCACCCTGCGCTATATCCCCATCCGCGACAACCATACCCTCGATCTAGAGGACTTATCGAAGTACATCACCGGACGCACCAGGATCGTGGCGGTAGTGCATAAGTCCAATGTTTTAGGCACGGTGAACCCGGTGCGGGACATTGTACGGCAGGCCAGGGAGGTAGGCGCGCTGGTCCTGGTGGACGGGGCCCAGAGCGTGCCCCATTTCCCGGTGGACGTGCAGGCCCTGGGGGCCGATTTCCTGGCCTTCTCCGGGCATAAGATGCTGGGGCCCACCGGCGTGGGGGTTCTCTATGCAAAAACGAACCTGCTGGAGATCATGGAGCCCTTCCTCGGGGGCGGCGAGATGATCAGCACGGTGGACCTGCAGGGAGCCACCTGGAACCAGCTCCCCTGGAAGTTCGAGGCGGGAACGCCCAACATCGCCCAGGCCGTCGGGCTGGGAGCGGCCATCGATTACCTCAATAACCTGGGCATGGACCGTATCGCGCGCTACGGCGAACAGCTCACCCGGTACGGTCGCCAGGTCCTCTCCCGGATTCCCGACCTCACCATCTACGGCCACGCGCCCACCAGCAGCTCGGCCCTCCCCTTCAACGTCGAGGGCATCCATCCCCACGACTTGGCCCAGCTCCTGGACCAGGAGGGCATCGCCGTTCGGGCGGGGCACCACTGCGCCCAGCCCCTGATGAGATGCCTGGGTGTGGCCGCCACCACCAGGGCCAGCTTCTACTTCTACAATACCCCTGCTGAGATCGACCGCCTGGCGGAGGGGATCGAGAAGGCGGCGGCGTTCATGGGTGGGAAGGGGGCCTGAGGCACACGTCAGAACCCAGCGCGAACCGCCAGTCATTAGTAGTAAAAAGGCCCCGGAACTGTCCGGGGCCTTTTATTTTAGATTTTGTCGCAGGTCTCAGTCAAGCCCCCTTCTTTTCAGGAGGGCATCGATCTCCGGCTCGTGACCCCGGAAGCGCACATACAGCGTCATCGGGTCTTCGGTGCCGCCGGTGGCTAGTATGTTTTTTCGGAAAGACTGCGCCGTCTTCTGATCATAAACACCAGCTTCCTTAAAGGCCTGGAAAGCATCGGCATCCAGCACCTCGGCCCAGATATAGCTGTAGTATCCCGAAGAATAGCCGCCCGAAAAAATATGCCTGAAATAGGTGCTTCGGTAGCGTGTGACGATTTCAGGAATCAGGCCTATTTTGCCCAGCGAAGCATTTTCAAATTCAACCGGGTCAAGCTCCCCGGCATCGGTAAGTGTATGCCAGTCCATATCCAAGTACGATGCCGCCAGGTACTCCACCGTCTCAAAGCCCTGGTTGAAGTGGCGCGCCTTCCCGATCCGGGCGATGAGCTCATCGGGGATCGGTTCGCCGGTCTCATAGTGCCGGGCATAGGATTTCAGCACTTCCGGCTCGGTAGCCCAGTTCTCCATGATCTGCGAGCAGAGCTCCACATAATCTCGTGGAACGGCGGTGCCGGAAAGCCGCTGGTAGGTGCAGTTGGAAAGCAGCCCGTGAAGCGCATGGCCGAATTCATGGAACAGAGTTTCCACATTTTCCAGGCTGATCAGGGCCGGTTTGTCCCCGGTCGGCTTGGACAAATTGCAGACATTAGTAATCACCGGTGTTATTTCAATGCCGCCCAGCCTCGACTGCTTCCGATAGGAGCTCATCCAGGCGCCGCCGCGCTTGCTCGCTCTGGGGTGGTAGTCTGTATAAAGAAGTCCTATGTGCGAACCGTCGGCCTCTTTTACCTCAAATACCTTTACCTCTTCGTGGTATTTCGGAATGTCGGTGATTTCCTCGAAGGTGATCCCAAACAGGTTATTCGCGACGGTGAACGCGCCATTCCTGACATTCTCCAGCTTGAAATACGGCCTTAATGTCTCGTCATCCAGCTCATACCTGGCTTTTTTCAGCTTTTCGGCATAATACCACCAGTCCCAGGCTTCCAGTTTGAAGTCCTTACCTTCTTCCGCAATCATTTTCCTAAATTCTTCGGCCTCTTTTTTCGCTTTCGCCAGGGCCGGCTCCCATAGCTGGTCAAGAAAAGCGTAGACATTTTCAGGTCTCTTTGCCATATTTTTTTCAAGCACAAAATCGGCATGGGTTTTGTATCCCAGCAAATTTGCCTTTTTCACGCGGAGCGCTGCAATCCTCGATAGTATCTCCTTGTTGTCCAGCTCGTTGTTATTGTCACCCTTGTTTATGTACGCTTTGAATATTTTTTCCCTGAGCTCGCGTTTTTCAGAATATTGCAGGAAGGGAGTCCAGCTCGGCTTGTGGATGGTGAACACCCATTTGCCTTCGTGCCCCCGTTCCCCGGCTGCTTCGGCGGCCCCGGTGATCGACGTTTCCGGAAGACCGGCCAAGTCTGCTTCCTTTTCGATAACCAGCTCGAAGGCGTTGTTCTCTCCCAAGACGTTCTCACCAAATTTCAGTGTTAAGAGGGAGAGCTCCTCATTTATTTCTCTCAATTCAGCCTTATTCTCCTCGTCCAGGTTGGCGCCGCCCCTTACAAAATCCTTGTAGTATTCTTCGAGAAGGGTATTCTGCTCTACTGTTAAGTTCAGCCCGTCTTTCTGCTCATATACAGCTTTCACTCTCTTAAACAATTTGTCATTTAATATGATATCATCCCGGTGCCTGGATAGCAGCGGGGCCACCTCTTTTGCGATATCCTGCAGCTCATCATTCGTATGGGCCTCAGTCAGATTATAGAACACGTTATCTACCCTGGTCAGCAGTGCACCACTGCCTTCCATCGCCTCGATCGTGTTTTCAAGCGTGGGAGCCTCTGAGCTGTTGGCGATAGTCTCAATTTGACTCCACTCTTGTTTTATTCCTTCCTTAAAGGCCGGCAGATAGTGCTCTTCCTTTATTTTGTCGAACGGAGGGACATCGAAGGGAGTATTATATTCGGTAAAAAACGGATTCTGTTCTTTCAATGGTTCCTGCTTAATCATTGAACACGACCAGAACAGTACCGCTGCGGTGAAGAATAATAGGAAAGATGTTTTCATGATGAATAGCTCCCTTTATTGGTTTTCAAACCTCAAATTACTCACATAGAATATATGCGGCAATAAGCATTTGCCAGGCGGTTACCTGAGCAGAGGCCAACCAGACTATGTCAGCATCCCCGCCAGCCAGATCCCGATGATGACCACCGCCGTGGATTTGAGGGTTTTGCTCGCCACATTGCCGAGAACTGTGCCCAGGGCGGCCCTGGCCGCGTCGGCGTCAGTCTTGCCGGATAGCTTCTCCCCCAGATAGGCCCCGAGATAGGAACCGCCGAAAAGCCCGACCAACGCGCCAACAGGCACTATTATGCTCACGCCGATAATCGTTCCGGCGAGGCCGCCTAAAATGGCAAATACCGCCGAACGCCTGCCGGCACCGTAGTACCTGGCAGCCACTCCTGCCATGAAAAACTCCACCACCTCAAGGGAAATTGAAATCGCGAAAATGGTTAAGACGTGGGTGGCGGTAACGGCTGCAAAACCGGTTATCCAGCCGCAGACGAGCACGAGGATCGACATGATAAACGTCCCTGGAATACCGATCCAGGTGACTATAGCGATCACTATCGTGAAGAGAACAATTCCAATGATTATCAGGACGTCCATCGGTCTAGCATCCCGGCCTGGTTGATACGGGAAAAACCGTGTCCGTCAAAAGTGAATTACCACCCACCCGGCAGCAGGCGGTAGCACACCCCCCGCGCATAGTCCTGGTAACCGTCGAGCTCGTTCGGCAGTGTCGGGTCTTTCCGGAACAGGCTATCTCTCGCGAACCTCTCGCACAACGTCAACGATCTCTTTTGCAGTCAAAGCCAGATCAACGCCGTTAACATCGAGAGGAGACCCGGCCTTGGATAATGGCTTGATTACAAACACCGAGCCGTCTCTCCGCTTTATAAGCACTTCACCTTCTTTTCGAGCTTTCTCAAGGACGGAAGAAAGTTTCTGCCGGGCTTCCGAAAAAGTATATGTCACCATGATCTATATCTCCCTAACCTTTACGCCGGCATTTCCGGCTGCTTCCAGTAAACTGTCATCCAGTGATATCAGAGAAGAATTATGTTTTAAGGCACATCCGATGACATAGGCGTCATAAGCATATACGCCCAGTCTGCTGGCTAACTCAAGGGCAATACTTAATTCCACATCAGAGAAACGTATCGGGATTTGATGATAGGCCTCAAGAGCGGCAATGGCCTGATCCAGGGTGATACGTTGTCGCTTAAACATGGCCGAGAAAGCATTACCAACTTCCCAGTGAAGCGAAGAAGGTGCTATCAGATCAGCCCCTTTCGTGGCTGTGATCAACTTTTTCTTATGTTGTTCATTGGTGATAACGGCAATAACAGCCGACGTATCTATGACAATGTTCATTGAGGTCCTCGACTAAACTGTACAATTGTACATGTAATATATGGTCTGCTGATAGTAAATGCAACAGGAAAAATGGCCTCGATGCAAGTCAGCTGAGTCTTAAATGCACAGCATTTAACCAGACTATCACTCCGTTAACTGACCTCGCCTTTAGCCGTGCTGAGGGATCAACATCTGCGACAAGCTACGCCCGCTGCTACCCGCGTTATAAGGTAGACTCCTCATTGATTGCTGTTGAAGATGTGACGCGCCACCTTCCATTGGCCATCTGGCTCCCTGTGAAGGATATCTATATACTTGGCATCCCTACGTATTGGCTCACCACCGCCCAAAGATCTGATGAGGGCTATGGCGGAGAATCGGTGAAACGCCCAGTCGCCCGATATGACAATCTCTTTGCTTTGCCACTCCGGAAATACGAACTCATATTTAGAGAAGCAGTCAAGGGCAAATGAATGGATGGCATCCCTGCCAACTACCGGTGGCATGCCTGGAAACATGAGAACTGCGTCATCAGTATGAATCGATACGTAGAGATCCGCAATTGCCGCGACGTTGTCAGCCGCAGCTAGCTTCGTTATATTCTCTTCAAATGAGCGGACAATCTGGAGGCGCATCTCAGCCAGATTCTGTTCGTCCAGCTGCCTTTCCGAATCACAGCCATATGTGACAAAAAGCCCCACGATTATAATTGAAGGTAAATATTGTCTCATTACATGCTCCTCTTACTTAAGACTAACATGTATTATGCAGCGTATACGCAGCATCTCAATACTCACACTCACCGAATCCTACACTGCTTGTACGCTGCCAAAACAAATCAGACCACTTAATTAAAAGATAAGGGTAAGCTTCCCCCCATTCCAAGGCCACAAAGACACCCACAGGCCCCAGGATCGCTCCCGGGGCCTGTGTAGCTTCATCAATGTAACCGCGGTCGACGGACAGGCGTTGTGGCTTGGTGCCTTGCTGCTCTACGCTTCGCCCGTCTCCGGCGCTGTGCCGCCCCTGCGGTTGGCGATATGATGGCCCAGCCCGGAGAGCACCGGAATTATCAGCACGGTGGCTACGAAGCAGGAGCCCACGCCGATGAACAGGACGACGCCCAGGTCGCCCATTCCCACCATACTGGCAAACCACAGTGAACCGAAGGCGAGCATGGTGGTCAGGGATGTGAGCAGGATCGCCCGGCCGGTGGAGGAGAAGACAGTGGCGTGCTCGCGGCTGCCCTCCACATTGTACCGGTGGATGATGTGCACCCCATCATCAATGCCGATACCGATGATAATGGGTATGGCATAAAAGCCTATGAAGGAAAGCATCATCCCGGAAAGCTGCATAACCCCCACCATCAACAGGACTCCGAAGATCAGGGGCACAATAGCCAGGAAGGCCTTCCAGACGTTGCGGAAATCGGCCAGCAGCAGCAGGAAGATGATCCCCAGAGCCAACTGCATGGCGAGCTTGCCGTCAGCAAGCATCCCCTGCATCAGGGCACTGTAGATCAGCGGCATGCCCGTCGCCCGGGGGCTGACCTCCTTCATATCTTCGACCAGCCGGGCCTGGTATTGCCGGTCCCAGATATTCTGCCGGGAATAGACATAGATGAGGAAATGTTCACCGGACTTGCCCACGTACTGGTTACGGATTTCCAGCGGCAGGGACTCGATGGTCAGGGTCTCGGTGCTGGCCATGCGCATGACCGCCGGCTTGAAGGCCGCGGCGAAGTCCCGGTGGAACCGGCGCACGTTACTCAGCGGACCGCCGTCGGTGCCCAGGCGCTCACGCAGGGCCGATAGGGTGCCCACAGTGATGTCCGGCATGCTGGGACTCAGCCGCTTGTGCAGCGCGGTGATGGTGGGGTCCTCTTCATCGGGCACCACGCCCACCAGCAGGCCGGACTTGAGGTACACCTTGTCCTGCCCGCCGATCAGCGCCATGGACTGGATCTCCATCACGTTGGCCTCCAGGCGCTCGACCTCGGCTTTCAGTTTGTTCAGGTCCGCACTGGTGAAGGTAGATGAGATCTGGGCCCGGGAAACGACCCGGCGCACTTCGTCCACCAGTTCCTTGCGCTGTTCCTGCTCGGACGGCGGCGGCAGCAGGTCCACGATAGAATTGACCACGCCGACGGTGGGAGCTTTCTTCGCCGCTTCCGTGAGAATATAGGCCTCTTCCAACGAGGTGGCGGTGACCATGGCATTGTCGGGGTCCATGTCGAAGGCGTCAATAAGCCGGTCCTGCAGCTCCAGGGACTTCAGGCCCTTGGGCAGCAGGTTGCGGCTGTCGTAGTCCATCTCCAGCTGGAAGCCGCGGTAACCCAGGAAGCCCACCACGACAACCACGGCCACCAGTGAAAAGACCCAACGCCGGGATAACCATTGAGCGAAAGAGCCCAGGAAATGGTAGGAGACATCCCGGGTCGGCCTGGGTTTGGCGTCTTTGCGTAGCCGTCCCCAGAATCGTTCCCGGATAACCAGCATGGTTGGCAGGATCGTAAGGGCGGCGATCATGGTCATGATGATACCGACCCCCAGCACCAGGCCGAACTGCCGCATGCCATCGGTCTTGCCGAAGATCAGGGTCATGAAGGCGATGGCGGTAGTAAAGCCGCCGGTGATGATCCCTTTCCCGGATTTTGTAAGGGTGCCCACCATTGAGGCCAGGATGTCCTCGCCTTTGGCCCGCAGCTCGGTATACACCGCGATGATGTGGATGGAGAAGTCGATCCCCAGGCCGACCAGCATTACCCCCATCATGGCTGTCATCATGTTGAGCACTCCCGCCAGTGGCCAGGCCAGGCCCATGGCCCAAAGCACACCGAAGATGAGGGTGATGATCGCCAGGAAGGGAGCCACAACCATGCGAAAGGCCACCATAAATAGGATGAGTACCCCCACCAGCGCCAACAGGGTGATGACGAGCATATCGGTACTGAGGGCCGCCATCTTATCCCGGCCGATAACGATGGAACCGGTGAGTCCCGCATCGACGCCATATTTCTCCGCCGCCGGCAGGATGATTGCCTCAATGGAATCGGGGCATTCCACCATCGATTTAAGATCGAATATGGCGAAGGTGGTCATCACCTGGAAGGTCATCATGCGGCGGTCCCAGCTCTGGAGATAATCGCTGCCGAACAGGATGGCCTCGCTGGCGGCCGCGCCGGCACCCTCCACCCGGCCTTCCAGGGCCCCGTCAAACTCATCCACCCAGGTCTGGATGCCGTCCAGGAAGCGTACCGCCCCCTGCTCCTGCTCCCGGTTGGAGATCTGCTCCTCGCTCTGGATGTACTCCTTCTCGAAACTGTCGTTCAGGTTGGTGAGGAAGCCTACCAGGTTGGGATCCTCGAATAGCGTACGGCTGTTCTCCAGGTCGCTGGACTTCATGAGCATGAGGGCGTGCTCGGCCATGAAATCCCGGGGCGCCATGTATACCACATCCCTGACATACTGATCCAGGGCCTTGATCCGGGGAACCACTTCGTCGGCAAACGCCCTGAGGGCCTGTTCGTCACCCTCGGCCACCATATACAACGTTGAGGTAGCGTTGTACTCATCCGTGATAGTGTTGAACTCGATCACGGAGGGGTCGTCCTGGGGCATCATGTCCGTGTATTCCGTGGAGATGCTCAGCTGCCCCGCCATCCCGGCACAGACGATGGTTACAATCATGATCCACAGCAGGGTCCACCAGGGCCGCTTCACCACGTAGGTGGCTATGGCAGTTAATAATCGATCACGCATGGGAATTCTCCTTTCCCGTCAGGTTTAGAAATACGCGCGCAGGCGGAGCCGTAGGCCCCACTCCTGCGTGCCGAATTCCGAATCTTTGCCGCCCTGGGCCCGCGAAACCATTAGGCTGATGTTCACATTCTCAAAGGCGCTCCAATCCAGACTGGGGGCCACCATGAAGCTCTTGTCGTTCAGGTTGGCAAACCCCAGCAGCCCTACCGAGATCAGGTCGGTCAGAGGATGTTGGACAACCACAAAGGCATAGTCCTGCATCAGGCTGTGGGACTGGCCGCTGAGAGAGTACATGAAGTCGTCGAACTTGAGGCTGTCTCGATCAGCCACACCGCCCCCGTTGTGATAGAACTCCACCATGAGGTAGGTCCTGAAATCAAAGGTATGGTCAAGGCCGATGAGATACTCGTCGAAAGCAATGGGGTGATCCTTCAGATCCCACAGGCCCTCGCCCCAGATGCCGACGCCGAGAATCTCTCCCACGATAGATCCGCCGATCCTTTGCCGGATGATGTTGGTTGGGGGATCCCCTGCATAGTCGCTCAAGCGCCAATCCGGGTTCTGGGCGTTGTATTCAGTAATGTTTGCCGTCAGGTCGAAGCTGCCCAAGCCTATCTTTCCCTGGATCATCTTGGCGGAATTTTCCCACGAATCCTCGGGGACCAGGATGAGGTCCAATCCCATCCGGTCCGCCAGCGGCAGCTCCATCCGCAGGGCCGTGACGCCGGCCTGTTCGTAGGTGGGATCCAGCAGGTCCTTGATGTTGAAAATATCCACCGGGTTCCAGGCATAGCCCGTTCCCAAGGATATCTGCTGCTTCCCAGCTGTAATGTCAAAGAATGGGAAGGTCATTTTTATAAAGACGTTATCAAGATAGAGGGTATCGGCCAGAGTAATGGGGAACTCGCCGGTGTCGCCGAACTCGGGCTCCCAGATCCTCTCGGGGAGGAAGTCCAGCACGTTCCACGTTCGCTGCCCGCTGAAGCGCCGGATATTCAGGTTGGCCCCGATGGTGACGGACTCGGCCGGGTAGGCCACCATGTCCAGGCGGAGCTTGTTGTAGCCGTAGTTGTACTGCCGGCCGCTGATACTGGCCACATCCAGCTCGGTTTCGTAATACCCGAAGAATTCGGTCTGGGCAGATAAGGCCAGGGGCAGCAGACTGATCGCAACAATAAGGTAGCCGGA
>Ga0209976_10002356_pt1 | contig 10765 bp, 14 predicted proteins | sample SumtaG_FD_182806 | JGI IMG/M metagenome (GOLD analysis project Ga0209976, IMG submission 182806) | Deep subsurface microbial communities from Indian Ocean to uncover new lineages of life (NeLLi) - Sumatra_00157 metaG (SPAdes) (version 2) | ecosystem: Environmental > Aquatic > Marine > Oceanic >... | reverse complement strand
ATAGTTGGTGGTGTCAGCGCTAGGTTGGAAGAGGATGTCTCCGGTAGTGTTGCCGCCAATGATTAAGGAAGTCATGGCAGCTGATTGAAGATTCTCTGTTCCATATAAGGTTAAGGTTCCAGAGACAGAAGCGGTACCGGCTACATCAAGAAGAGCGGTTGGAGTAGTGGTGTTGATGCCGACATTGCCTCCAGTCTGGATATACATGGCATTAGAGCCATTAGGATCAAATGAGATATCTCCGGTGTCAGCGTCACCTAAGGTAAGGGTTTGTTGGTTAGTGGTTGACAGGATACCGGCAGCATTAAGAACTAAGTCTCCAGAGAAAGAAGCAGTAGGAGTACCGGAGTTGACATTGAGGAAGGCAAAGTCAGCTGAGGTGGAGGCAGTGCCGCCGATGAGGACATCCCAGGTGTTGTTGAGAGGGGAGATGGCACCATTGGCTTCCTGCCACATGCCGCTGCCTGAGTCGTCATTAGTACAAGAGATAACACCGGAAACATCAGCAGTTAAAGCGCCGCCATTGTCATTGCTGGTGCAGTCAAGATCAGAAAAGATAAGACTGCCGCTGGCGCCGGGATTGAGGGTGATATCGTCGGCTGAGGTGAGAGTGATGTCATTGCCTGAGCCGTTGGAGGTAAGGGAGATGGTGGTGCCGGAGAGGCTAATGGCGTCGCCGGCGTCGCCTAAAGTGACTTGGCCTTTGACGGTCAGGTTGCCGGAGTTATCGATATAGAAAGGGGCAGTGGCGTCAGTGCCGCCGATGGCTAGGTCATCGGTGATGGTGACAGGGTGAATGATGCCTGAGGTTCTGTTCCAGATATTGCCACCACCACTAGCAGCAGCATAGGCAGTATTGATGGCGTCTACCAGGGCAATGTCTCCAGAGGTGAAAGAGGTGTCGGTCTCGGTTAAGTAGATAAAGCTGGTGAGATGATCATCATTAAAGCTGATTTCATCTGCGTGTAAGATGATGTGTTCGCCGCCGTCGCCAAGAACGGCTTGACCTTTGACGTTAAAGTCATGGTCAACCAGGGCGTCGTAGGTCTTGAGATTGCCTAACTGGTTGAAGTAATAGGTGGTGTCGTTGCCAACAGCTAGGCCAACAGAGGAGATGAGGTAGTCGGCGTTGGTTGAGCCCAGGTCAAGGCTGGCAGAGTTAGCGCCGGTGATAAGACCGCCGGTGACTTCGAGTTTGTCGTTGATGGTCAGGGTGTCATCATCAAGGTCAGACAGGCTGCCTTTAAGGCCGGTTTGACCGTTGGCTTGGACGGTGAAGACATCGGTTTCAGTAGAGCCGGCAGTCAGGCGCAAGAGGTAGGGGGTGGTGTTGTCATTGCCGAGATAGCCATAGATAAGGGAGTCTTGGTTAAGATTAGCATTGGTAACAGAGACAGAGTTATCAGAGGTGTTAGAGAGGTTGAGCTGGACATTGCCGGCGCCATCAGGGGCAAGAATGATGTCGCCATCTGAGGCAAAAGGGGTCTGGATGGTGATGGCTTGACCTTCGATGGCCAGGGTGCCGTTAGAGGCTTGGATTTTAGGAGCAGCAGCAGCCAGGATAAGAGAGCCGGAGCTGTCCAGGATAGGGATGGCTAAAGGGCCGGTGGGTTGCTCAGGCGGGTATTGCTGGAGGAGAAAGGCATTGGCTGAATTGGCAGCAGTGGAGACGCGGAAGCGGGGAGAGAGGGTTTGCTGGTTGACTGAGGCTTCGAGGAATAGGTCTTGGTTTTGGAAGAAGAGGTCGGTAGGGATGAGAGGATCGCCTTGGTTAGTATCGCCTAGTTTGACTTGGTAGAGGCCGTTTTGATTAGGTGTGAGGGTCCAGGTTTTGGAAGTCCAGAGGCTTTGACCGGCAGCTGCCTGGTTGTAGAGGTTAAAGCTGGCGCTGATGGTTTCTTGAGGGACAGAGTCGAATTGGGCTTGGAACTGGATGAGCCAGGGTTGATCAGCAGTGGGAGGTTGGCTGACTTGGGCAGTAGGCAGTTGTTCAGAGGGAAGAAACTGTTTGATGGTGGGTTGCTGAAGGAACTGGTTAAGGATGAGGGGCAATTTTTCCGGGAAGAGGAGGAGGAAGACGACCAGGGAGACAACTAGGCTGATGAAGGGGTAGAGAAGCCAGCGGGTGCGAGGTTTAGAGGTTACGAACTTTTTAGGGAGTTCGTAACCTTTGATGGTTATATTTGACCTAGTTTGTACTAGTTGTGGAGGAGTTTTCTTGAGGAAGCGATCTTCGGTCCAAGTTTGGAAACGGCGCAAAGAAACCAGCTTGCGCTTAAGGCTTGATTCCGGCAGTTTTTGCCTTTTTAGGTGCTTTTGGTAGCGCTTAAGGGCTTTTTGGGACAAGATTTCAGTTAGATCCATAAGATTGCTTCTTGAGTAAAGTTGGCGATTTGGAAAAAGGAGTGCCAGGAGGGAATAAACTGATGTTTAGGTTGACTGGATAAGCTTTTTGTAGGGTGGAGGGGGGTGAAATAGGGGATTTTAGGGGTTTGAAGCTGGTTTTCAGGCCATTTTGGTCCTTGAGGTAGGGGTAAGGTGATGCATTTTGAGGGTTTTTTTTAATGAAAATGATGGTGAGAGGGCTTAAAATGTTTAAAGTTTTCATGCGTGAGAGTTTACAGATAGGGAATTAGCTCAACGGCCGTTGAGCCAGATCCCCGTCTGTTGTTTTGATGTTTGTTTGGGTCCAGAGTAGGTAGTTTTTAACGTCAGAAAGGTAGTTTTTGATGGTAGAAGGGCTTAAATTCTCGGATTTTAGGAAAGTTTGGAATTGGTCCAGGATTGAGTCAAAGGTAGTGCTGGTTAGGTTCTTAAGCTGCTGGCCAGGATCTATGGGAAGGAGTTTGGCGGCGGCTAAGAAAGCAGTTAAGCGGCGGAGGGAGGATAAGCGGCGGTTGGCAGTGCTAGGAGGGGCGGCGGCTAAGAATTCTTGGTAGTCCTGGCAGATTTGAGGAGTGATGTGAAGGGGCAAGATGGTGATGGGGGGATGATTGGTGGTGACGGTGGGATGATTAGGGGAGGCTGATGATTTGTTTGATTGTGGATTGGTTTGAGACGGTGATTGAGAGGTTGGGGAGGAGTGGGTGATTGAAGCAGCAGCAGGAGATGATGGTGATGATGACAGAGAAGGCTTGGTTGAGGCAGGAGTGATTGGCTGCTTGGCTTGGACTGGCTGACTGGGTTGGGTTGACTGCTGGGGCTGGGTTGGTTGCTGGGGTGGGACTGACTGGTTGGATTGAGTTGACTGGTTGATTGAGATGGGTGAAGGGCTTGGTTGAGAGAGTGGTTTTGATCCGGCTGAATGATTGAGTTTTTGAGAGAGCCAAGTGAAAAAATGGTTAATATCTGAGACATAGTTTTTGATGGAAGAGGGAGAAAGGGGTTGATTGGGTGAGGAAACAGATTTTGAGCCTTCGAGGTAGGTTTTAAACTGGTTAAGCAAGGGTTGCATATGGGCAGGAAGCTGGCAGGCAACCGGACAGACGTTGCTTGCCAGCTGATTAGGTTGTTAAAGGGTAGGAATGGCAAAAGTCCAGAGTACGGCAGCAGTCAGTAAACTGAGAAGGGTGATGGCTTCGCTAACCAGCTTAAAGGTGCGGCTGCGGGAAATCTCTGAGAGATTAAGGCTGAAGCTTAGAGGGCGTCTCTGGACAGTAATTGGCTGAGTGAGAGTGATAGTGGGGGGTATAATTTCTCCTTTTTTATTTTCTTGAGTAGTTAGACGAGATTAGACTGGATTATTGGTAATTTTTTTTAAGCCTAGTTCTATAATAAGAAGAAAATTGGTCTGTTAACAACCGGGCAATTTTTTTAGCCTATTAACAGGCAAAATTAGCCATGAGCGATTAGCTAGCAGTTAATAGCTGTTTTCATGGGGTTTTCATGGAGGGTTTTTAAGTAGATCAAAATACTTCAGAAGAATATAAAAGGGGTCAAGTTGGTTGGATTAAAGGCTAAGAGGAGAAGATCAAGGCCTAAGCAGAAAGTGCTCTTGACATAGAATAGCCTGCAGTATTATGATGAAGTTTAGTGACAATCAATACTGCATAAGATGAGAATACTAAAAACTAAACTGTTGTTTGCTTTGGCTTCAGAATATGATTTCTTGAGGAAAAGTGAGGGTTATGAGTATAAGTTGTATCGGTTTTTGTATTTCCGCTTGTCTGAGTTTGAGAAGGGTTCGGTCAGGGATGCGGCAGTCAGATTATCTCGAGAAGGAGCGATAGACAAGATAGTCAGAAGCAATCAAGTCTTGTTCCGGTTGACAGGGGCTGGCAGGGCGAGATTATTAAAACAAATACCGGTTTACAGAGGCCAGAGAAAGGTTTGGGATCGGATTTGGCGGTTGGTGATTGTTGAGGGGGTAGGTGATAAAATACGGGCTTTACAGGCTGAATTAGGCAGGTTGGGGTATAAGCGGGTTTCTAGAGGAGTATATGTGACGCCTTTAAGGGTATCAGAACAGACTAAGGAGTTATTTTTGCAAAAAACTTGGACAGGTAAGGCTCAAGTGATTGAATCCAGGAGGCTTATAGTCGGGGATGACCTGCAACTGGCCAGGAGGTTATGGCAACTAGATCAAACTGCTACAGGCTATGCTGAGTTTGTCAGAGTCGGGGAGCGCCTGCTAAAAATGGCTCGGAGGAATATCGTCTTGCTGCAACAGTCCAAAGGTGGATTTAAAGAGGTATTTGACCGATATTACAGGCTTTTAAGGCAGGATCCGGGCCTGCCAAAGAGGTTACTGCCGCCGGACTGGCAAGCGGGAAAAGCTCAGGAGTTGTTTTTAAGGCTTGTAGAATTAACTAAAACCGCAGGGGTTTAGGCAGGTATTTTTGATATTTTCTGATATATTTAGGTAGTGTTTTTGAGAGGCGGTAAAGGAGGAAAATGATGATAATAGTGAGAAAACCTTTGTAGGGTATGATCCAGAAAGAGATAGTTTGAGAAATGGCATGAGTGGTGTTTTGGGGAGTGATGATAGCAGTGGCAGTGTAGCGGCCAAACGGGAAAAAAGGGTTCCAGGGTTGTTCAAGAACGAGTTGACGGGTAGAGTTGGCCAGCAGGTTGTCGCTGCGAAGAGGCAAGGTGGTGGTTTTTCGGTTAAGGCTGTTGTAGATATTGATATGGCCAACAGCTTTGAGATAGGTTGGAGAGGTGTTTTTGAGAAGGAGAGTGAATTGAATGGGATCAAAAGAATCGAGAATATTTAAGGTTACGAACCTTGAAATATCTGAGGGTTCGTAACCTTTAGAGATAGAAAATGTTTTAATTTTGGCGGTAGGTTGAGGCTGGTCAGTTGAGGAGATGTTGAGTAGGATGTTGGAGCCGACTGCGCCCAGAGTACGGCTGCCGGTACCGCTAATTAAGCCTTGAGTATCGGCTTGGAAAAGGAGAGTGAGGTAGTGGTCGGTGGGTGGAGCGGTAGGGGGAATGTTGATGGTGAGAGTCAGGTCTTTGGTTTCGCCGGCTTTTAAAGGAAAGCTGGTGGGTAGTTTGTTTCCCTGGAGAGAAAAGTAGCTGAGAGCCGGTGATTGATAGGCTTGGGTGGAGAGTTGGATGTGGCCGAGTTGATCAGCTGGCTCAAAAGGGATGAGAGCGGTTCGGATGGTGGTGTCGTCAGCTGAGTTTTTGAGGCGATAGTTTTGACGGATGGTTTGGTTGGGCTGGGTGGTGATTTCAATGATGGGCGGCCAAAGGGAAAGGGAGATGGTTTGAGCGTGGGCAGGAGAGGGATGGAGGAGAGAGATAAAGCTGGTGAAAACAAGCAGCCTAAAGATTTTTAACAGGGAGGGAAATAGATCAGCGGTCGTTGAGCTAGATCCCCGTCTGTTAATATGCAGGTAGGGCGAGAAAGTAAATGGTGTTTTCATAGTCTCCAGCAGCTTGGGTAGACGGAATATTGACTTGGTAGTTGATGATGGTGGCGGTGATGGCAGGCAGGTGAGAGGAGATGATGGTTTGAGGCGGTTGATTTTGAGATTGGTCAGGGAAGGTTTGGAAAGATTGATTGTCCAGGCTATAGCCAAAGCCGTAGGAGCTTGATGAGGTCCAGTTGGGGATAGCATTGGCAGAGGAGAGTTGGAGGGGGTGATTTTGGTAGGCTAGGATTGAGTAACCCCGAGTATTTGGGGCTGAGACAGATAAAGTCTGGCTTCTTTTTGAAGGGATTTCTGGAGTGAGAATGCCGAAGTCAAGAGAGATATCTGAGATGGTAAAGTTAAAATCAGAGATGATCTTGACCTCAGGGAAGCCAGGGGTGAGTTGATAGTTGGGGCTTGAGGGTTGATTAAAGGGTATTTGATTGGTAGTGGCTGATGATGGGGTAGAAGATAAGGGGTTTTTAAAGCGGAAAAGATAGGAGCCAGGGTTAAGAGCATGAGCGGGAAAGCAGTAAGCAAGGAAAAAAAGGCTTAAAAAAAGATAAAAAAGCTTGGTTTTTGACATGATATACTATGTTATATTTTTACTGATAAAGATAATGAAAGGTAGTTGATAAAGTTTTTGGTAAAGATGGGGGTGGGGTTTGGTTTGATGTTTAAAGGCGTTGAGGGGGTATTTGGAAGTAATCAAACTAAGTTGCGGAGTGCTAAAATGCGGGGAGAGAAGAGGGATTGATAAGAGGAAAAAGAGCTTGGGAGCTGGTGGATGAAGGGTGAGTTGAGTGATTAGCAGAGATAGGCTGATGAGTGCTAAAATGCGGGAAAGATTGGCTGAGAGTGGGATGATGGAAGGGAAGGCTAAAGAGGTTGATAAGAGGTGACTGCTAAGGATTAAAAAAGCCAAAAAAGTGATCAAAGGGCTGGTGATATATTTTGACATATTTAGATCATTTATGACTGATTAATTGGAAAGATTTTGATGATTTTAGGGATTCAGTAGTTTGTGAAAAGAATAAACAAAGTGAGATAGAGATATTGGTTGATTGAAAACTTGGACAGTACCATCTTACACTAATTTTTGATCTTTGTCTTTTAATATTGTCTTGTTGTACTATAAGCTTGATCATAGTAGGATAGATCAAGTATGACATTGTTAGAGTTCATAATTGGATCAGAAAATGCTGAAGATTTATTGGGTTTGACAATGAGAAAGGCATATCAAGAGAGAGCTGAATGGTCTTTTAGAGAAAAACAGGCATTTATTAACCAGGGGTTTGAAGGGAGTGTACTTGAACAAAGTTTAGCTGAGAGAAGAGTAGCTCAGTTATTAGAGAAGTTAAAGAATCATGGTCAGATTATTAATTGGGTACCAAGCGATCGAGATAAAGCCTTGGATGTTTTTTCAGCAGATTTTGTGATCGAGCGAGTCAAAGATAGGTTATTAATGTCTTTGCAAGTGACTTCTAATAGAGAACTGGGGAGAAGGAGGAGAAGAGGGATTGAGAAAAAATTTGGCTGGCTGGCAATTCCAGTGTTGCAGAATAGAAAGGAAGACGGAAATTTGAAGAACAAGAGAAGTTTCACCAAGGAGCTAATTAGGATAGCTGGGTCAGATGATTATTTTATAATAGAAAAGCTTGACTAAGGCTTAAGAGGTAGATATATTTTTATTTTGACGAGCTGGGGAGAGTGTGATATAAGACAGGTTAATGAATCAATCTAGTCTTCTTGCCAGCGAGCTTTTACTCCTTAAGGAGTGAGTGCTGGTGGGAAGGCAGAAAAGTTTGCTATACTCCCATCAGGGAGTTTTTTAATTTCTATGAGCTTTGATCATAAGAAAATCGAGGAAAAATGGGGTAAGAAATGGCGGGAAGCCGGGGTTTACAAGGTGGATTTGAAGAATCCCAAGAAGAAGTTCTATAACTTAATGATGTTCCCTTATCCGTCGGCTGAGGGGCTGCATGTGGGGAATATGTATGCTTTTACCGGCGCAGATCTGTATGGTCGGTTTAAAGCGATGCAGGGTTATGAGGTGTTTGAGCCGATTGGCTTGGATGGGTTTGGGATTCACTCAGAGAACTATGCCATTAAGATCGGTAAGCATCCGGCTGAACAGGCTAAGGTGAGTCAGAAGCGGTATTATGGGCAGCTAGAGCGGATTGGTAATCGGTTTTCCTGGGAGAATCGGTTGGAAACCTATGATCCAGACTATTACAAGTGGACTCAGTGGTTGTTTGTCCAGATGTTTAAAAAGGGTTTGGCCTACAGAAAGAAGTCGTTGGTGAACTGGTGCCCTTCGTGTAAGACGGTGTTGGCAGATGAGCAGGTGGAGACAGGCAGATGTGAGCGGTGTAAGAGTGAGACCGAGAAAAAAGAGACTTATCAGTGGTTTTTTAAGATTACGGATTATAGCCAGCGGCTGTTGGATAACATTGCTAAGATTGACTGGCCGGAGAGGATTAAGACAGCCCAGAGAAACTGGATTGGGAGAAAAGAAGGGATTAACATTACCTACAAGATTAAGGGGTTGAAGGAGACGGTGACCTGTTTTACGACTCGGCCGGACACTAACTTTGGGGCCACGTTTGTGGTGATTGGGCCAGAGCATAAGCTAGTGAAAAGCTTGATGAAAAAAGCCAAAAAGGAGACAGGGGAGAAGATAAAGACGTATGTGGAGGAAGCGATTAAGAAGAGTGAGATTGAGAGGTTGGCAGAAGGCGGGAAGAAGACTGGGGTGGATACAGGTTTTAAGGCGATTAATGATCTTAATGGTTATGAGATGCCGGTCTATGTGACAGATTTTGTCTTGGGTCATGTGGGAACAGGGGCAGTGGTAGGAGTGCCAGGACATGACAAACGGGACTTTGAGTTTGCTCAAGAGTTCGGGTTGGAAGTAATCAGGGTGGTGGTAGCGGCTGATGGAGACAAAGCAAAGATTACTAAGATTGAGCAGGTACAAGAGGATGAAGGCAAGATGATTAACTCTGAGTTTTTGAATGGGATGAAGATTGATAAGGCCATTGGAGCGATGATGGATCATTTGGAGAAAAAAGGCGTGGGGAAGAGAGTGGTGGAGTATCGGTTGAGGGATTGGTGTATCAGCCGGCAGCGATACTGGGGGCCGCCGATTCCAATGATGGAGTGTCAGAAGTGTGGTTGGATGGCAGAAAAAGAAGAGAACTTGCCGGTGAAGCTGCCAATGGTGAAGGATTACAAGCCGACAGGGGATGGCAAGTCACCGTTGGCAAAGGCACCCAAGGAGTGGCTGGAGGTGAAGTGTTCTAAATGTGGAGGTAAAGCTAAGCGGGAAACAGATGTGTCAGATACGTTTTTGGACAGTGCTTGGTATTTTTTGCGTTATCCATCAGTAAAGAAAAAAGAGGCGGTGTTTGACAAAGAATTGACTAAAAAGTGGTTGCCGGTAGATGCCTACATTGGCGGAGCTGAGCATGCGGTTTTGCATTTGATGTATTCGAGGTTTGTGACCATGGCGTTAAAGGATTGGGGCTACTTGAGTTTTGAGGAGCCGTTTCCTTTCTTGTATGGCCATGGCTTGATTATTAAAGACGGGGCTAAGATGAGTAAGAGTCGGGGGAATATTGTGATTCCGGATGAGTATATAGATAAGTATGGAGTGGATGCTTTGCGGATGTATTTGATGTTTATCGGCCCTTATGATCAGGGTGGTGATTTTAGGGATACAGGTATGCGGGGGATGTCGAGGTTCCTGGCTAGAGTCTGGCAGTTGGGTGAGAAAAAAAGGAAGAAGGGTAAGCTAAGAGAGATTAGAAAATTGCAGCATATGACGGTCAAGCGAGTGACTAAGGCGATGGAAAAGCTGAGATACAATGTGGGGATGGCTGCTTTAATGGAGTATGTGAATGGCATGAATGAAGTGGGAGCGGATGAGGAAGCAGTCAAGGCTTTGGTGTTGATGTTAGCGCCAATGGCGCCATATATATCAGAGGAGATGTGGAGTAAGTTAGGGGGGAAGTTTTCGGTTCATCAACAGAGGTGGCCAGAGTATGATGAGGAGTTGGCTAGGGGAGAGAAGGTGACGGTGGTAGTGCAGGTGAATGGGAAGTTGAGGGGTAAGTTGGAGGTGGATCGAGAAGAGGGAGAGGATAAAGGAAAGATGTTGGAGATGGCTAAGGAGAATGATAATGTGAAGAAATATATTGAAGATAAGAAGATTGAAAAAGAGATTTTTGTAGTTAGTAGAACGGGTGGAACGGTTAATTTGGTAGTTAAATAAACTTGTCGAGGATGATGTAGCAGATCATGGCGAAGATAGCAGAGATAGGCATGGTGAGGACCCAGGCAAAAACAATTTTTCTGGCCATACCCCAGCTGACAGCACGGCGGCCACGGGTGGCGCCAACACCCATGATGGAACCAGAAATAGCATGGGTGGTGCTGACAGGAAAACCTAAGAAGCTGGAGACAGCTAGGACAATAGCACTGCCGGTTTCAGCAGCAAAACCCTGATAAGGTCGGAGCTGGGTGATTTTTTTAGCCATGGTTTTGACGATTTTCCAGCCGCCAAACAGGGTGCCAAGAGCAATGGTACCATTAACACTGATCATGACCCAGAGAGGAACTTTAAAGGTTTGTAAAAAACCTTGTTGAATCAGAAGAATGGTTAAGATGCCCATGACTTTTTGGCCGTCATTAGCGCCGTGAGTGACTGAGAAGAAAAAGGAGGAGACGATCTGGAGGTAGCGGAAGTAGGGGTTGATTTTAGGAGTGGAAAAGCGGATAAACAGGCGCATGATAAGGGCGATGAGGAGAAAGGCAAAGATAAAGGAGATAGCAGGGGAAGCGATCATGGGAATGATGACTTTGTTGATGATGCCGTTAAAGTTAACAGCTGACCAGCT
>Ga0209976_10002354_pt1 | contig 10768 bp, 8 predicted proteins | sample SumtaG_FD_182806 | JGI IMG/M metagenome (GOLD analysis project Ga0209976, IMG submission 182806) | Deep subsurface microbial communities from Indian Ocean to uncover new lineages of life (NeLLi) - Sumatra_00157 metaG (SPAdes) (version 2) | ecosystem: Environmental > Aquatic > Marine > Oceanic >... | reverse complement strand
ACGGCTACATCTATTTTAAAGAAGAGGTCGGCGGCCTCGTCATGGGCGGGTTCGAGCCGGACGCCAAGCCCTGGAAGGTGAATCCCATACCTGACGATTTCGAGTTCACCCTGCTGGAAGACGACTGGGACCAGTTCGAAATCCTGATGGAGAATGCGCTGATCCGCGTACCCGCGCTCGAGACGGCCGAGGTCAAGCAGTTTATCAACGGGCCTGAGAGCTTCACATCCGATGGTTATTTTATTCTCGGCGAGGCGCCGGGGGTGAAGAACTATTTCGTCTGTGCCGGCTTCAATTCCATGGGCATTGCGAGCGCGGGCGGCGCTGGCATGGCGCTTGCCGAATGGATCGTCGAAGGCGCGCCAACATCCGATCTCTGGCCGGTGGATATCCGCCGCTTTACGCCGTTCCATGGCAATGACGCGTGGCTGGAGACGCGGATAAAGGAAACCCTTGGGCTTCACTATGTCATGCCCTGGCCCAACAAGGAGCTGGAGTCGGGACGGCCGCTTCGCTGTTCGCCTGTCTATGAGCAGCTCAAGGCTGCCCGCGCCTGTTTCGGCGTCAAGATGGGGTGGGAGCGCCCGCTCTGGTATGCCGCCGAAGGGCAGGCCCCGGAGATGGAATATTCGTTCGGGCGGCAGAACTGGTTTGAAAATTCTGCCCTGGAGCATAAGGCCGTGCGCGAGGGCGTTGCCCTGTTTGACCAGACATCGTTTGGCAAGCTGCAGGTGGCGGGCCGGGATGCGGAAAGCCAGCTTCAGCGTCTTTGCGCCAACAATGTCGCCGTTGCTCCTGGCACATGTGTCTACACGGGGATGCTCAATGCGCGCGGCGGTTATGAGAGCGATGTTACCGTTACCCGCCTTGACGAGGAGCGTTACCTGATCGTGACAGGTTCCGCGCAGGCCAACCGTGATAGTGACTGGATTTCGCGCAACATTGATGAAGACGCGCATGTCACCGTCACCGATATAACCAATGCCTGTTCGGTGTTCGGTATCATGGGGCCGAAGTCCAGGGACCTGCTTTCAAGGCTCACACCGCATGGTTTGAGTAACGAGGATTTCCCCTTCGCCACCAGTGCCGAGATTTCACTGGGGGACGCGCGGGTGCGGGCAAGCCGTCTCACCTATGTGGGAGAACTGGGCTGGGAGCTTTACGTGCCGGTGGAGATCGCGCGCCACGTCTATGACGCGCTGGTGGCGGCGGGAGAGGATATGGGCCTCGTGCACGCGGGCTACTATGCGCTGGAATCGCTGCGGATCGAGAAAGCCTACCGCGCCTGGAGCCATGAACTCACCCCCGATGACACGCCATTCGAGGCAGGGCTCGCATTCGCCATCGATTTCGATCATGGAGATTTTATCGGCCGCGAAGCACTGCTAAAGCTCAAGGGTGGGCCGCTCACCCGCCGCGTGGTGCAGTTCGTACTGGAAGATCCAGAACCGGTGCTGTGGGGCGGGGAGCTCATTCTGCGCGACGGCAAGCCCGTTGGAGACTTGAAATCCGCCAGCTATGGCCACACCCTTGGCGGCGCGGTCGGTCTCGGCTATGTCAGCTCCAAGCAAGGCGTTGACAAGGCTTTCATTGAGAGCGGGTCTTACGAGATCGATATTGCTGGCAAGCGCGTTCCGGCAAAGGCGTATTTGCGCACGCCCTACGATCCGAAGCTGGAGCGGGTTAAATCATGACCTGAAGCCTGACCGTCCCGCCAGCATATTTCGCATCAGATGTTTCTGGAGAGCGCAAGAGAAAGGCGGCGAATTGAAAGCGTTTCGAACTCTTTTCTTCACGCTTTGCGCCCTGGCCCTGCTCGGCGCCGCCGGCGTGCTCGCCTTGCGGTTCTGGCCGCACCAGCCGCTCAGCCCCGAGGTGAAGGCGGACAAAATCCTGATTGACAAATCAAAACGAAGGCTTTCGCTGTTGAAAGAGAACAAGGTTATCAAGACCTATCACGTCTCTTTGGGAGGCGGGCCGCTCGGCCACAAGGTACAACAGGGAGATGAGCGCACGCCGGAAGGACGCTACAAGATCGATTGGCGCAACCCAAATTCCTGCTGCCACCTGTCACTGCATATTTCCTATCCCAATGATGCTGACAAGGCGCATGCCCGCAAGCTGGGCGTCTCGCCAGGTGGAAACATCATGATCCACGGCCTTGTAAACGGCCAGGGATGGCTCGGGCGGTGGCACCTGTTCTGGGACTGGACCGATGGCTGCATCGCGGTGACGAACGAGGAGATGCGCGAAATCTGGAACGCGGTTCCCAGCGGGACGTCAATCGATATCCGGCCCTGAGTTGAGCTGTCAGTCACGCTTTCCAAACACCTTGCGCACGGCCAGGATCAGCAGCACCGCCAGCAGGACGGAGCCGATAGCCAGCAGGTCGAGTTCCCGGAATGGCCCTTCTTGCCGCCGGAACATGGCTGGTAGCGGGGTTGGTGCGGGGCCTTCAATTTGCGCAAACTGCATGCCCGCATCTTACCCCATCACGACGATCACAACGATCCCTGCTGCCAGTAACGATGCCGCGATCAGCCGGCGCGCGATCGCGCCTTCGCGCAGGAAGAAACCGCCGAGCATGACCGAGATGGGAATCGACGCCTGGCGTACGGATGTCACCGCGGCCACCTCGGCGCCCATCTGATACGCCATCAAAATGAGGTAGTAAGAGCCGTAGGCCATGACGCCCGGCACAACCAGCATGATGGACCGGGCTGTGAGGGAGCGCGGATCGTCATAGCGCGTGTGCGTCCTGCGACGCAGAAAAAGGCCCAGATAGACAGGGATCAGCAACGCCTCAACCCAAAACATTTGCACTTCGGGTTCAAGCGTTTCCATCATTCGTGCATCGGCGATGGAATAGATGCCGGTTCCGGACATTGCCACCAGGGCCAGGCAAAGGGTGCGCGGGTCTTCCAGAAAATGAGTGCCGCGCCTGTAAAGCAGCAGGAAGCCACCGGCAACGGCCATGGCGATGCCAAGCAGCACATACCAGGAATAGCTGGCTCCGAGCAGAACAACGCCGACGATGACGATGAACACCGGCGAGGCGCGGATGATCGGGTAGTAGGCGGACAGGTCACCGCGGTTGAGCGTGGCGGTGAGGCCGGTGCCGTACAGGATCTGACCGCACCAGGATAAAAAGATGAGCGGTATGACCGCGCCGGCCGCCCACAGGTCGGACCCCGCAGCAAGCGTATGTATGAGGCCGCACGCTGTGAGCACCACGGTCATACCCAGATAAGCGAGCTGGGTGTCGGGCTCTTGCTTGAGAAACAGGTTCCAGACGGGGTGAATGGCGGCTGACAGCAGCACCATGCCGGCGATGATCAGCTCCATTGAGTCCGGACCCTATTTCCCATGGGCTGTCGCGATATCCCAGAAGGCGGAAACGGCTCTCAGCTTTGCGCGCTCCTTGAGGCAAACGAGATTTTCGGTCATCGAGCTTTTGCTATCGCTTAATGTGAGCGACCGCAGGCGGGTATCAAAACCGAATTCGGATTCTGAAACCACACCAACACCAATTCCCGCCGCGACCGCTTCACGCGCTGTCGCGCGGCCTTCCGCTTCCAGGGCCAGGTCATAGGTAAGACCGCGTGCCTCGAGTTCATTCTCGAGAATCATGCGCGTTTTCGATCCCGATTCACGCATCACCATTGGTTCGCTGCATAACTCTTTCAGCGTGATCGATTTGCGGTCTGCCCAGGGATGGGAAGCATTTACAAAAGCTACGAGCAAATCGGTGCGAAGCGGGAGGGACTGCAATTGATCATTGTCGGGAACATCCGCCAGTACGGCTATGTCTGCGTTGAAATCGTACAGGCGCGACAGCACATCGTCGGCATTGCTGGTGCTGAGAGTTATTGAAATACCGGGGTAAGCCTCCCGGAAAGCACCGATCAGGTTCACCGAATGCAAAGGTGTATCTGCTGCTATTCGCAGCGATCCGGTGCGCAATGCCTCGCTTTCCGACAACAGTGTGACAGCCTCTTTTTCCAGCTCGAACATACGCTTGGTGAGTTCAAACAGCCGAAATCCCAGCTCGGTCGGGACCACCGAGCGGCGCTTGCGTTCGAACAGCCGGATGTTGTGCCAGCCCTCGAGCTTTCGAACCTGATCGGAGATTGCGGGTTGCGAAATATTGAGCTGCCGCGCAGCCTTGGAAAACCCGCCATAGGTTGCAACAGCGTGAAATGCGCGCAACTGATAATAATACATCACCAAAACCTATAGAAGCCATTAGATCACATGATTTGACTTATGGTAGATGTACGCTTTCTCATTGGTCAAGCTGATAGGTTGGCCTGCGGACCAAGCTTGCTGTTATAGTGGACGGGTTTGAAGTGTAAGGCTCGTCTTTTTTTTGAGGGCGGGCCTGTCGGTCGAGAAAATGCGGATAGGGACTGGTGCGTCCTGCTTCCAGGGGACCAATGGAGGCGGATGTCATGCAAACTACAAATGCAGTGTAGATAGTCCCGGTCGAATTGCCTTGAGGCCAGGAACTAATATACGAGCCCGGGGTCTGGCAAAAACCCGGATTGGAACGTAACATGAGTGTGTTTTGTAAAGGAGAAAGCTGATGAAGAGTGGAGTGTTGAAAAAACTGACCCTGTCCGTATTTGGTGCAGTGCTTGCCGGGTCCGTGTTTGCCAGTGCCGCAAATGCTGGAGAACTGATTGTCTATACGGCAATCGAGCCGGAAGAGCTCACCGGGTTCGCCAAGAACTTTGAGGCCAAGTATCCCGGTATTAAGGTCAAATTTGTGCGGGACTCGACGGGCATCATGACGGCCAAGCTACTGGCTGAGGGTAAGAACACCCAGGCCGATATCATCTGGGGCCTGGCGGCGACCAGCCTGCTTCTGATGAAGGACGCCGGTATTCTTGAGCCCTACGCACCGAAAGGCGTCGACAAGCTTGAAAAGAAATATGTAGATAGCGACAACCCACCCTCATGGGTTGGCCAGCGCGCCTGGATCGCCTCGATCTGCATTAACACCGCTGAGGCGAAGGCGAAGAACCTGCCGATCCCGAAGAGCTGGGCCGACCTCACCAAGCCCGTCTACAAGGGCCATATAGTGATGCCAAACCCGGCCTCATCCGGCACGGGCTTTCTGGACGTTTCCAGCTGGCTTCAGATGTGGGGCGAGGACAAGGCCTGGAAATTCATGGATGCGCTCCATGAGAATATCGGCATCTACACGCATTCAGGCTCCAAGCCGTGCAAGATGGCCGGCAAGGGTGAATTCCCGATCGGCGTTTCCTTCGCCTACAAGGGCGCGCAGCTCAAAGCCAAGGGCGCACCGGTCCTGACTGTCGCACCGAGCGAAGGCGTTGGCTGGGACCTCGAGAGCTTCGGACTGGTGAAGGGTGCCAAGAACGCTGCTGACGCGAAGAAGTTCGCTGACTGGTCGGTTACCCGCGAGATCAACGTCATCTATAACCAGGAATATGCCGTTGTGGCCTATCCCGGTGTCGCCAAGCCGGTGAAGTTCTTCCCGGCTGATATCGACAAGAAGATGATCAAGAACGACTTCCTCTGGGCCGCCAAGAACCGCAAGCGGATTCTGGCTGAATGGAAGAAGCGTTACGACTCCAAGTCGGCGCCGAAAAAGAAATAGAACACTTGATATGAAACCCCCGGCCTGAGTTAAACTGGCCGGGGGTTTTGCTTTAGGGGGTAACGTATCGATGGCACGCAAGCCAGGGGCCAAAAAATCGTCAAAGCGGGCTGGTGAGCGAGCTTTCCTGGAAATCCGGGATGTCACCAAGATGTTTGGCGATTTCACCGCGCTGGAGGATGTGACGCTTGACATTCACGAGGGCGAGTTCGTCTGTTTCCTTGGGCCCTCGGGATGTGGCAAGACAACCCTGCTCAGAGCCATCGCCGGGCTCGACTTTCAGACATCGGGACGTATCTACCAGAAGGGGCGCGATATATCCGACGTCCCGCCCGCCGATCGCGATTTCGGCATCGTTTTCCAGTCTTACGCCCTGTTTCCTAATCTCACTGTTAAGAGTAATATCGCTTACGGGCTGGTGAACCGGAAAATTGACCGCAAGGCTGTTGTGGCCCGGGTGAATGAGTTGCTCGACCTGGTCGGGCTCACGGGGTCGGACGATAAATATCCGGCGGCACTTTCCGGCGGACAACAACAGCGCGTCGCGCTCGCACGCGCACTGGCGACCTCGCCCGGCATGTTGCTCCTGGATGAGCCACTGAGTGCGCTCGACGCCAAGGTGCGCGAGCGTCTGCGCCACGAGATGAAGGACTTGCAGCGTTCCCTCGGCATTACCACCATCATGGTGACCCATGATCAGGAAGAGGCGCTCTCGATGGCCGACCGGATCGTGGTGATGGGCGACGGGCTCATCGAGCAGATCGGCACGCCAATGGAGATTTACCGCAACCCCGTCAGCGCCTATGTGGCCAACTTCATTGGCGCCATGAATTTTCTGCACGGAAAGATGGTTCGCAAGGGTCATGTCAAGGTCGGGCGTATGGACATCGCCGTGGACGGTTCTGCATCAGAGTTCGAAAAAGGCGATGACGTCGTAGTGTGTATCCGGCCTGAAGACGTGGCCGTGCGCGACGCCAGTCCGAAGCGGGCGAACCACTACGCAATGGCAATCCGCGACGTGGAGTTTCTCGGGTCCTTCTGCAGGGTCATTCTTGAGGTTGAGGGCCGGAGTGATGAAGAACTGACCGCCGACTTCTCCATCAACCTCATGCGCGACTTCAAGATAGAACGCGGCGCCAAGCTCAAGATTGCGCTGCCTAGGGCGCGGCTGCAAGTATTTCGCGATACGGGGCAAGGACCGCAGTCATGACCGCCGCCGACGTCAGCGCAGTCGGACACGGGGCAGCCAGCCGTTGGGCACGGCTGCGCAATATCGGCACCGAATCCTGGATCATGCTGGGCGGCATTGCGGCAATCGTCGTCGCTCTGGTCGCGTTTATGGCGCTTCCGCTTTATGCGCTCCTGAAAAAGAGTGTCGAGGACGACAAGGGCAACTTCATCGGGCTCGCAAATTTCCAGGAATATTTCTCTTCCGTCGGGCTGGTGCAGTCTATCACCAATTCCCTGACCATCGCTCTGTTTACGATGGTGGCGGCCTGTATGCTCGCCTTTGTTTACGCCTACGGGTTGACGCGTACCTGCATGCCTTTCAAACGCTTGTTCCGGGCCATTGCCATCATCCCGATCCTGGCGCCGTCGCTTCTGCCTGCCATCTCGCTCATCTATCTCTTCGGCAATCAGGGGCTCATCAAGGGCGTGCTCATGGGCGAGAGCATTTACGGCCCCATCGGCATCATGATCGCCATGGTGTTCTACATCTTTCCACATGTGATGATGATCATGGTGACGGCGCTGTCGACCACTGATGCGCGGCTCTATGAGGCGGCCGATGCGCTCGGCACCAGGCCGATGCGCGTGTTCTTCACAATCACAATACCCGGCGCCATTTACGGCATCGTCTCGGCTGCGGTGGTGGCCTTCACATTGAGCATCACAGACTTCGGTGTGCCCAAGGTGATCGGCGGGCAATATAATGTGCTGGCGACTGACATCTACAAACAGGTCGTTGGCCAGCAGAATTTTTCCATGGGGGCGGTCGTCGGGCTGGTGCTGCTCATTCCAGCCGTCTTCTCATTTCTGATCGACCGCCATGTGAAGAAGAAGCAGGTGGCCTTGCTGTCAGCGCGCGCGGTGCCATTTCATCCCAAGCCGCACAAGCTGCGCGATACCGCGCTGTTCAGTTTCTGTATCCTGATGGCGGTGTTCCTGATCGGCATTTTGGGGATGGCGGCGTTCGCGTCCTTTATTACGTTCTGGCCCTACGATATGAGCCTGACGCTGGCGCATTACGACTTCGACGCGGTCGATCCGAACGGCTGGTCATCCTTCTTCAACTCCCTGAAGATGGCCGGCTTAACCGCTGTGATTGGCGTCATTATTGTCTTTTTCGGCGCCTACCTCGTCGAGAAGGGGCAAAACTTCCCGTTCTTGCGGGGCGTCTTCCATATGCTTGCCATGGTGCCCATGGCGGTGCCAGGACTGGTGCTCGGTCTGGCCTACATATTCTTCTTCTCGCGCCCTGAAAACCCGCTTTCGCCCATCTACGGCACCATGGTGATCCTTGTGGTCTGCACCGTCGTCCATTTCTACACGGTGAGCCATCTGACCATGCTCACGGCGCTCAAGCAGATCGACAAGGAGTTCGAGTCGGTTTCGGCCTCGCTGAAGGTGCCGTTCTACAGGACCATGTTTCGAGTGCACGTGCCGATCTGCCTGCCCGTAATTTCCGATGTCATGATGTATCTTTTCGTCAACGCCATGACGACCGTGTCAGCAGTGGTGTTCCTTTATTCGCCCGATACCAAGCTGGCGGCGATTACCGTGCTCAATCTGGATGACGTGGGCGATACGGCCGAGGCCGCGGCCATGTCGATGGTGATTGTCGCCACGTCGGTCACCGTACGCGTGGCTCACGGGTTGCTGATGCGCGGCTTGAACGCGCGCCATTCGGCGTGGCGCACGCGCTCAGTTTAGTTTTGTAAGGTATCGACCTCACCTATACAAAGCATTGAATATAGCGATTTGAATTATAGATGTCTTATGGGCGACACTGTGCAACGCAGAATGAACTGCGCGCGATTTTATAAAACCGCCAGAAGTTGGGACAGATGACAGCGATGCACAGAAGTCAAGCGACAGACAGCCAGGTTGATCTGGCGGAACTCCAGCCAGACACTTCCCTTGAAAAAGACGATCCCTATTTGCTCACGCCTGGTCCGCTGACCACATCGCGCCGCACCAAGGAAGTAATGCTGCATGACTGGGGGTCCTGGGATTCCGAGTTTAATGACGTAACCGCCGATATCCGCCGGCGTCTCATCACCCTGGCGGGTGGCGGTCAGACCTATGACTGCGTACCGCTTCAGGGCAGCGGCACCTATTGTGTCGAGGCCATGCTGTCCAGTTTCATCCCGAAGGACGGATGGGCGCTGGTTCTCATGAACGGGGCCTATGGGCAGCGCGCTGCAAAGACGCTGCAATATCTGGGGCGAGATTTTTTGAAGCTCGACAAGGGCGACTATCTGCCGCCCATGCCTGAAGAGGTTGATGAGCTTCTGACGCGCCACCCAGAGGTCACCGATGTGGTTGCAATTCATTGCGAGACCTCTTCAGGCATCCTCAATCCGCTGAAAGGCATTTCGGACGTTGTTATGAAACATGGCCGCCGCCTTCTGGTGGACGCCATGAGTTCGTTCGCCGCGGTGCCGCTGGATGTCGCCGAGGTGCCGTTCGAGGCCATGGTCTCATCGGCAAATAAATGTATCGAGGGCGTGCCGGGTTTCGGCTTTGTGATCGCAAAAGAGACAGCACTGTTTCAGGCTGAAGGACGCAGCCATTCTCTCAGCCTCGATGTGCATGACCAGTGGGCGCATATGAACCGGACGGGAATGTGGCGTTTCACCCCGCCAACCCATGCCGTGGTGGCGTTTCACGAAGCACTTCTCCAGCATGATGAGGAGGGTGGTGTGCCGGGCCGTCTCGCACGCTATACGCGGAACCGCGATGTGATGGTGAAGGGTATGCGGGAGCTTGGTTTTTCAACCCTGCTGGATGATGAATGGCTCTCGCCGATCATCACGACATTTTTCTGCCCCGCCGACCGGAACTTCAGTTTCACGGGCTTCTATGATGAGCTCAAAGCGCGCAACTTCATCATCTATCCGGGCAAGCTGACTGAAGCCGAGAGTTTCCGCATTGGTTGCATCGGCCAGCTCGATGAGGGCGTGATGACGCAGCTGCTTTCCGCAATCGTGGAGGTGCTGGAGGTCATGGGCGTGAAGGATTGCAGCCCGCCTCAAATGACCTAGTAGACCGTCTGACCAAACACGTTTTGCAGAAAAAACAGCCCAAAATAGCAGATAGCGCAGGCCAGGACCGGCGTCGCCAGCCAGCCAAGCACGATATTGCCGAGGACGCGCCAGCGAATGCCGGCCGCGCCCTGGAGAATGGCAATGCCCACGACCGCGCCAACCACCGCCTGGGAGCTGGACACCGGCACCAGCGGAATTGTGGGCAGGCCCATTGAGAGCAGCCAGGCTTCCAGCCCGCGCGACGCGAAAGCAAACAGGACAATGGAGTGAGACACGACCGCGATAAACGCGGCGACCGGTGAGATGCGTCCCAGCGAACTGCCGACGGTCATCATCACGCCCTTCGAATAGGTCAGCACGCCAACAGCGATTGCCAACCCGCCGATCAGGAACAGTTGCTGGGCGGCAGACAGGGTCAGCCCGGCGATCTGCAGCTCCGGGAAGGGTGTTGCGGGAATGAAAACACCAACCACATTGGCGATGTTGTTGGCGCCGAGCGCATAGGCGCCGAAGGCGCCGGCGAGCAGCAGCCCCAATCGCAGATAGGCGTCCGTTCGCACCAGATGCAGCTGGGCGTTGCGCAGATAGAGGTGCAGCAACTTGTACAGGATGACCGCGATAATGGCGGACAGAACCGGGCAAATAAACCAGGTGCTGACGATGGTGGTCAGGATTTTCGTGTCGGTGGGCTGTCCGGAGAAAATGTTCCATCCGATAATTCCTCCGACGATCGCCTGGCTGGTGGAAACCGCCAATCCCGATTTGGTCATGAGATAGACGGATATGGCGGCGGCCAGCGCGGTCATGAAAGCGCCCGGCAAGGCGGATATCGCCCCCAGCTTGCCGAGGGTATGGGATGAACCCGCCCCGC
>Ga0209976_10002353_pt1 | contig 10769 bp, 18 predicted proteins | sample SumtaG_FD_182806 | JGI IMG/M metagenome (GOLD analysis project Ga0209976, IMG submission 182806) | Deep subsurface microbial communities from Indian Ocean to uncover new lineages of life (NeLLi) - Sumatra_00157 metaG (SPAdes) (version 2) | ecosystem: Environmental > Aquatic > Marine > Oceanic >... | reverse complement strand
ACTGCAGAGTCAGATAGAGATGAGCATAGAGATCAACTGTACCGTATAGCCGGATTCAAACTATTAAAAATATGGGAATCAGAGTACAAATCAGGCACATATAAGCAAAAGCTACACAAATTCCTCATAAAAGCATAATTTAATATAAGAGGTGATACTATAATACTTTATGAAAAAAAGAGTAACGATAATGATAGAAGAGAACAATGATAGGAAGCTGAGATTATTGCAAGCCAAAACATTGAAAGAGACAAATGATAGCTGCAGTTATTCCACCACCATCAATGATGTGCTAAGGAAAGCCTTGAAATGAAATACAAAATAGAGGAACAATATCCAGATGTGTACTGTAAGAGACAGCACACCCACACTAAGAGATGTCTGCAATGAAAGAAGCAGTAAAAGAACAACTAGTAAATCTATTAGCTCTACATGGAAATACTCAAGTTTATGATGTATTTCGCAAGCTTGGATTCAATGATGTTCATTCAGTTGTGTTTGATTCAATAGAGAACCAACAGAAAGCCGAGAAATGGAATAGATTACAAAAAGCCTTTGTTACCCCTCCAGACTGGGATAAGATAGAATTTTTCGCAGTCAGTGAGATAAACAAAGAGGATTTTAAGCACATAAAGACTTGTGGCTGGACTGCCGATAGCGATCTCTTGACATTCTTTATTGAGAAACACAATGGAGAGATTAAAACTCTAAATTTCACTAGATTAATGAATGCTCTAAAACTAGCAGAATTACTAAAGGAGAAAATAGAAAGTATCAAAAAACATCTTGAAAATATTGAAAGACAACAAATGACAGGAAAAAACCTAGGAGGCGACACACTAACCTCTGGCGATTTTGTATTTATGGCTAATACTCACTTAAGCCTAAAATCAAAATTAAAGGAATGGAAATCTCTACTAGAGGCAGCAAAGAAATGAAAGAGAGAAGAATAAAAGAAGAAATTTACATGGAAATTCTAGCTGCAATACAGAATCAAACCAATGGTGATCCTCCCAAACTTACAAACGTACAGCTTGCAGTTAAGGTCAGTTATGATAAAGTAAAATTATATTGCGAAAGACTTGAAAAGTATGATCTATTAACACTCAAACGTCTGCGATTAACCAGTAAAGGATCTGAGTTTGTCAAATATTTTCGTACTTTTTTCACAGATTTTCAAAATATGAAACAAACATTTTTCAGTGATGATGATTCCTGGAAAAATCTACCTCCTGTCATATTATGGATGCCACCATCAAAATATGACAATCTCTCATCATCTGAGGTTAAAGATTTGTACCAACAAATTAACAATCTTAACGCAACTATAGAACTATTGGAGGAGCAGAAATGAAACATTTCAAACTAATTGGTCCAAAAACCACAAGAGAATTTGATATTGAAGATAATGAGATGATAACGTGGAATGTAATTAAGATTGCAGAGTATGAATCAAAAATAGAAGGAGAAGATCACATTATATCTCAACTAATTGAAAAACAAAGACCTATGCAGAATGAAAACATCTATCCAACAAAGGATTCTGATTTGAAATGAACATTAACGTACTACTCTTACACATATCCAAATCAAACCTGGATGATGCCATAAAGTCAAATCTTGCATCTATACTGGATAAGGCGATACATGATGGAGATACTGTAGCAAGATTAGAAGATAGAATAAAAGGTATAGAAAACAGGCTCAAAGAAGATCTTCTCTCTCTTGGTCACAAACATATTAGTGAAGGAGCCTTGAAGATGTTCAAAGAAATACTACATGGAGACAAGCCAGATGACTAATTATACGAAGTGTTACGAGCAAAAGCAACTTGACCAATTAATGTTAATTCTCAAAGAACAATGGAAAGAGATTGTCAATGACCATATTCCAGAACTAAGGGCGTGTGTCTCATGACAGATGAATTAAAATGTAAGTTACCTAGTAAACTGTTTTACGGCGTCCCTGATAAGTTGTTGTGGAGGTTTGCTAGGTGACAAATAATCTAAAGAGTAATTCAGAGTTAAATTTTTGGTTGACAATCACATTAATTACGGCGTTTGGCTTTGCGGGGTTGATTATGCACACATGACTGAATCTACAAAGCGTAACGCAGTAGTTTGTGCTTCATGTGGTTTAGATATTTTAACTCATGTTAAGATAACTTGGATTAGTTGTCTAGCCTCTCTTTCTGGAGAAATAGAAGTTTATCGTCAAGCCAATAAAGAGAGGTTAGGTAAATGACACTTACAACAGAATGTAACGAGCATGTTATTCATTTTAAACTAATGCAGATTAAAATGATTATGGAAACAGGAGATTGGAAACCCTAATGACAGTTCAATCAAAGGGTTGCAAGAAGCACAAATGGAAAATTCATTATGAAAATTTAACTAATGACCAAATTCTTCTTACATGTATGTATTGTCATATTTGGAGGTTATCTAACTGAATAATCAAACGGTTACGAGTGAAAACATAAACTTTGGTACAAATCCAATAATAATCCCATTTGTTAATCAGGAATGGGATTCAATCCCGAACAATTATGAGGGAATCATTATTTGTGAGTGTGGTCACGGTAAAGTTCATCATAATGGTAAATATGGAAACTGTACTTGTAATGTGGGACATTATAAAAATGAAAAAATTTGTGAATGTCAAGCATTAGATGTGGTTAAAGAGATTTGTGAAGGTCAAGTAACCGAAAGGAGAATCGGGAATGAGTAAATTTACTAAGAAGTGTATGCCTGCTAGACATTCACAATTTTTTGATAACTCCAGTGAGGTTAAAGTTGTAAGTGTTACAGGGGGAACCCTCCGAACAAAAGGGGGAAACAGTAATGAGTGAAAAACTAAGATACAATCTAACTTGTCATAAATGCTTTAGAATTCATAAAGATTTTGTCCCATTACCGAATAAAGATGGGGTTGCAGTTGTATGGTGTAGATTCTGCAAGATTGTTTTAGCACGATTTGATTATGGAACAAAAGCGTACGAGGAAGATAATGACAGTTGAACATTGTGAACAATGTTCTAAAGATTACTGGTCAGGGCACCAAATTTGTTCAAAATGTGGGGCTGAGTTATCTAAATGACACTTCGAGGTAAGAGGTAGTCATCTCTTAAAACATATTAAATACCATATACACCAATTTCCATAAGCCTCAATGAAGCGTAGGATACAAACCCCTAATCCTAGGCAGATTCAACATATGTGCGTGGAGAGGCATGGATTATTAACAAATGATATGATTCTTAATAGTCTTTATATACTAAAACCATAAAGTATTTCTTTATAGAAAATTAATCGTTATACAGATATGTCTAAAAAGATTTCACAGCAAACTCAAGATAAAATATATCAGACTATTCTGTTATATCCGTCTAAAACTAATCTGGACATTAGCAAAGAATTCAATGTATCTGATGATTACGTAGGCAAGATTCATAAAAAATTCACTAAAGCCCAAGATACTGAACTTATTAGAAATGCTGCAGGAATGTTCCTATCTGAATTTCAGACGTGTAGTGACAGGCTCAAATCATACATATCTGAACTCGAAGAACTCAAAGAAGGCAAAAAGACCATCCAGAGAAATAACATGTCTACTGGCAAAATTGAGACAAAGATCATAAAATTAGAACCCCTCGATATTGCAGCTCTAATCAAACTTCAAATAGATGCTACAAAACAAATCTTACACATGGCAGCACAGCCTAGACTAATCACTATTATTCGTGCCATGCGTGACCAGAAATTCAAAAAGCCTGATTTTAATGAGTAGTTTCGAGCCTCTCTACAGAGAGATCGTAGAAGAGATGGAGGAGATGTATGCTACAAGTGAGAATTTAAAGGCTGAGAATGTATGGGACTGGATTCAAAAGTATAGGCCAAACGTAGGAGGAGAGCCACGCAACTTTGATTTGATACCATTTTGGAAAATGTTCTATCTTGATCCACATAAAAGAAAAGGTGCTATCTGTGGCAGGCAGGTCTACAAAAGTACAGCAGCAACTGACTTTTTAGCCCATACCATGACTGTTGGCTCTTTTCGATCTGCAGGATATATCACACATGATCCTGACAGTTTAGAGGCATTCAGTGTGGAAAGACTCCGAGAGGGAACATTTCTGGCTAATCCCCAGCTAGCGCCATTTTTACCGCATGGTAGGGCTAACGTTAAAACAGTAAAATTAACAAACCATTCCAGGGCATATCTCAGGCACTCCCAGAACAATTACGCAAAAGTTGAAGGGCTCACATTACACAGGCTAATCTTTGATGAGACACAAAAGCAAGACCTCACAAAGAAGAGGGTAGCATTTCACACCATACGAGCCAAAAAGGGAGAATCAATAATGTTTGGGATTGGTGGAGAAGAAGGATCATCATGGCATGATTTGTTAATGGAAGAAGCTGAGATATTTGACTGGAAATATGACGACAAATCCTCATATGAAGATTATACAACAGGCAAGAGATGGCGTGGGCATGGCTGGCGACATAAGTTAAAATTTGATGATACAGGCAAAATAACTAACACCCCTGAAGATCTCTCCGACATTCTAGCAGGGAAGCTTCGCAAGATTCACTCCCCAACTTCAGGGGTGGCAACATACAAGATATACCATTTTCCACAAGAGATATTCCCAGAAATTCCATTAACCATATCAGACTGTAAGAAATATCAGATGGAGATACATGATTCGGTAGAATATCAGGCGTTGCATGAATCAGAGGATTTGTATCAAGCTCACTGTATGGGATGGTTTTACGCTTCTAGAGGTAGACCATTAACGTTAGAGATGATTAGGCGATGCTACGATGATAGTATAGGATTTCTAACACCCAGAGAGATTGAAAAGCTAAAAGAGAAACACGGCAGTGAAATGTCTATTATGGCAGGTGTAGACTGGGGATCAAACAAATCAGGCAAATCATATACAGTATTTACCGTACTGTTATGTTTCAAAAAGACACAATATATTCCAGCTCATTTCCAGATAGCATATCAAAAGAAGTTCCTTGTAGAGAGATCAGATGCAGAAGAGGCACATGATCTTATCCCATTAATTAAAAAATATCATGTGGACCATACAGCATGTGATTTGGGATTTGGCAAGTCAGGAGTTAGAATCTTACAGGATGCGTTGGGTCAGTCCAAAGTAAAGGGTGTGTTCACGTTGGGCAATCTCCTAGAGGAAACCCACACATTCCAGATGGATGCTGAACTGGACGAAAAGAAATTTGGAATAAAGAACCCATATCTCAAAGTACACAAGACTGAACGTGTGGATCATCTGGTGGGTATCATAAAGTCATCCATTGCAGATGTAACAGATCCTACAAACAAACGACTAGCTCATCCCAAATTAGTAATCCCATATGAGAATCCCATAGATGTTGATTCGCTGGAACAAGGCCTACTAAAAATAAAACGAGCTGATCTTGAAGATGACACACTAGGCACAAAAGAGGAAGGCGACAAACGCCAGCACGCTGAAAAACTATACGAGCACTATTGGGATGAAGTATCTGCATTAATTCACGCATTTATCGCATATGAGAACTATGATCCATCAGCTTTTATGCCGAAAATTATTAAGCGTAGACACTAAATATAATAATTAAGGCAAAATTTATTCTTCATAATATTCTACATCATTTTCAGAAACAATATCATCAGCAATTTTTGAAATATCTCTCTTAAACTTTCCTCTATGTGGACCATTCACTTGGTAGTTGTAAACTTCTGCTACATGCCGTAAATAACTTCTAAGTGAATCGCTTGTAGATACTGTTTTATTACCCATACTCCTTAATGAATCACATATATCATCAATCTGCTCAAAGTCTATGGAATATCCTCTTTCTGCCAATAATCTAAACATAGATACTACTTCAGGCATATCTAATGGATGAATCTCTTGGTTGTTTTGAACCGTCCCTCTACAATATTTTATCAATAATTCAATTTGTTGATTATTTAATTCCATGTTATAATTCCTTAGAAAGTGATAATAAATATTCCTATATACATTAAATGAAAAAAGTTATTAAGAAATAGCTCAGTTGTTAATAACATAGTGATGTGTTTAGGATATAGATATGGCACAAATTGTCAAAAAGTAGTCAGAACTCCACGTCACACTGACTGCTGGGATAATTATCAGTTATGCTCCAAATGCTCAAAGAATCCATTAACTGAGGATTATCGCTTGGCGAGTAATGTTATTATGAATACTTAAAAGGAATAATTAATTTAAGATAATATGAGTATGGAATCTAAGAAGCCAATTAGAAAGGAAGGATCAACAAAATATTGTAGTAGAGAAGTACCTGTTGCAGATTTCTTCACAAAAGGAAAGCTTCGACCTGATAAAAGGATAGAGCAAAATCAAAAGATAGTAGATGAGATAATACAATCTTATAGGTCACTAGTGAAAGATGGCGCATTTAATGATGTACATGAGGTGGAATTTTCTATTGCACAAGAATTAAAAAGAATTATTGAAAAAAGTACAAGCAAAGACATCCAAGACCTTTAAATGCATATAATTCATAAAACACCAATTTAACTGATGAAAAGTTGGCCTACAAAGTTTTTCGCAGCACCAACACAAAGAACAACTAGAGCAATACGAAAAAAGCTAGGCCAGTTTATCATGCCACCAAGTTATACGCCTAAAGCAACAAATAACAATAATAATTCATTATCCTTACAATCACTCAAACATCACATGAATACACCAATTACAGAATTATCCCCTGGATTGTCCCAACCGGTATGGGGTCCAGAAATATCTACAGTTGGTGCATATAGTAGAGAAGGCTATACTAGCCGTACCTTTGATTCTCCAGCTATAGACTTTAACACACAAGCTATAGCGTTGCAGGTAGATGAGGATGTCCAGCTTGCAATTAATTCGCTAGCATCCCAAGTGACAGGTGGCGAACATTACCTCAATAGTGTATCAAAAGAAATTACAGACTATATGGAGAGATTTACTCATGATATTTCATTTGATGTTTTTGATACAGAATTGGTCAAAGAGTTGTTATGGTATGGAAATTCTATTTGGAAACCTAGAATGGGAATAGCCAATGTAAGATCCTTTGATGATTTGATGCATATTCCTATATCGTCATTTGTCAGGGTATGGTGGGATAGATCCCGACAGCCATACAAGTATGAGTTTAGAGGAGCAGAATATCAAGGGTATCACAATCCAGGCGAGATTATCCACTTTAAATGGAATACTGTTAATGCATCAGCATTTGGTACAGGCTTTGGAGTTGCAGGTACATCGCAGAGAGTATTTGAGATGGTGATAAATGGGGATGACACTCAAACAGTTACCTTACCATCCATGCTAGATAGAAAATATGCAATCCAGTTTATCATGCAGATGGCTAGTCAAAGATATGTAACAAGAAACGTGTATGTTGCACCAGGAGCATCAGAAGATGAGAGGGGACAGTTGCAATCATTTGTGGAGCAATTGCAGATAGGTCAGGATTTGGTGTCAGGGGCTAATTTAGATATTAAAGAATTGGGAACAAACACCCGAACATTCAATCCTACTGAATTTATCGAGACAGTATCATCTCCAATTATGAAGATGTTAAATGACTTTTCAGGCAAACAAGGATCTGAGAGTTCAGCCCAGTATGCAAATGCAGAATCAGCCCAAGACGAAAAGGAAACAGGACTATCAGCATTTACCATTGCATTAAAGATACAGCTAGCAAAGAAATTATTTGAACCATGGTATAAGGCAAACCCATATGAGGGCATGGACTATCTTGCAGGGCTAGTCCCAATGGACTGGTATGACATTAAATTTGAACTTAACTTTGGTACAATGGAAAAGAAAGACATCCAAATTGAGGATTTAATAAAACTGATTGATTCGTATCAACAAAACCCGATACTTATGCAGAACACACAACCACTAATTGACTTGTACAAGATGGCAGGAGTTCCGTTTAATGAGGATACAGAACAAAATATCGAAAACATGTACAATGATCCAATGGGACAGATGGCATTAGATGGTGTAGAAGAACCAGAAGCAGAGCAACCACCACAGGATGATATTGGTGGTGGCGAGATTCCAGAGTTTGATAATTTTACCATGGGCGGTCCACCAATGGATGATGCCATATATGATGATATGATGATTGATGTGAGAGGTGATGGCATCATACCATCTGACTATGAGCAATCAGACGTATCGCAAGATTTCAATTATGGGAGAGATTACGAATGATTGATGATATTAACAATTATGGGAATAATTATTTTATAGATGCTGGTGCTGCAACTACAGGTAATTTTACATTTACAGGAGGTACAGATAGTTACACATTTTATGTAAATGGAACCGTTAGGCAGCCTGTAATACCTGACAAAAACTGGATGCCCTATAGATATTTTGAATATGAACCAATCTGGCATAAAAAATATGCACGATATAAAATTCAAATGGAGAAGATGTGGGATTCTGCATGAAGATAAAGATAACAACCCACTATTACACACATACAATAAACATACCAGAAGCTAACCATCACACATATTTTATTAACGAGTTTTCTGAAGAGATAGTGGAGACATGTAGATAATGCCTGAAGAACCCTTACCACAATGTAGAAAAGTTGTGAGAGAATCATTATTTGGTAATCTCTTGTCATGGTGGCGAAAAAAATAATGCCAAAGAAACTGGAGGATTGTGTTAGAGATGTAAAAGCTAAAGGAGAAGACGTAGATCCTTGGGCTGTCTGTGTAGCTAGTACAGGTGAGAAACCACACTCTGAAAGTATAGAGGAAACAGTAATGAGACAGATATTGGATGCAAGTGCGGAGAACTGTAAATGTCAGAAGAAAAAGACCTACTAATCCTACAAAAGAACACTCCAGAAAAACAGATGGAGCTAAGATATAATGAATTGCAAAGAAGAGGAATTGCAGAGCCTGAACTATCCCGAGCAGTACAAGCAGAGTTTGTGGATTATCCAACACCTCCTGCTGAACCGTGGCCTGGACCAGTTACAGGAGTTGATTTGGCAGGAAACATTAATCTTGATCTAGTGCCAGATACTGGCTTTCCTCCAGTGATACAACCCAACACTGACAAGACACAACCATTTCCAACTCCTAATAAATCGCCATATGGTATAGGAACAACTGGCAGGCCATACAGATCATCTCCAACTCCCAATCCAAACGCAACTGACAGACCAATAGGATCAGCAGCTGATATTTACAGTATAACTAATTTTCCTGCAGAGCCTTCTGTTAATTGGAGTGCTACAGCATCTCAACTAGACTCTGAACCATCAATGGAAGGCGAACACGGCTTTAACGTTACAAAATCAATTCCTGAATGGCGATACCCAATAGAGGACTCGCAGATAGATTTTGGCATTAATATCCCTCCAATCACAATAGAACCATCTGGTCAGTTCAATGAAGCCATAAAAGACAAAGATATTAAAAAATCACTGCTAAAGAAATTAGCGCCATTCCTTGCGTTGTTGGGAACTGGCTTTTCATCCACGCAAACAGTTGATGATTATCTAGATAAAGCACCAGAAGAGCCAGAAAAGAGAAGTGAGTATTTCACACATAACACTCCAGAAGTTATGGCAGAGTTCACATTATCACCATCCCACAAAGGAAAAGATGTATGTGATGATTACGTGGGAGAATCATTTAATCTCATGGATACTCATAACAGGCCAATCCTCCCAAGTGAAGGAAAGGGATATGTGAATTTAGTGCATCCCCACTGTCATTGTACATGGAAGATAACAAAGGCAAAAACTCCTGATTCACTAAACAGAAAGCAACAGTCAGAATTTAGCAAGATAGAATCGCACATCAAAAAGGCAGCCAAAGATCACACGTTACACACTGTCAAGGCTGATGGTGACTTATCCAAACGAACCAGAGGAACAAACCCAATAGTTAAAGAATCAATTGGAAAGATCAGACACCAAGTAAAGTGGCTGTCTAATGATTATCTCAAAGAAGCTAAAAATTCAGCTCTTGAGAATAACGCTACATTATATCTAATCAGGGCGGCTACTGAAACAATCACAGATCATAGAAGTGAGGGAGAACAATACCGTCGCAAGTTATCAGCTAAAGAACTCAACAGTATGGCACGAACTGCAACAGGCAAAAAGATGGACATTAACCACGAAAAAGATTATGCTACTGGTGGTGAGATTTTAGACTCTGAATATGATGCGAATAGAAAAGAGATACAAATGTTAGTTATGGAGACTGACTCGCAGATCAATGATTATATCAATGATGGTTCCATATCTGCAGTATCAATTAATGGCGGAAATCCACGAACTCAAGGTATAGAGCCATGTAACGAGAACTGTTCTGGAAACAACTGTGAAATGTGTAATGTGCCTCAAGGGGTGATATTAGGTGAGCTGGATGGTATTGGCATGACTTGGGTAGTTACTGCACCTAATGGGATAATGTGGAGAGGTGAACATATCCCAGTTGCAACGCCAGGAATCAAAAGTACAATTATTGAGATACTTTAATTAGTTATTAAGATTAAATCAGGGATATGGGAGAATCTACAGAGTGTTGCATATGTGGCTGTAAGGAGGTTTATCTAACAGACAATGATGATTTTGGTTATTGTTATGAATGTGGAGGAAAACACAATCAGCTCTTGGAAGCAATAGGTAGATGACATCTCAAAAAATATCCTAAAAATGCATATAATTATT
>Ga0209976_10002352_pt1 | contig 10774 bp, 8 predicted proteins | sample SumtaG_FD_182806 | JGI IMG/M metagenome (GOLD analysis project Ga0209976, IMG submission 182806) | Deep subsurface microbial communities from Indian Ocean to uncover new lineages of life (NeLLi) - Sumatra_00157 metaG (SPAdes) (version 2) | ecosystem: Environmental > Aquatic > Marine > Oceanic >... | reverse complement strand
CGATGGCGGTTTGAAATTCTGGCTTACTGGGATCATCCCATTCAAAAACATAATGATAGAAGATAGTTTCGCTTATTCTTTCATATTCTTCGTTTGGAATTAAAATAACGTGTCCTATTTCTACAAGTGTTCCTTTCTTAATATTTTTTTTAGTGAATACACCCTTTCCTTTCTTAGGAGAGATATATCTAACTTCCAGAAAGTTGTCCATTGTAATCACTTATTTACGGTTAATGAAAATTCCAATAAAATTATTAATTTATGTCATTTCATTATTGGAGACATAATCTATTAAAACTTCTTTAATAATTAATTTATGGTTTAATAGTACAAGAAAGTAAGAAAATAGAATTTTTAAATTAAATAAGACCATTAAAAGGTTGTAATTTTAGAAAAATATTGATTTTTTTAATATTCTCTTTTACAGTAATGATAATATAATTATTATCAATTACAGAAAATTCTTTATTTTTAGTAATATCACTCTCATTAAATACAATAATTGATTTTTCTTTCCACCATTTAGGCTTATGAATTTTTATTTTCAAATCTTTAGAAAATTCTAGATTTAGCTCGATCTTAATTAAATTTGATGAGGATTCTATTGAGATTAATGGAGAATTAAATTGAAAGTTTTGATCATCTATTTTAGGATGAATAATTAAGGAATCATAGTTTGCTTCAATTCCGGCAAGCTTAATAACAGATAATAGATAACATGCGTGTATATTGAGATTCATTAACGGAAAATCACACATTGGGGTAAGAAGGTGGTAAAATGCTTCGCCTGCGTTTTCGGCATAATCGGCAATATAAGCATCAGGACCGCTCCAGATCCCGTACCAAATATCAGGGTACGCTTCTGCTCTTTGGGCTAAAGAATTTTTTTTTAATGAATTATATGCTTTTTCAGTATCGTATTGGGAATAGCCCCATGTTAAAAGTGAATTCATGGCGTGCCAGACACCCCCGTTAACATCCCATCCCTTAGGTAAGATCTTATGTGGAGTTTTTTCAGGAGGGAATGAGATATATTGACCTATAGGTGAAGGTTTATCTAAGTTATTATAAATCTCATCGATTAAAACGGTAGCTTGTTCTTTTTCTAAGATTTTTGAAATTAAGAGCCAATTATGATGTTCTAAATATATATTTTTATCGCCAATTGGGTTACTGTTTCCATCCCAGCCTCTATAGAACCATTTGCCATTCCAAGACTTCATAACAGCCCGTTTTAACTCATCGTATTTTTCTTTACATAGTTTAGCTAAATCGGTATTATATTTTTCAAATAAAGGAATAACTTTTAGAATAATATAAAGAGCAAATGCGGAATTAAAGTTTGATTCGCCGTATTTTATAAATTTCTTGCGGTCTTTGACCATTAATGAGATACCATCGGACCAATCTCCATCATTACATTTGATTAATCCATGCTCTCCAAAACCCACCTTTTCGGAAAACAAGTAATCAAAAGCAATATACAACTTCTCAAGAATCGTTGATTCCTTCTTAGGAGGTCTTGAGTAAAAAGGTATTTTTTCGTGTAAAAAGTTAAAGTCCCTCGTTGTATAGATATATTCAATTATTCCCCATATTAGAAAAATATAAAGATCTGAAGGTTTGGCATGAACAGATCGAGTAAATGTTTTGGCAAATCCATATATACTATAAGGTAATTTGCCATCTGGGCGCATAAAGGAAATGGCATATGTTAAATACTCTTTCGCTAATTGGGGATCTATAAAAATTATTGAATTAAGGTATAGCATATAATCTCTTATTGCTCCATCAAGCCCGTGTCCAAATAAATAAATTGAACCCTGAGGAAATTTATGTAAACCAAGATATTCGTCTAAAAAACAAGCACTTCTAGTATAATAGGAATGCCATTTAGTTTCGCGTGCTAACCATGAATCTTTTTCACAATTAAGTTCTATAAAGGAATATTTCCACTTTTCAGCGTTCCACTTAAGTATTGACGCTTCTGATGTGATTTCTCGATATTTGTCAATTAAATCAGGTATCTCATCTTTTTTACTATATCCAAAGATTAAAACAATTTTCTGTACTTCTTTTGGTTTTAAATCAATTTCAGTGCCAATTCCAAGACAGGGATCCTTGATATAATTCGGGTTAATTTGATTTTCAGGAATGTTTGATTTTTCCCAGTTGATTTTTAACTTAATTCTTTTTTTTTTAATAATGTTCTCAGAATTCCAAAAAACTCTTTTAGCAGTACCTTGTATCATCGATAAAAATAACGTTTTTGGATAATAATTATGTTTGGATGGTTCGTCTGGTTTATTAGGTGGATTTTTTTTATATTTAGGCTTAAGATAAATTGACTGTGATTCTGAATGATAAGAACAATTAAAATTGAATTTGCTATCAAACTTTTGCCTTGAACCATCTGTATCAGTTCTGGTTAATTTCTGTGAAATCTTAATTAGTTTACCTATTAAATTGAGAAATTTGCTTTTACCGAACTTCTTTCTATTTTTAGCAGTTACCACTAAGGATCTTAATATATGAAGCAAATAGATATCCCAAAGATCAATAATTTTAACATTTTTAATCGATTCATTTTCAGAATTGTTTGATATAATAATCTCAGAAATAAAAACGGGATCATTTGAAAACGGAGCACAAATATTATGAGTTATTTCTAAATTTTGTTTTTGAATCTTTTTTTGGAAATACCCTATTCCGAAAATTCGTTCATAATTATATTTCCTATCAGAATTTTCCTTATTGTATAAATCAGACCAAAATTCTCCGGAATTTTCCAGACTAAAAAAAGCAATTCCTCCTCCAAGCTTTTTCTTTTTCTCATCCCTATAAGTCAGCCATTGAAATCCTCGACCTGACTCTAAAACTTGGACATGACCCCTATTATGAGCTGTTGCTGTAATTCTATCATTTCCAATTTGATGAAAATGATCAATTGAAAAACCATATGTAGTAGGGGTTTTAGCTATTGGTTCAATATATTGATTACAAGTATAATTATATGCTGGTAAATCAAACTTATCTGTTATCCAACGACCAAAATTACCATTACCCTTCATAAGATTAAATCTCCTTTTTATAAAAAATAGAATCTGCTAATAGTTATATTAAATGTTTTTACTTAAAAAGTTAAAATTTTATTATTTAATCTTAGCACGCCGTTTATCAATATGAAGTAATTAAGAAATATTTTAAATCTATTAATTATGACGAAATATTAGAAGATTTTAATATGTTATTTTTTGATAAATTCTATTCTACACAACTTTTTTTTAGAAATATTAATAAAGGACAATAATTAATTTAGTAGCTTTTTCTGAGGTTTTTCAGATATTTCAACATCTATTTCTTCTTCTTTTTTAAACGGTTTCACGGGTTTGGACTCGTCAAGTGCATTATTGCACGCCCAACATGCGTTTTCTAATTCTATTAGAGCAAGGGTACATTTATTGCAATAAAATGCTCCGCAATCCTTACACATAAACATAAATCCCCCTAATCTCCCCTTACATACGAGGCAAATCTTCTTTTCTTTGGAAACAGATACTTCCTCTTCCGTGACTTTTTCAGGTTTAGTGAAAATTCCCCTCACTCCAATGTCACCTTCAACACCAAGGACTTCTTCATGCTTTAAAAACCTAATAAAAATTACACACTCAACAATGTAAAAAATGAGAAATATAAAATTAATTATCATTATAGAAAAGTCAGCTACAGTAGCATAAATTAAATTAATCGCACCCACACTTATTAAAATAATGCTGAATAAATACCAATACTTAATATTTCGGGAGAAAAATTCAGGTTTGAATACCGTCGGGGACATGCTCAAAAAAGTTCCAAAGATGAATAAAGTGGGAAAGATTAAAATTGGCGTATCTCCTTCTCGCATTGATACATGGGCCATATAACCCACACTTATTCCTATAAACAAGCTTCCTATAATAATGAAAGATGTAGCCGCCCTTAGTTCCCTCTGAGACCATTTCATAAGCGTAAAATAAGTATGTAACAAATATAAAGCCGTTATAGTAAACGCAATAGGAATAAATTGATATATTGCCAATTCGTAAGGCAGGATAATAATCGATATGATAATTAATATACATGCGAATGTAGCAAGATGTATTCTTTTATTAAGGATCTTTTCATATGTATAAAAATAAAAGATAAAAGCTACAAAGTAAGAGATAAATGCACACTTATATAACCACACGTTAATTAATGGTGGATTATCAAAATTTCCCCGATAAATATGCCCGATATAATCCCCTTCTAAATAAAAAAAGCTAAGGTTTAGCAAATTTAAATTGATCGTGAGAAAAACAAACATCCAAGCATACGCATTGACAATAGATTTTTCGTTCGGATTTTCTTTTCTCTTAGCCAACCCAAAATATCGGATGGATGTAATTAATGTAAGAAGGGTTGCTATACCGATTAAATAAATATCAAAAACACTATAAATGATAACGTCTGCCATTTCAGATCAAGTCTTTTAAAAACGAGATTTTACTTTAATGTAATGATTGAATATACTACTATTTAAATCTTATATCATCGATTTTAAAAAAAAACAATAAAAATTTTCTTTCCTTTACTTTTAATCTGGACCTTATTTTTGTTCTTTTTACATAAATAAGATAATTAAACAAAAGTGGGTATATAACGATCTCAAATTAGTAAACACTTACACTTTAATAAAGTTAAAATATTTTTATTCAATCGTAGCATGCCGTTTATCTATATCTTCTTCCGAGACTTCTAAAATTTTCATTAAAGTCCCTCCTATAGAATCCAATACCGATAAGGTAGAAATATCAAATAGACTAGTATAAGGGGCTAATGTCTTTTGAGATAGGGCTTTATCTTTACTCTTTCCTTCTATTTGGATAATGCAATCGGATATTTTTCCAATTGTACTGTTTACATTACCAGTTAATAAAGCAATTTTTCCGCCTATTTTTTTCGCTTTATTAGCTATAGCAACTGGAGATGTTGTTTCACCACTGCCACTAATTAAAATAAGCAAATCATCCTTACTATATTGGTGGGTTACCGCGTCAGATACAAAACAGGAATTAATTCCTAAGTGCATTAATCTTTGGGCAAAACAACGACCTATAAAGCCTGATCTTCCGGCTCCATAGACAAACACCATACTATCAGAATCTTTTATACGAAGGATTAAATCAATTAATTGAGCAATTTTATTAGTATCAATCATTTGCTCATTTTTTTTCACTTGATTTGCAATCTCAATCATAGTTTTGTGAAAAATTTCCTTAATTTCATCTTCATTCATTTTTCAATTTCCTCTTTATTTTTACTCCTCTCTATACTTTTCTGGATTAACACATCTACGCCATTCTTCTACAGTTTCTTTGGGGCCTAATCCTATGAGCAAATCGCCCTCTTCAAAAATAAAATCCGGTTTAAAACTATAAATCCATTTATCCTCTCTTTTTAACGCTATAATATGAAAACCTCTTTTATACCGGCTATCCTGGAGTTCATGATAAGATTTTGCCTTAAAATAAGAATCTTCGGATAAATTTTCACGGACGACAATCTCTTCGGTTTCTCTAATTGCTTTTTGTAAAATACTATGAGGTTCAAATCCTTTTATTATATTTTCAGCTATATGTGCAGCAGCATCAGCTATTAATTCACATGAAAACACAATTCTCATAATCCCCACAAGATCTCGCGGAGACTCAACTAAATGAGCAAAATCTAATAGATCCTTTTCAAACGCAATATTTAGACCATCCATTAATTCTTCCATTTCAAGAATATCTTCTGCCAATTCATAATTATTAAAAAATAAAGATGCTAACGCCAACTCTATCATAGTTTCGGAAATATCCGTTATTTGAACATAGGTTCTTTTAAGCTCAGTTAACTGTTCATAAATCTCTTCATTTTCAAGATCAAATTCAAACTTCTTTTTTTCTTTACCGATTTCAAACGAAATAGGTTCTTCATCGCAACAGAGCTTTTTCATATCAATGATCAGCTCGATTTCACCTTTAATTATTAAGATATCATTTTCCTTTACAATCTCATCTTTATTAAATAGCCATTGATCATTTCTTTTGATGACAATTAAATTAACTCCATGTTGAGATCTGAAATGTATTTCTTGTCGCGGTTTTCCCGCAAATTCGCATCCCTTTGTTACTTTAATTTTAACAATAGGTTCTGGAACTCCCCAAATCCCAAAAAACTGAGTAAAATCAGTTATATCGCTATTTATATATACAACTCTCGCAATATCAGACAAAGCATCGCTAATTTTATCGATAGAATACCCCATGACTACAATTGGTTCTAAACGTTTTGCTTCCTTAATGCCTCCAGCTTGAGTTTGAATAATCTGAAAATTTAAGAGGTAGGTTAGCTCATGAATTCTTCCTTCTAATTTATAAGCCTCATCTGCAATCTCTTTACTTCCAAACTTGATTGCGCTATAAGCAAGATCGATCATTAAGTCAATATTTTGCTTCATCTCTCTTAGGATATCCTTAAGAGATAATGGCTTATACCTAAACTTTTTCTTAGGTTTCATATCGTTTTATTCACTCATATTTTTCTATTTATTGTTTCTATATAAATATTATGATAAAAGTAATCAACAATAGAGGGGTTAAGAAATCCGCTAATGATGTAACAAAAGGGATTAAGAGATTGTTTGGATCCTTTCCTTTTTGAAATAAGTAAATTGAACTTATAAATAATAATATAAACAAGCAAAAAAATAATGAAAGAATTGTCAAGATGATTATAAAAATAATTAAAAACGGATTGATTATGTTAATCCCTGTAGAAATTCCTATCATAAATCCTAAAAATATCAAAACTAATAGGCTTAATAAAATCGTAATTAATAATCCAATAAAGTCCTCAACTAATCTTTCAGATTTTTGAACCTTAGGAGGTATTGAACCAATATGAAGGTGAGTTGTTAAACGCGAAGTTAGTACTGTACAAATATCACCTATTAAAGAATTGAGTGAGGGTAATATTAAAAGAATAATAGGAATAGCATAGATTATTTTCTCATTTATGGATAAAAGAGTACCTGAAAGAAGCCCCATAAACGAGGAAATTATCACGATAATTATTGACTCTTTAAAGACCTTTTTGAAATACTCCATTTTAAGGAACCCCCAACATTATAAGTATAAAATAAAAACAGATAACAGTAAAAAAATCATCAACTGCGGTCATTATTGGATTTACAACATTATTGGGATTAAATCCATACCGAAAAGCTAAATAATTTAAGAAAGTAGATGTTGGAATTGAAATTGTTAAAGTAAGAAGAATCGCCATAATAGGTATTATGATAAGCATTTCCATTGATATCATATACATTTTTATTAAGAAAAGATCCAACATAATACTAATGATTCCAATCATACACGCTGTTACAATAGAAAGCGCATAAGTGGCAAGCACATTTTCAATCCAAGATTTTGTATTGAATTCTCCAATTATTAAATCTTTAGAAGTTCTAGCTATAAAGGGCCCACTTAAACTTCCCCGAAGGGATAATAAGGCGGGGATAATAATGATTAAGATAAGAAAGCTTTTGAAAGTTAATATTAGAAGCGTGAGAATTACACCAGCAAGAATATCTCCAATTATCGAGACGATCTCCGAAGGGAAGGTTTCTTGAACAATCTTTCCCTTAGTATCTTGTCTCTCCATCTTACATCATCGTTACAATTTATTGAGAATTTGGAATTGCTTTCCAGCATAATTGTATAATACTTTTAATCTTGAAAATTATTAAAAATTTCACAATAATTTAGTTAGATACCATATTTCACTTTCATTACTACGGCGTTTATGATTAAAACGAAAAGAATTATGATACTCAAAACGTAAAACATATTAGCAGAATAAATTTCAGCAAAATACCCCCCAATGAGGGCGCCTAAGAAGTTGCCAAACCATCCAAGACTCAAAACTAATCCGAATCCGAACCCGATTCTTTTTGGATGCACAAAATTATTGACTGCCGACAATAGCTGGGGATAAATAATATAAAGTAAAAAGCCCACAATACCGAAAAAGATCAAAGTAATAATCAAATCACTGGTATTTAAATAGATATACAATGAAAACAGGCAAATTAATAAAGTACTAACTAAAATAATGGATTTACTCATCCCGAGCTTAGATTTAAAAATACCTGATGAGTAGGCCCCAATTACACCAAAAAGTATTGTAAAACCTAAAATCAATCCAGAAAATTCGGACACTAAGCCGGTTTTTTCAACTCTAAGATAAGTTGCCAGATTAATAATTACCATTGTGTATGCGGCGGCATAAATGATATAAGTACCAATAATTAAACATATTAAAAATTTTTCGGGTTTGTTTTCCTCGTAGTTCTCCAAGTTTAAATCTAAATTATTGTTGTCCAAATAATAATCTTCAAATTTTACCTTTCTAAAGTTGAAAAAGATTACTATAAACAAAATAAAAGTTATTATCGACCAGGTTATTAAGGCGAATTGCCAGGTAAAAATGATAATTATTATCACAGATAAAAAAACAGCAACACATTTCCCCATATCTCCGGCAGCACCTTGCCGTCCTAACATGATATCTCTTTCCTCTACATACATTTTGCTGGTATTTGCATACGAAATGGAGTGCTGAAACCCTAAAGCTATGCCGATAAACGTGGCAAATATTAACAAACTTATAAAGTCAAAAGAAAAAATAAATAGAAATGAGGCTAAGGCCAAAAGAAATATTCCTATTTTTATTAAAAATTCAGAATATTTATCCGTAAAATATCCTACAATAATTTGAGAAATAGTCAATGCTAGGGCATTAAAAGCAAAAATCAGGCCTGTCTGAAACCAATTTAAATGAAATGATATGAAAAAACTTGCCATTAATATCGGGAGTATAAAAGTTATTCCATCATTTAAAAAATGATAAGAATAAAGTCGATTCTGAATATACTTTCGTTTATCCTTTTGTGTGCTCATTAATGTAATAAGCTCTTAATTACATAAAAATCTCTTTAATTTGAGGATTTTCACAATAAGTTCATCCAGTCAGGATTTATTTTATTCAATGCTTTTTCAATTTCTTGTCTAACATCCCAATTATCATCTCCGAGTGCGCTTATAAGTGGTTTTAACGCTTTAGCATCTCCTATCTCAGCTAAAGCGTTTGCTGCCGCGATTCGAATTTTAGGATCACTATCTTTCAATAATGTGGTAAGAGGGGTGAAGTCTTCAATATTTTTAAGTTTGCCGAGAGATTTTGTTGCCCAACTTTTTACAAATACATCCTCATCGTTTATGCAAGAGATTAAGGGTCCCAGTGCTTCATCTGTTCCAATCTTAGCTAATAGATTCACAGCTTCTCTCCTTAATTTCCAATCTGAGCTATTTAAAAAGTTTTTAGAACGATCTATGATTCGTTTTCTGATCTTAGGAACATCAAATTTAGATAATGCATTTGTAGCTTCCCTCCTTACACCTGACTTTTCATCATTAAGTAAGTCTAAAAGAGTATCAATATGGTTCTCATTTCCAATTTTTCCTATTATTTTAGCGCTAAACTTACGTATTTGCCACTCTCTAGCATTTATTCCTTCAAGAACTAATTCATTCACTTTGTTATTTGAAATTTTTATAATAGCATTATACGCTAAATTTCTAATTCTTGAATCTTTACTATTAAGTAACCTTATTAAGATACGCATCGCATCTGGATCATCCCCCGCACTTGATAATAGTTTTACAGCTTCCCTTCTGGCGACTAAATTTCTTTTTTTTAGTACATCATATACTTCCTCAAATGACTTCGAATGTACTAATATTTTATCAAGTGCCTTAACTGCTAGCTTCCGAATATTCTCATCTTTATCTTTTAGTAAATCCAATAAGGGTTGTATACTTCTTTTACTTCCAATATTACCCAAAACAGTTATTGCAGTCGTTCTTACCTCTAGATCATCGTCCCCTAGATTTTTTATAATGTGAGATACTCTATTTGATGGGATTATTTTTTCTAAGGCTCTAATAGAATTTTTTCGGACGATTGGATTGGTATCGTTCAATAGTTCTATTAGAGGATTTACTGCTTCTTTATTGCCAATCTTCCCTAATATAACAGGTATGGCCTTTTTTATATTTAGTTTTTCAGATGAAAGGTATGTGATAATTCTATGTATATCTGCTTTCTTGCCTGTCTTTATGATTACTTTAATTAAGATCTCATGAAGTTCTTCATTTCGGAATTGTAAGACTTCAATTAATGCCTCTAAAGCATCGACCACACCTTCAAGAGAAATTATAGCTGATTTTTTTACTTCGATATTAGAATCTCCTAATGCTTCTTTTAAAAAACTTAATGAATCGAATTTATCTATTTTTCCAACGGCTTCAATTAATCTTTTCCTTACATTCCAATCCTTTTCATTCTTATATTGAGTTTTTAAAAAATTAGTACCCTCTTTTTGATAACATTCAGATAATAATTCTATAAGCTTAATTTTAGCATCTGAATGAGACTCGTTCAAATAAATACTTTTAATTTCTTGGAAATGAGTGCTATCTTGAAAATGAATTAAATTTTCTATAGCTTTAGTTCTCCTTTCTGGTTCATTTGCTGTTACAATTATAGATAAATTTTCATCAAAACCCAACAGTAAAACCTATTAATCAAAACATTCAGTTAAACAAAAGAAAAAAATACTTTTATTTATGTATTTAGGTTATTTTTG
>Ga0209976_10002351_pt1 | contig 10777 bp, 13 predicted proteins | sample SumtaG_FD_182806 | JGI IMG/M metagenome (GOLD analysis project Ga0209976, IMG submission 182806) | Deep subsurface microbial communities from Indian Ocean to uncover new lineages of life (NeLLi) - Sumatra_00157 metaG (SPAdes) (version 2) | ecosystem: Environmental > Aquatic > Marine > Oceanic >... | reverse complement strand
CTGACAGGCAGGGCGGGAATATCCTTGCTGATGTCCTCAAGCCACTTCTCCTATCCTGCCGAGAAAGCAATCTGTATCAGGTTTGGCACGACTCTTGTTGCATTCTCCACTGGAATGATCCAAGAGTACTATCTATCATGAAGATCTTCAACAATCAGTCAGCGGTCCTGTTGAAGCGCTCGCTGAATCTACTCATGCGACACAACCGCAACATTTCTGAGAATGTTGCGAATCTCAACGTGATCGGTTATGAGCGGAAGCCCACCCGCTTCCTGGATGAGTTATCGGAGGCCCACCGCCGGACTGCGCTTCATACCACCCAGCCCCGTCATATCACCCCCGACCCCGCCGAGCAACCGCCGCCGGAGTGGGAGCGAGGGCCCGTGGAGATTACCCGTGAAATGACCGATCTGGCCCAGAATCAGATCAGATACGATTTTTCCGTACGGGTGATGCGCCGGAAGTTTGAGGGTCTGACACAGGCCATTACGGGCCGCATCCGGTGATTATTGGTGGAAGGAACGGTATGAAAATTCAAGGCTTATTTACTATCTTCGGTCATGTAGCGCGGGGAATGACCCATGAGCTGACGCGGCTGGAAGCCGTTTCTGAGAATATCTCCAACGCCAACCAGGTGGCGGCGGATGGTGAGCCGCTCTATCACCGCAAAACGGTTGATCCGCGGCTCCGGGAGGAACCGTTCCGGTCCTTCTTGCGTGATAAAAGGTTGAGCCTGAAGCGGACGGATCGTTCCCACTTGCCGGGGATCGGCGAACGTACCCGCTGGTATGGCGAGCCCTGGCCCGAGACGAAAACCATTATCCATCCTAACGAGCGGATAATCTACGACCCGACCCATCCCAAAGCCAATGCCCAGGGTTATGTCCGCACGCCGGATATCAACGTGGTGCAGGAGATGATGGACCTGATCACCGCCACCCGGTCGTACGAGGCGAACACCACGGTACTCAACGCCGCCAAGCGGGTGGCGAAGCGGACACTGGAGCTGTAACAGACCGATGGAGATAAACAGTACACTGATTCAGGGGCTGGCCCAGACGATTATCGGTGGTGGACAGCCGCCGCCGCAGCCACCGCAGCCACCGGCCGCGGAGCAGTCGGCAGGCACAGTGGAGCCCTCAACGTTGTTGGCTGTGGCTCCCGAGCAGGCTACCGAACCGGCCCAGGTGAACCAACCGGAGAATGGTACCGGCATCCTGACCTCAGGGGAAAAGGAGATACTTGACATCTTTTTCAACGGGCAGGAAGAGATGGATTCAACCTTGTATGGACCCCAGTCGTCCAAACCGGCCCTACTCGGAAACTTTCTTGATTTAAGAGGGTAAGATGAAAATTCCAGAAAATCCGATGCGCATTGATCCCAAAGGTCTCACAGACCCCGCAAGTCCTCAGGAGCAGAAGGGCAAAGTCAAGGATGTCCGGTTCAGTGATCAGCTCAGGGAACTGCTGTATTCGGTAAATACCAAGCAGGCCCAAACCAACGAGGAAGTTGGCAAGGTTGTCACCGGTGAATCGGAAGACCTGCACAATGCCATGATTGCTTTGGAAGAGGCCAGTGTCAGCTTTCAGTTAATGTTAGAGATTCGGAACAAGATGCTGGAAGCATATCAGGAAATTAACCGCATGAACATCTAACACCATTGGGAGGAGCGGGGTAGAATACCATGCCGCCATTATTGCAACAGATCAGAACATTTCTTGACCAGTTCAGCGTCGGACAACGCGTGGCGCTTTTTACCGTTTTAATAGGGATAGTCAGCGCGATCATTGCTCTGTCACTGTGGGCTAACCGGCCCGAGTATGCATTGCTGTACAGCGATCTGGCGCCGGAAGATGCCAACGAGATCGTAAGTATCCTTCGTGATGACGGAGTAGCTTACCGTCTCGGTGCCGGCGGCACGACCGTCTACATTCCTGCGGATAACGTGTCGGAATATCGGCTCACTTTTGCAGCAACGGGCGTGACCACCGGCTCTGTCACCGGATTTGAACTCTTTGACGAGCAGCGGATGGGTATGACCACCTTTATGCAGCGGGTGAACTACCAGCGGGCTCTGGAAGGAGAGCTGGTCCGGACGATCAACCAGATGGATGAGGTGCGGATGAGCCGGGTTCATCTGGTGATGCCCGAGAGGAAGTTTTTTGAGGAAGGGGAGCTGGCCTCCGCCTCGGTAGTTCTCCACCTGGAATCCGGGGCATACCTTCCGCCTAAGCGGATTAACGGCATTGCCGCAATGGTTGCCAACAGCGTTCCCGATCTGCGTGTGGACAATGTGTCTATCGTGGACGCAACCGGGAAGCTGCTCACGGAGGTGATTCGCGAGGGTGAGGAGGGGCCCATCGGGAGCCGCAACTGGGAAATCAGACGTTCGGTTGAAGAGAATCTGCAGAAGAAAGTTCAGGATCTGCTCGATGATGTAATTGGCCCCGGCTCCTCTATTGTAAAAGTATCTGCCGACCTCAATTTCGAGCAGCTGGAGCGGACTACGGAGTTCTATGACACCGATGAGGCCGCCGTGCTGAGCGAGGAACGCAACGTGGAGCAGTTTACTGGAATGGATACCGCCAGCCGCAACATCGAGCAGACGGTGACCAATTACGAGCTGAACAAGACCCTGGAACACTTTGTGGCCAGCTCGGGTGATATGCGGCGCCTGACTGTGGCGGTGCTGGTGGATGGGTCATATGACATCGGCGACGGGGAAGGGGAACCCATTTACATTCCCCGACCTCAGCAGGATCTGGATCGAATCCAGGATCTGGTGATTAATGCATTGGGTATCGACCCTGTCCGAGGCGACCAGATTACGGTTGAGACCATGCAGTTCGATCGCGAGGACGAGCTGGCCGAGTTGGCCTCCATCCGGACGGTTGAACGCCGGGGCCGCTGGAATACTATTGCTACCAACGCTGCTATGGTGTTGGCCGTGCTCATCTCCCTGATCCTCCTGTTGAGAATGTTGCGGTCTACTGCGACGAAAGTATCCGAGACCATGGCGTTACCGCCCAGGAGGGTAGGCGTACTGGTGGGCGGTCCCGAAGAGATTGAGGGAATACCCGGTGCCGCTCCCGCGCTGGAAGCCCGGGGCGAGTTGGAAATGATTACCGATGAATTCCTTCAGAAGCTATCCCCCGAAGCCCGGGCGCAGTTGGAAGCCCAGGATCGGATTACCGAGGAAGTTACCAAGTTTATTGAGGAGAATCCTGAAGGTGCCGCCGCGCTGATTCGTATCTGGACTTCTGGTGCGGCTGAACCCGAGGAGGAATAATATATGGTGGAAGAAGCGGCCAAGACAACCCAAGATGCTTTGGCAGAAGCCGAGGCCCAAAAGGTCGTGAAGATCGCTGCTAAGATGAACTCTGGTGGGGATATGTCCCCCAATGAAAAAGCGGCTGTGCTGCTGATTGCGTTGGGTGTCGCCACTTCGGCGGCGGTGCTGAAATATCTACCCGAAGAGGAAGTGGAGCGACTCTCCATCAACCTGGCCAAGTTGAAAGATGTCTCCTCTGACAAGCTTCAGAAAGTCATTGCGGACTTCCACGAAATGATGATGGCCCGCCAGTACGTTACGAAGGGGGGACTGGACTATGCCAAGCAGGTTCTGGAGAAAGCCTGGGGTTCGCGGAAGGCCGAGGAGATACTCAAACGCATAGAGGCCGCTACGGAAGTGAGCGCGTTTTTTCTTTTGCAGACCGTTGACGATGCCCAGCTGCTCAGTTTCCTGCAGGAAGAGCATCCTCAAACGGCGGCCCTGATCCTGTCTAATCTTAAGCCTAAACAGTCCGCCAGCATTCTTTCCGCGCTTTCGGACGAGCACCAGACCGAGATTGCGTACCGCCTGGCCACCATGGAAAAAACCTCACCGGAGATGGTCATGGAAATCGAGAACGTATTGCGGGAGCAGGTGGGCGATGTCTTTGGCACTGATATGCACAGTACCGGCGGCGCGTATGCCGTGGCTGAGATTCTCAATAACGCCACCCGGGCTGCTGAGAAGAACATCCTGGATCACCTGCGGGAGCGCGACCCCGAACTCGCTATGGAAATCGCCAACCTCATGTTCCTGTTCGAGGACATAACGACCCTTTCCGATCCCAGCATCCAGAAGATCATCAAGGAAGTGGATACCAAGACCCTGGCCCTGGCCATGAAAACTGCCAACGATGAGCTGCAGGCCAAGATATATAACAACATGTCGGAACGGGCGGGTGGCATGCTCAAGGACGAGATTGAATTTCTGGGGCCCGTCCGGGTGGTCGAGGTGGAAGACGCCCAGACCAAGGTCCTGGATGCCATCCGGCAGCTGGATGAAGCGGGTGAGATTACCATTACCCGTGGCGAAGCTGAGGTACTCGTCGAATGAGTACAGCCAGTGTAATTAAACTGCAGCGCCCGGTATTCAAATTTTTCGGCTTGGGCGGGCAACCGGAAGACGGGGGCGAGGAACTCGTTAAGGAAACCCGGGAGGAAAGAATTACCGAGAAGACAGCCAGCCAACTGTTGTTGCTTCAAAGCCGGGTGGAGCACCTTGAACGGGAGCTGCAAGAAGCCCGTGAACAATCATATAACCTGGGATTTCAGGATGGACTGTCTGGGGAACGGGAAAAACACAGTAAAGAATTGGAAGCTCATGCGCAGCAATTCAGGGAACTGGCCGAACGACTGGAAAAGGAGTTTGACCAGGCCCTGACGAACATGGAGGAGCCCCTGTTGCGCATGAGCTTTCACATTTCCGAGAAAATCCTGACTGTACCCTTACCCGAATCCATCAGGCATGGGGCCCTGGCCGGGACTATCCAGTCGTTTCTCAAAGAGGTGCTTCATGAAGGAAGCGTGGTGATTCACGTATCCCCGGAAGACCTGGCCTTTGTGCAGTCTGAGGAGATGTCTGAAAAGCTCAGGCAATCCTTCCCGGGCAGGATCCGGTTTGTAGCCGATGAGGGTCTGGCCGCCGGCGAGTGCCTGGTGGAAACTCCTGAGCATATTATTGACGGCCGCTACCGGACCCGGCTGGCAATACTGGAGAGTAAGCTGACATGACGTTATCCGACCATCTTGCTCCCAAACTGGCCCGCCGGCTCGATAATCTGGATATGCTGGAGCCCTACCGTATCGATGGCCGGGTGACCGAGGTGGTGGGTCTGGTAGTGGAAGCAACCTGTCCGGACGGATCCGTGGGGGATCTCTGTACCATCGATGTAGAGGGCAGTGAGCCTATCAAGGCTGAGGTGATGGGTTTTCGGGATGGCAAGATGCTCCTGATGCCCCTGGACGCTACCGTGGGTGTGGCCGTAGGCAGCCGGGTTGCGCTCAGTTCCGAGGCTCTGACTGTTCCGGTGGGGCGGCAGCTACTGGGCCGCATCGTTGATGGGATGGGACAGCCAATTGACGGAAAGGGACCCATCCAGGCCGATAGTTACCAGTCGGTATACAACCAGCCGCCTGAGGCGATGACCCGCAAAATTATCACTGAACCTTTTTCCACCGGGATCCGGTCCATCGATGGCCTGCTCACTATCGGGCAGGGCCAACGCATCGGGATCTTCTCCGGCAGCGGGGTCGGCAAGAGCGTCCTTTTGGGGATGATCGCACGGCACACCGACGCCGAGGTGAACGTAATCGGCCTGATCGGGGAGCGTGGACGCGAGGTGCGGGAGTTTATCGAACGCGACCTGGGTGAAGAAACATTGAAGCGCTCGGTGGTAGTAGTGGCGACCTCCGACCAGGCGGCCCAGATCCGGGTGAAGGCGGCCATGGCGACCACGGCTATTGCTGAATTCTTCCGGGATCGCGGGCAGGAGGTTATGCTGCTGATGGATTCCCTTACGCGGGTGGCCATGGCTCAGCGGGAAATTGGCCTGGCCGTGGGCGAACCGCCCACTACCAAGGGATATACACCATCCGTGTTTGCCCTTTTGCCCCGACTGCTGGAACGGGCTGGTACCAATCCCCACTCCAGTATTACCGGTCTTTATGCGGTGCTGGTGGAAAGCGACGACCTGACTGACCCTATCGCCGACGCCGCCCGATCAGTGCTCGATGGCCACGTCGTTCTTTCACGTGATCTAGCCAACCGCGGCCAGTACCCGGCAGTAGATGTACTTCAGAGCGTCAGCCGGCTCCGTCGGGAAATCACGGATCCAGAGCATAACCTGCTCGTGCAGCAGGTAGTGGAGCTGCTTTCGGTGTACCACGATTCGGAAGACCTCATCAACATCGGTGCCTACAGCCCGGGCAGTAATCCGCGAATTGACTACGCGATCGCAAATATTGACAAGGTATACGCCTATCTGGCCCAGGATGGCTCTGCCAAATCCGATTTTGAGACGGCCAGGGCAGAGCTCGTCACGCTTTGCAGGGACATGGAGGCGGGCAGTGGCTAAGAAGGGCTTCCAATACAAGCGTCTCCTGGACGTTAAGTCCCTGATTATGAATCTCAAGTCCATGGCACTACGGGAATCAGAAGATAAGCACCGCAGCGATAACGAGAAGCTGGGAAAGATTCGTGCACAAAAACGGGACCACCTCAACGTGGACAATCCGTCTTCGGACAGCCAGGAGGAGGCCTTATCCTCCCGCGACCTGCAGGTGCACACCTGGTATACTGAACAGCTGAATGAAGACCTCCGGCGCCAGGTTCACGAGGTACGGGTGGCAGAACAGGAGGTGCAGAAGCGCCGCAAAGTGGTAGAGAAATCGGCCAAGGAAAAGCAATCCCTGGAGAAGCTGAAGGAACACCAGGACCTGGCGGACCACAAGGAAAGCGAACGAGCGGAACAGAAGCAGATGGATGAGATCGCCGGTCGGCGGCATTCTCGAAATGGAGGCCTTAAGCAGTCATGAAAAAGATACTCATGGGCCTCGCTATAGCACTGATATTTTTCGTGCTTATGATCGTTCTATTTTTTGTCATTTTCCTTTTAACCAGTAATGGGGAGATGCTGGCCGAAGGAGAAGATGCGACATTATCGAGTAAAGAAATGCAGGCAATCGTCCAGGAGCGTGACTCCCTGATGGTTGACTTGGACAGCCTCCAGTCTGTGTTGGCGCGGAGTAATACCGCCCTCGACAGCCTGGAGCGGGAGTTGACCTTCAAGGGTGCCACTGCAAAAACCCTGGAAAGGCGCCTGCAGGAAAAGGACGCGGAGATCGAGTCTTTGCGTCAGGTGGAAGTAAATGCTCAGGATATGGCCAGAACGTTCGCCACCATGACGGTGGCTGAACTGACGCCTATCGTTGCTAAACTCAGTGACGATGTGGTTATGGATATCTACAAGCATACCACCAGCAAGCGAAAGAAGTTCCTGTTGGCAGCCCTCGGCGACGATCGTGCCGCGACGCTGACCAGCAGATTGGTGAAAAGGAAAGGAAGCTGATAATGAACAGTGGTGGAGCCCCGGTTTTCCAGGCTGACCACCCCCGGTTGATCAGCATGAACGGGAAAGGTAAGGGTAAGGGTGTCCTCACGGCATCGTTGGCCGGATCCCTTTTCTCACTGATACCCGGAGCCGTTGTCCAACGCGCTCAGGGATTCGGTAGCATGCTGCTGCAACTACGGGGACACAGACCTGGGCCGGGCATTCAACTGACTCGCCCGCCGGCGATAGCAGGCCAGAGTCCAACAGGGGGCGGTGATCAACCATCACTCCCGGTTGTGGCCCTTAACCGGCGGAATACGGGTGCGGCGAATAACCCTGTTCTTCGGCTTGGTGAGGCAATCCGGGACCCACAATCCCCGCAATCCACCGAAGGGATTAAAAGCCATATACAAGGCGTCCCTGCGGAGGGGATACTATCTCAGGCTGTTCCACAGGTTGAGAGTGGGGGCCTGGCGGATGCCTCCTTGAAGGCTTCTAAACAACCTGGTTCGGAGGCTGATTTTCCGAACCCCGGGCAAGCTCCCGGGGCGCGACCGGCATTGCAAATCCCTTCCCCGACAGGGAAGGTGAAGGTCGCCGGGAAACCAGCCGAACCGGCCGGAGTGAGAACGGGAGCCGGCGTTGTTACCGACGCCCGGCCATCAGGAGTTCCACCGGTAGTTACCCCCGGGGTAACCGCCGCGGGGAACCGGCCTGAACCTGAGGACATCAGCCAGTCATCCCGGCTGGCAGGCGTTCCCGGGGGCTCCCAGCCGTCTCGCTCCGTCCGTCCCTCGATTGATGGGTCGCAGACTGGATCTGTCGGCCATCGGCGCGGAGCCGGTGATAATCAGCCGGCTATCCTTGCGTCAAGGGTGATACAGTCGAGCCGCGTGTTCCAGCCGAATGGCGGGGACCGATTCGGCGTGATTCGTTCTCACCCTGACCACCGGATGTCAACCGACCGGATGGAAGTCCATCCGGAGCCGAGCCATCCATCCTTCGGGGTGAATGGCAAAGCTGAAGGATTGACCTCCGGGATTGCAGTCCAGCGTTCCCATCAACGTATGCCTTTGACTCAACCCGAAATGGTTGAGACCGGGCACCAGGGTGCCAGCGGCAGTGCAGCCGCGGGGCGCATAACGAACCAGAAAAGGTTGGATTCGAACCCATCCCTATCGGTTCGCCTGGAGGAGCCGATAACGGCACCACAAACCTCCGGGCGTACCTCTCCCATTGGGCCATCTGTGCAGCGGCCCGCCAACCACCGGGTGACCCCGGTAAAGGTTGAGGGCAAGCATACATCATCGGCCGCACGAGGAGAGGGTACTGCTAGAAACGGTTCTAATCCTGCCTACAGTCTCACCAACCAGAATGGGTCGCAGCATCCCGCGCCGGACGGCGATGGGATTAGCCGTGACTTCGTTAAACCCGTTTCGCTTGGGGTTCAGAAAAGCGGAGAGCATGTGGGGAATGAGTCCCCGGCTCCCGTGACCAATTCCCTACCGACACCGGCCCCGCCGATGGCGGGGGAAACGTCCGCCAGCCTGGCTTCTCTGGCCAGGATGACGGCACTCCACTACAGCCGATTCGTCAGCGGTGAACAGCGCGGCAGCGTGTTCACTTTTAACGGCGGGTCGCTGGGCAACGTCCGGCTTACGTTCCAGGAGAGTGACTCCGGGACCACCCTGCACATCGTTGTGGCATCGCTTGAAGTGCGCCATGTACTTCAGAGAGCGCTTCCCAACCTTGAACAGGAATGGGCCTATCAAGGGATGGACTTTTCTAACGTGAACGTGGAGGTGGGGGATACCGGTTATGAGGGAGATTTTCCCGACCAGGAAAATCTCAACGGGACCCCGGCAATTGATTCAACGGAGACCGAAGAGGTCGCCATTGATGAAGAATCGGAAAGCGTCAGAGACTACGGTTATAATACCGTGGAATTTGTCGCATAAGAAAGGAGTAAATCCATGGTAGATGCCGCACAAGCCATCGGTGGCATTCCTGTTAGCCCGGAAGGGCTCCAGCCGAACGACAGGACAACAACCATCACTCATGATGAGTTTCTGACCCTGTTGATTGCGGAGCTGGAAAACCAGGACCCCCTGGCGCCTATGAGTAGCCAGGATATGGCCTCCCAGTTGGCCCAGTTCGGCAGTCTGGAACGCCTGTACAGTATCGACCGGCAGATCGGTGAGAGCCTCAATGTTGACCTGGTAATGAGCCAGGCAATCAACAATACTATGGCAGCAAGTCTCATCGGTAGGGAATTGGTCGCCGTCGGGGACAACACTGTCCTTAAAGGCGGTGAGGCCAATCTCAACTTTGTGCTGGAAGATCCCGCCGCGGAGGTGACCATCACCATCCTCGACGAGGCTGGTCAGGTTGTCCGAACCATTGGAAGCAATAACCTGCTCGGTGGAGAGCAGACAGTGGTGTGGAATGGTACCGACTATTCCGGTCGGTCAATGTCTGATGGTGTCTATCGCTTCACGATCACCGCCAGCGACGCGGATGGCAATCCAATAAATGCTATCACAACCGCGTCCGGCGTCATCACCGGCGTCAGTTATGAAACCGGTGTGGCCATCCTGCTGGTGGGCGATCTGGAGTTCCCCATGGGCAATGTAATATCCATCCGCATACCGGAGGGTTAGACATGCGACCGGAAGAGTTGGAACTCCGCACACCACTTCGTCCGCTCAAACCGCTGCAGCCGGGCCCGGGGTCTCGTACTCCGAGTACTGGCCCGGCGGAGAAAAAAGCCGCCTTCTCCAAGGTACTGGCCAGCGAGCTGGTATCCAGGGGAGAGGCAACCGACGCGTCAAAAACGACTGCCAGGGTGGAATTCTCCGCCCACGCACTGACGCGGCTGCAGGAGCGGAACGTTGCGTTATCACCTCACAACCGGCAGCGACTGGACCACGCGGTCCAGCTGGCTGAGCGGAAGGGCAGTGTCAATACCCTGGTTCTCATGGATGACACGGCCTACATCGTGAGTGTGAAGAATAAGAAGGTGATCACGGCGATCACCAAGGACGCTGCTGTCGATAACGTGTTTACGCAGATCGACAGCGCGACGATTGTGTGACATAGAAACGGCAAGGCTGGCCCCTTAAGGCCGTCCCGAGGCTTCGGGATGGCGATCAGGGAAGCCTTGATCCTGCTGAACGACTGAGGCAGGATCTGAGCCAGAACCTGAGAAATGAAAGGGAATATACAATGCTGAGATCTCTTACATCAGCAGTGTCGGGGTTGAAGAACTTCACGCTCATGCTGGACGTGTTGGGTAACAACCTCGCAAATATCCGGACACTTGCTTACAAAGGTAGCCGGGTGTCCTTCGCTGAAACCCGTTCCCAGTCGCTGACGGCAATCTCCCGCGGCTTCGGGG
>Ga0209976_10002350_pt1 | contig 10777 bp, 18 predicted proteins | sample SumtaG_FD_182806 | JGI IMG/M metagenome (GOLD analysis project Ga0209976, IMG submission 182806) | Deep subsurface microbial communities from Indian Ocean to uncover new lineages of life (NeLLi) - Sumatra_00157 metaG (SPAdes) (version 2) | ecosystem: Environmental > Aquatic > Marine > Oceanic >... | reverse complement strand
TACACTGGAGACGATAATGTTTGATGACGAACGACCGAAAGACCTGATCACGCGGATCAAGTACAAGTACTGGGAAATCTGGCCACACTGCTTGCGACCGATGACCATGTGGTACAACTTCAAGTGTTGGGCATGGCATCGCTACTCGACCATCCGTTGCCGCCACTTGCCGCATACTTGGTCCGACCGGCGAACACTGTTGCTCCATGCGTCATTCCAGATACTCACCGACTTCATTGACAAGGAATGCTCGCCCGGTCACGTCGAGTGGTACGGCGATTGTTGCCATCAAGTTGAAGTCAACGACGTGATGGAAAACGTCATGGACGAGATGAAGGAACTCTATTGGTGGTGGAACGTGGTCCACGAGCAATCGTATCCGGCGAAGTGTGATGAACTTTGGGAGATCGCTGGGGAGTGTAGTCCGAAGATGCTGAGCAAGCCCATGGAGGGTATGGATGACTTCGTCGAGTTGGTGATGGAGTATGAGGATGACGAACAGCGTGACAAGTACACGGCTGTGACAAAGGAGATCAGGGACCTGGAGCAATACATGGATGAACAATCTGAGGCGATGTTGAAGCGACTTGCCGCCGTACGACTTTGGATGTGGACCTAAAATGAAACGACTCAAGCACTTTGACGCCTACGAGATTCCCGTAGTGGATATCTACTATGATGCGAGTTTCAATTGTCGGGGTGCCTTTTCGCTTCAAACTGTTTCTGAATTGTCAGAGTCAATTGCAGAGATCGGTCTTCAGTTTCCAGTTGTTGTGCAACCATGGGAGGATGGGAAGTTCCGCCTGATCGCGGGGCACCGTCGCTACAAGGCTGTCACCGTATTCCTGAAGTGGGATAAAATCCCAGCGACGGTACGGTCGGACCTTAATGAGCATCAGGCTCGCCTGCTGAACCTCACGGAGAACCTTGAGCGTAAAGACCTGAACATGCTTGAAGAGGCTATGGCTATTCAGGGATTATACCCAGAGGGTATTTCTCTCAGGGTAGCAGCATCAGAGTTGAAGAGACCTACTAGGTGGATTCACACTAGACTACGTTTGATGCAACTTCCAAAAGAGATTCAGGATTTGGCTGCGGCTGGTAGGATTGTTGCCACAGACATTGAAGCCCTTTGGAAGATGCCTGAAGAGAAACAGGTTGAAGCCGCCGAGAAGATCGTGAGTGTCAAGAGGATTCCTGGTAAGAGACTCCCTCGACATCTCAGAAGAGAATTCAAACCTCGCAAGACGAAAGAAGAGATCGGAAGGATGACAGGCACTCTGCTCAACGCAGGAATCAATGGTCTGCCACCTCGACTACTAGCATGGGCGGCGGGTCGCCTAACAGATAGAGAGATCAGAAGAGAGATCAAGAAACACGCTCCCGAGTATGACTTCGAGAGTGATGAGATTGGTTTATAGGGACGTTACCCAGTGTACGGCACCTCAATGTGATACAGCCGTTGAACCCATACACCTCGTTCCTGGTGACTGGGGTAGCCAAGAGGTAGAGCCAGCGAGTGGCGACGTAGGCTAACGAACGAGAAGTGCTGGGCGTCCCTTTCAGCCGCTGTAGCTCAATTGGCAGAGCACCAGTTTTGTAAACTGGATGTTGTGGGTTCAAGTCCCACCGGCGGCTCTAAAACTCATAAGGAGAAACCATGGACACTATGACGATTACCTGCGAAGAATATGATGACCTTATACAAAGGTCGAAAGCCCTCCAAGCATTGGATGATGCGGGCGTCGATAACTGGGAAGGGTTTGAACTAGCAATGGAGACGATGGAATGAACGTCTACGTCATTCTGAGACATGATCACGAACCTGATCAATTAGCAGTAGAGACGGCATTCTCGTGTCCTTTAGATGCTGAGGAACATGCTAAGTTACTGCGGAAGGCTATTCGATGCCGCGATGATTGTGTTGAAGTGCGGCGCATCGAACTGACATAAGACTCTCACGAGAGTATAAATAATACTGTACATCTAACTCGATTCAACTCAAGACTTGGAGAAATCATGAAGAAGCTCTACCTCGATTCAGAGACCTGTGGTCTACACAGTATGCCCGTACTCCTCCAGTATGCCATTGATGATGGACCAATCCATCTGTACGACATCTGGAAGAAACCCATCGGCGAAACACTTCGCCTCATCGAGAGTTGGTGGAACCACTGTATAGTGGGTTTCAACCTCTCTTTTGATGTCTTTCAACTCGCGAAGCTCTATACGATCTTCCGTCTATTGCCCGAGGAATGGATTCCAGAGGAACACATCGAGTCGATTGCCGCGCATGAGATGGAGGGACGTGATGGTCCCGCTATCAAGTTCGCCAGCGCCCTCGACCTGATGATGATCTCACGGACAAACGAGTTCCAATCCCTGATGGCACGTAAGGATATCTATATCCGAAAAGTGCCGACTGCGTTAGCGTATGCGCTGGCTGAGGAATTGGAGAAGAAAGTAGAGCTAGATGGTATCTACTTCGCTAAGAAGAAAGACCCTGAAGCCCCTCGGTGGACTGTGATGGCTCGCGAGGACAGTGACGGGGACTATGACGCCGACTTCAAGGATGTCGTCCTTCGCTTCGCTCCGGCGGGTGGTCTGAAGTTCCTGGCAGAGTACGCCATGGGGTTCACGCCGAAGTTCCACTATGAGGACGTTGAACCTCCCAAGTCTTGGTATCCCAAGGAACTTGGTTATGCGCCGTTCGCCAAAGCCCTTTCAACCAGAGAGAAAAATTGGGAAGTCTGGGGCTACGACAAAAAGAAGGAAGAGCCGAAGCTGCTTGGTCAGGCTTGGCCAGCACGCATCAAACTCTTCATCGACCACTGGGCGAACAACAAGAATGCCCGTGAATATGCCTACGACGACATCGTTTACACCAGGGAACTCGACAAGTACTTTGGCTATCCCGAGCCTGGCGATGACGACTCAATCCTGGCAACGATGGTCCCCGTGGTTCGGTGGCGTGGCTTCAAGATCGACCGAAAGGGGATGGAGGAACTCAAGGTTATCGCCCAAGCCAAGGTTGACGCCTCCCCAGTCAATCCGAACAAGCCAAGTGAGATTCGTGCATATATCGCTGAAGCGATGGACGAGATGGAATTCGAGATTGGTCTGCAAGGAGACATAGAGCAGGCTGAGCAAAGCATGAAGGACCAGAAACCTGAAACGCTTCAAGCCAGTACGAAGAAACAGATTCTTGAATCCGTTCGTGAGTGGAACATCGACGAGGATGAGGAATGCACGAGGTGTGAAGGCGATGGTTGTGTACGTTGTTGGGACACTGGTTGGACCAGAGCCAACACACCACCTTGCCAACCGGAGATGGGCAATCACGCAGCGGCATATCGTGCGGCTGAGATTCTCGATATCAAGATCGCGGCGAAGGAAGTTGAACTCTACAACAAGCTCCTCATCTCTGGTCGGTTCCATGCCAGTTTTGTTGTGGTTGGTACGAAGAGTTCTCGGATGTCAGGGACAGATGGTCTGAACGCACAAGGCATCAAAGCGACCAAGGATGTACGTCGTTGCTTCCCGCTCTCTTGGGAAGGCTTCGTCCTGTGCGGTGGTGACTTCGACTCATTCGAGGTAACCCTGGCTGACGCCGTCTACAATGACCCTGCCCTTCGTAGGGACCTAATCAAGAAGATCAAATGCCCCTACTGCCATGGGACGAAGAAGTGTCACAAGTGTGATGGCACCGGGGAAGTCAAAGGGAAGATGTGCAAGGAGTGCAAGGGCTCTTGTGAGTGTGGTGAGTGCGACGATGAGTGTATGACTCGCCAAAAGATTCACGGGTTGTTCGCCATGTCCATCTTCCCCGGCAACAGCTATCCCGATATCATCGCCAGTTCAGGTCAAGAGACTGACATGTACTTGAAGGGTAAGTCCGGTGTGTTCGCCATGATCTATGGAGGCACCTGGGAAACTCTGGTGAGGAACTTGGGCGTCAAGGAAGAGAACGCCAAGGCTGCCTTCGAGAACTTCGACAAGGCATACCCCGGCGTCAGTAAGGCTCGCGAGCGTACGTTCGATGCCTTCTGCTCGATGCGTCAACCGGCTGGTGTCGGGTCACAAGTGGTGTGGAGAGAACCACAGGACTACGTCGAATCGTTCCTGGGTTTCAAGCGGTACTTCACTTTGGAGAATCGTATTTGTCGAGCCTTGTTTGAGTTGGCTCAATCGCCTCCCAAGGGTTGGCGGAACCATCCAGTCAAGGTGTGGCGACGTGAGCGTGTCCAGACAGCCGGCGGTGCTGTCGCGAGTGCTCTATATGGAGCCGCCTTTGGTCTCCAGCAAGCCAACATGCGAGCCGCTGCCAACCATGAGATTCAATCCCCTGGTGGACAGATCACCAAGCGAGCCCAGCGGGCTATCTGGGACCTGCAACCGGTCGGGTGTCATGAGTTGTTCGTGGCTCCGATGAACGTCCATGATGAACTCATGGTCGTCACAAAGCCAGAGTACGTCCCTCTCGTCACTGAGAAGGTCAGAGAAGTCGTCGAGTTTTATCGTCCGCAAGTCCCATTGATCGGAATGACCTGGAACGAATCCCAAGCAAATTGGGCTGAGAAAAAGGGTGGTTCCATAACCGTCAAAATGGCAGCCCCGGAGATGCAATAATGTATATGCACCATGAGAAGAAAGTCGGTTTCATTGCACACCCACGAACGGCATCGAGCGCCACCGCTCACACGTTAATGGAGATGGGTTTTGAAATTACCAGTCACGGTCACCATGGGATTCCCATGGAAGTCTTTGACGGTGACTGGAATATCTTCTGTACTGTTCGGAACCCTTTTGATGTCCTGGTGTCTTGGTACTACGCCAAGGAACGGGAGCACAACTTCGACGATTGGTTACCAATCTTCCTGAGAGATTGCGGGTTCCTCCAAGGTGTAAGGATGTTCTTCGGTCGATCTATTTGCACCCATGTGCTTCACTATGAGACTCTTCAGGATGACTTCAATGGAATGTGTCAGATCACGGGTTTGCCTCATACGCCAATCCTGGAACGGAATGTGTCACCCCACAGGACACACAAGGGTTACATGTCGAAGTACAACTTCGAGAGAGCACGGATGGTCATCGAACGATTCCGTATGGACTTTACCGAGAATGATTATCACATACCATCTTTGAAAGGTTGCTAACATGTTGCTACTTTACCGAGTCGAGGGTCTTAATGAAGCAGGCGATTGGGAGACTATTCGAGTCTGCCGTCTGGCTTATCTGAAGACAGAGATAGTCGAGATTGAACGCTATGGACTCTTCAATTTGCGGAAGAGGAAAGTAGTCGTTGATCGTGTGATCCACAATGAGAAAGAAGCGGAAGCCGCTGCGTGGGATGCAGCTCAGAAGTACTACCACCGAAACGAGGTTCAGTTCAAGAGTCGACGTATCACAGTTACATCAAGAGTCGATGGTGTTTTGAAAACTGTTGTTATCAGAGAGAGGTAACTATGCTCAGTAAGGTCATACAGTACGAGGTTGAGGTTGTCAAGAACGTCGGCAGTCATCAACCTAAGTGGGTAGTCAGAAATAAGGTCGTGCCTCACTATGAGTACCATGAGAGTGTGATGACCAAACGGTTCCTCTGGTGGAGGTGGTCCACGACTTACCTACTGTTACAGAACGAACGCAAAGCCCGCATCCGTGCAAGGCATAAGGCGTTCAAGATCGCGAAGAAACTCTACCCCGAGTATCTCGTGCGTTTGTTTGTCGTCTTCAAGTTCCCAGAGATTGACGAACCGATTCGACATTGTGTTTGGGAGAACGGTCAGTACTACTCAACTCACTGAGGTAAACAAATGAGATTTGCACTAGAAGTTTTCCTTATCATCGCAGTCATGGCTTCGATATCCATAGGTGTCATTGCTCTGAACCAGCGGGACCATTGCAGAGCCGAAGTCGAACGTCAGGAAATCGTCCTCGATCAATGGGAGACATATTATCAGTTTCAAGGTGAGATACACAAAGTATGGGACGAACGTGTACGTGTGGACCGCAAGGTAATCGTCAAACTGAATGATGACATTCGGGGCTACAAGGCGCTGAATGAAGCCCTGGAAGGTCGCATCAGGAAGATGGCAGGTGGCTATCATATCAGAGAGATGAATCTCCTAGCTGAGATCGAACGTCTGAAGGAAGAGTTACAGATCAGGATGACTCCTCCCAACAAAATCCCCAACTGGGATGCCCTTGAACCAACATGTCAATGAACTCTTACTGGAGAAACGAAATGAAGAATCGACAATCCGAAATCTGTCTCTGCATTATCATCGTTGTCTTGTTTATTGTCATACTCCTCATGGGCGGGAATGTTGATCGCCTGACAGACGATAACAAACAACTGCGTATGGAAGCCAGCCGCAATGTATTGGTCATCGACAGCTTGGAGACGCTGTGTCGACTTCAGATCGAAGAGACCAAACTGTGGGAGGAGAAGCATCATGAAGTACACAGGAAAATGCTTGAATGGATGGCATCCACAGCCTCTTGGGAAGCCGAATACAAAGACCTTGAAGCAAGGGCTGCTGAGTTCGGGAAGGTTGCCTGTGAGCAGGTCATGGACCTGATGAATGAGATCAAACAGTTGAAGGAGATGTTGCGAGGTAGTGGTATACCACCGATTCCTGGCATCACTGAGGAAGATGACGAATTGCTTGAACCCTTGGATAAGCCAAAGTGTGGTAGGTAATGGGCGACATCATCAAACCGAAGCACGGACCCGAGTGGCACATCCAGCAACGACTGATACGGTTCCTCCAAGCAAGGAAGTGGACTGTGGAGGTGATGCACGGGAACGCCTTCCAACGAGGCATCCCCGATCTCTATTTGTTCCGCGACGATTGGGGCGCACGTTGGGTCGATGTCAAGCACCCTAAGAAGTACTCGTTCACGAAAGCCCAGAGGATCAAGTGGCCAACCTGGCATCGTGCCGGAATCGGCATCTGGATTCTAACGGCTGCGACTCAGAAGGAATACGACAAGCTCTTCGCGGCACCCAACTGGTTGGACTACTGGAAAGATTCCTGGGCGATGCCTACCGAAGACGAGATCGATAGTATGATTGACACACTATGGGAGGAAGAAGATGCTAGGGATAACGGAGGAAGTTCTGGAGATAGCGAGGAAGGCTGGTATAACGAAGGGTGAATTGGAGAGTCTCTTTCGGACACTCACCGACAAACCAGTTGACGAATTTCACAACGTAATGTTAGGACTACCTTATGAGACGACAGATAAAGCCAAACGCATGGTCGTGTGCGATCACCGCCCTAGCAATGACCCTGGGCATCCCCGTTTTGGAACTGGTAAAAGAGCTAGATCACGACGGCAGCAAAGTGATCTTCCCACTTCTCCCGGACCCACAGTGTCGGAGGGGGTTTCACTCTCAAGAGCTAATCATGCTCGCTTGGCGGCACAGGTTCGCGATGACTCCCATCGAATTGTATCCGACCATCTTGGCAAACGACCACTCAGTGATCCACCCGGTCTGGGAGAAGACTGAGGAAGAATACAAGGAACGCTTCACTGGGATCGTCCGGGAGAGTGCTGGTATCTTGGAGGGTGAGGGTCACACTTGTCACCATGCTGTTCACAACAATGCTGGGACACTGTATGACCCTGATCCAAGTGGGACCATCTACCCGTTCTCTTTCCAAGATTGTGAAGCACAGGGCTTTTACCCCTCTCGACTCTGGGTTTTCACGAGGTGGTCATAATGAACATCCATGCTAACATTGGTCGACTCTTGGTGGAATATGGGGCGACAAATGTAAAGGCACCAACCCCTACAGAGAATCGCAACCACTTCATGCGGATGCTTACCTGTGGTGACAAAACGGAATTGAACGCCTACGCACTAGCCAACATACGGATAGCGTCAAACGTGGTGACCAGGTTTCTTAAACGGCATCCTTGGGCGACTTACCTGATAGATGACATTTTCTCAACTTCTCTCTGTACACTATTTGAGGCACTACAAACATTAGTCGACAAGGCTAATCATGACCCAGAGGTTTTCTGGACGGACCTGGGGTGTCTCGATGAAGAGGGGAGATTTCCTGTTTCGATGTACCTCTACATCTCGATATACCGAAGTGTTCAGGAGTGTTTTGAAGAGGACGCCGTCCAGGCAATCTCCCCAGAGATGATTAAAAGGATCACCCTTGATTGGCTGACGGAACCCACCATCATCCGCAAGCACCAATTGACTGCGGGGATTGAGGAGGGGGTGGAGTATAACCACTTTGACTCTGTTGACATCTTGAATGATGCTCTGGAATATTGTCAAACAGACTTTGAGAGGGACATCATCAGGATGAGATTTGAAAGTATGGATGACACCGAGATCGCTAAAACCTTGAGAATTTCTCAACAGTGGGTACATCGAACACGCAAAAAGATTGGTGATCGGTACAAGAGGTATCTCCGTGTATTTCCGTAATAATCGTCTTAACCCTACCCTACCTGACTAGGATTTATTCATTTCTGGGAATATCCATTTAGATTGGGAGAGAGGGAGCAAAATCTGGGTATACTAAATAGAACGAAGACACATTCCTAACCGGAGACAACCATGCCACGACGTGATCTACTACAACTAGCGGCGACGTTCAAAGCCCTCAAGTCCAAGGTCGCAGGCTGGATGCTCAGTGAAAAGCTGGACGGCAGTCGATGCTTCTGGGACGGCGGTGTGTCCCGTGGGATGCGTACAAAGGATGTCCCCTGGTCTGGTATCATCAACCCTAAGAAAATCGGGGAACTCAAGAAGAAGATCAAGCCGGTCGCTACCGGGTTGTGGAGCCGCTATGGCAACCCGGTCATGGCACCCAACTGGTTCCTGGATGGTCTTCCAGCCATCCCACTGGATGGCGAACTGTGGGCTGGTCGCGGGAGCTTCCAACTCTGCCGTTCGATTGTTGCTGGGGATGTCCCTGACCCACGATTCAACCAGGTGAAGTACGCCGTCTATTCGATGCCGGGAACCGCCGTGTGGGCACCTGGGTTGATTAAGAACACCAGCATGTACCGCGAGATCGATGAGTCTGCCTTGGCTCTGGTCCAGAAGTATTACGCCAATCCTCATGCCCTCTACAGTGATACCATCAATTTTGAGTGGGAGTTGGACATCCTCGCTCAGTACCTCCCAGATGACCCAGAAGCCCCCTGCTACGTCCACAAGCAAATTCGGCTCCCAGAAGACGAGGCTGCCGCCCGTGCTGCTATTGATAGCTTCCTGGAGGGTGTGATGGACCGCGATGGTGAAGGTGTCATTATCCGCGACCCCAAGGCAGTCTGGACACCGAAGCGTGTAAACACGCTCCTCAAGCACAAACCCATCGACGATGATGAGGGTATCCTGGTCGGCTTCACCAGTGGGCGTCGAACCGATAAGGGCTCCAAGCACATGGGTTGCATCGGGGCGCTCATTCTGGACTACAAGGGCAAGCGGCTGGAACTGTCTGGTCTGACTGACGCCGAGCGACTCTTTGCGACCGAGGGTGACCGGCATTACGCCAATGAGCATCCAGGTGAGGACATGCCCGCCGATACTCAAGGTAACTGGTTCAAGCTGGGTCACCGCATCACATTCAAATTCTGTGGGGGTTTATCTGATGATGGACTTCCGAAATCAGCCCGCTACTTCCGCAACCGAGGAGAAGCGGAGTGATTCCTTTTAGAACTCACATCCATATCGACCCCGAGACTGATACACCTATTGAAGAGACATGGTACAAGTTAAGGGATGGTGGATACTATCGTGAATTCTCGCGACCTTCCGGACTTCCAGAAACTACACTTTGGAAACACTTTACAGAGGGGTTAAAATGATTGAGTTTCGAGTGGTAACAGTCACCAATGACCTGGAAAGGAACCCTGAGTGTCTCGATGACACTGATGAGTTCCCACAGTGTGTACGCTGTGTGGAAGATGAGGTTGAAACCTTCATCGTTGGTAATGGTGATTTCTGGCCAGCCCGTGAATTCTTCAACATGGTCAGTGTCAGACGTTTCACAGTTGATTCACCACTATAGGTGCCAGAATGACAAACAAAGAAGTCAAACGTGCGCTGTTGAAAGAGTACATCAAAGTGGTTAATATCTGCTTGGTGTTGACGCCGATCCACATCTCATATATGGGATTCAGGTTTGACACCAACCACTTCCGTGCGTACAAATCGCTGTACATCTTCGGTCTGCGTATCGCAAGGTGGAGGGTAGACATATGATTAGTGATCTCAAAGCGTATCTATTGATTACTCTCGGACTGCTGCCGGGCGAACTCGCCTTCGTCACATACATAATGTCCATGGATGGTCTTTTGACTCCACTCAACTTCATGTGTTGGCTCGGTGTCTTTGTCACCCTCAACTTCTTCATCACTGCTGGCTTCCAGAGTCACGTCGCCGAGCGAATGAAGGCTGAGCGGCAACAGGAGAGGATTGAAGATGCGGAGTAAGTACAAGTCGACAGACACGAAGACAGGGGAAAGGATGCGTTGGCATCTCTTCATTGGTGGTGCCCTTTCTCTCACGTCGTTGTTCACACCTTTCAGTTCGATGTATCGCTGCTGGAAGTTCCAAGGTGGGAACTCCACCATCGAGTACACCGAGTATTACATCTTCGGAATCCGAGTAGCGAGGCGACGATTATGAGATTTGCGTTTGGATGGTTCATACTGTTCCTGATTTTCTCCTTCGTATTTGGGTGGGCTGAAGTTGGTCTCACCTGGATGATTTGCAACTCAACCCTTGATATGTCTT
>Ga0209976_10002348_pt1 | contig 10778 bp, 9 predicted proteins | sample SumtaG_FD_182806 | JGI IMG/M metagenome (GOLD analysis project Ga0209976, IMG submission 182806) | Deep subsurface microbial communities from Indian Ocean to uncover new lineages of life (NeLLi) - Sumatra_00157 metaG (SPAdes) (version 2) | ecosystem: Environmental > Aquatic > Marine > Oceanic >... | reverse complement strand
TGATTAGCCTCAACGTAAGTGGATTTCAGTAGAGCAGCACGACAGGGGGTGGGAAATATAGAAGATGAATGTTTTCCCCCTAAGTATTTTCGAGCCGTTACGTCAGCAGATCGCGGAGAAGGACCACCATCAATCAATCCAATCGGAATGTCTATAAGAACTAATTCAGCATCTGAATGAGTTTGCCAAAAGTCTTCGATTGTTGTAAATATTTCGATCTCCCATTTTAATAGGTTTGGTTTAGAAATGCTAACCCAACCCGCCTTACAGCCATCAATCCCAAAAAAATTAGCCAATCTACTCATGATAATTATTTTTTTAATATAACCTACTTTTGTAAAGATTTATTATCATCAATAATCTTTAGATATTTTTTAATTCATTTAATGGAATAGTTTTATCAACATATATCTCGTTTATTAAAGGTTCAAGGGAAGGGATATAACTAACAGTTATAACTTGCTTGTTGGTTTCTATCATCAATTTCAGTTAAAATTCTATAAATAAATATCATTCAAGAGTAAATAGATCTAAATAGTAATCTATTTATGTTTAAATTTCTATAGGAATAATAATGACTCAAAAAACTATCTCTCTAAACGAAAAATCATATAAAATGCTTAAAAAATTGAAGAAGGAAAATGAATCGTATTCAGATTTAATTATTCGTCTCTGTTCTATGCAAGATCCATTTTTAAAAGATCCATTACTAGAGTTTTCCGGTATTTTTAGTGATGATAATGATTTGTGGGAAGAAATCGAAAGCTTAATCAAGACTTATAGATCTTCATACTTAACAAACAATATAGAATAGTAGAATAATAGATAATAATGTTTCTCCTTGATACAAATATTATAATCGCAATTTTACGCGGTAAACAAGAAATTGTAAAAAAATATCAGAGGATATCATCAAAGAGTCAGCCCATTTATCTCACTACCTATACTATTACAGAAATTTATATTGGATTCGAAGATCAGGAATATAAACAGCAAAATCTTGAGAAATTAAACATTCAAAAAAAGCTCTTTGATAAGATGATTAATTTTTTAGAAGCTCAAAAACGAATTATATCTTTAGACTTGGAAGGTGCTAAAATTTTAGGGAAATTACTATATCAATTAAAGATTAAGGGAAATATAATACCATTTATTGATGCGATCATTGCCGCCATTGGAATATCAAGAAATTTAACTATTATTACATCTGACAAAAATCATTTCAATGCGATAAAAACTGTTAATGATAAATTAGTTGTTGAGTTTTGGTAACAGTTCCTAATCTAACCGTTAAAGTAAATGGAAAAAACGAATTTTAATTATGATTTCGATCTCCCATAGGAATGGTGTTGGTTTATAAATAAAAAAGCAAAATTCCTATAGAAACTACGTTCTTCGTTCGCAAGCTGAATAACTCTGAATTAATCATCACCGTACCAAGAGATAATGTAGAGGAAATCCTCAGAGGTTGAAATATTAGGTTGTTGAAAACTCCATTTTCCGGAAATTCCCAATTCCTTTGCGCTAAGATTAAAATGACTCACAGCTATTCCAATATCAATACGTCGAAATGTATTGTAAACTAATCCTATTTTATCTTGAGTATACACGATATAAAAGTGAAATATATTTTCATTGCCTTCTTTAACTATCCTCCATGGTTGAAAGTTTCCCGCACTTGGAGCGAGATGTACATCCTCGATTAAAGGTAGATATTTTTTTGCTTTTTCTTGTGAAAGTGGGGATGAAAAATCAGCTTCGAAAAAGAGTTTATTCCAGGGAAATCGCTTATCTGCTCTTGCATATGAACGAATCATATTTTCTCTTGATGTTCGATCTGCTGGATATCCTATCGGAGTAATGGCAGGAACAATTTCATTTTCTCTTTTTTTTATTTTAGCAGAAAACAAGGATTTGTTAAATGTACCTCCTAACCAACACGTGCCTAGCCCAAGATCAGTAGCAGCTAAAATAATTGATTCCATGATATACCCAAAATGTTCTCGATCATACTTTGAGCTCTCGACTGCACCAACAATAAAATCTTGTGCTCCTTCAATTGTTCCATATGTCCCCAGTTTTTGTTTTTCAGAAGGATCAAACTCTGGCAAACTTAATAGTTCAAATCGGGCTTTTCCAGCAAGTTCACTAAAAGGGCTATTAAAACCATTTTTTTTCATTATTTTAATCATAGCATCTCGAACGTCATCTTTAAGAATCTCACCGGAATAAGTCCTCCATGAAGTGCGCGCTTTGATAATATCCGATATTGGTTTAGAAAACATCATAATCGTAATTCTTAAAATCAAATATTAAAATACAAATTCATGAGTGTCTTTTAGCACTTCTTCATTCACACACCAAATGTAATGTCCCTCTTCAACTTTTATCTTGTGAGGTGCTTCTTGTCGGCATAAATCATTATAAGATTGTGTATAACAACGAGGGTTAAAACTACATCCAGGTGGAGGATCTATTGGACTTGGAACCTCACCTTTAAGAACAAAAGTAATTTCTCGATCCTCAGCACTAACTTCAGATCTTGACGCGAGAAGAGCTTTTGTATATGGATGCGTCGGATTAGAGAAAATCTGTTTTTTATTACCCGCTTCAACGAATTTACCAAGATACATTACAGCAATTCTATCAGCAATATGGTTTACAACAGATAAATCGTGTGTTATAAAAAGAAATCCATAATTGTACTTATTTTGCAAATCTTTAAGCAAATTGAGGATTTGAGCTTGAACAGACACATCAAGAGCAGACGTTGGTTCATCCAATATGATTAATTCTGGATTACATGCTAATGCTCTGGCAATAATGATTCGCTGCTTTTGTCCTCCTGAAAACTCATGGGGATACCTATCCATATGTTCTTGCTTTAAAGAAACTTCTTCTAATAGTCTTAATACACGTCTTCGAATAGTATCTTTATTAGATATCCCTAGAATATTTTTAAGTGGTTCAGCGATAATATCTACTACTTTCTTTTGAGGATTCAATGAAGCATCAGGATCTTGAAAAACCATTTGAATTATCTTTCTTACCTTATATGAATAATCTGATGGGAGCAGTTTATTTTTTAGCAAAATTTGACCTTCGCTTTTATCTATTAATCCTAAAATTGCCATTGCTATCGTAGTTTTTCCACATCCACTTTCTCCAACTAATCCAACAGTTTCACCTGCTTTAATCTTAAAAGTAACACCATCAACTGCTTTAACAGCACCTATTTGTTTTCTCAAAATACCATGAAGAAGAGGATAATGAACTTTTAAGTCTTTAATTTCTAATAGAGCCTCACCTTTTTCAAGAGCTTTCATTTCATCTAGATCTGGGCGTTTGATTGTTCTAAATGAAACTCGTTTAAGAATTATTGCTAGAACAAAAGAAATGATCAAGGCAATTATATTAATCTGAAAGATATTATAAAAAACATCAGCAAGGTTTATAAGAAAATTCAATGAGATAGAAATCAATCCTGGAATAGCGGCTATTAAAGCAATCAAATTTGTTACTTCATAAACTAATTGGATTTTACTCCCATATTTTACGACAAATGTAGTAATACTAATCGTTACTACAATACTTATGACATAGATTGAGATAATAATCATTTTTTCATCATCAGGTAAAGAAATCAAACTGGTTAGGAAAACTTTGAGAAAAAGATTAAGGAAAATACCTATCCCACTTAGGATAACTTGAATTATTGCAATTGTAATGAGAGAGCTTTTCATATCTTTCTTATAAAACCTCATATACATTAAGGTTCCAATAATAATATTAGTAATAATCACAAAAACATCAATTAAGTTAAATATATAAAAAAAATCAAAATTAAATAGAAAAAAGGAAATAAAAATTCCTAAAAGATTGAATATTAACCATATAAGATTTAAAATAATTAAGGGAGAGTTCTTTTTTTTTTCTTTTTGAAACAACATTTCATTAAAATTGCTCAAAGAAGCTTCTAGTTTCAATATTAATTTTTTATATGAATTTAGTAAAACAATTCCAGCTATAAAAACAACAATTACGACAATTATTTGAATCCAAGGTTCATTTCTAATAGTTTGTAATAACAAAATTAATCACGCTCTCTAATTATTTTTAAATATTAATTTTCTATTTGATCTTTATATTCAGGATCATAGAGATGACATGCTACATAATAATTTGGTTCAATTTCTAAACTTTTTGGTATTATTGAATCACATATTTCAAATTGATATTGACATCGTGGATGAAAACGACAACCTGAAGGAGGATATATTAAATTTGGAACTGATCCACGAATGACTTCTAATTTCTCTCTTTCTTCTCCCACTTTTGGAATCGAACTCAAGAGTGCTTTAGTATATGGGTGTAAGGGAGATCTGAATATTTTGTTTCTTATTCCATATTCCACAATATAACCACTATACATCACCGCTACTTTATCACTTACCTTTGAAATAATTCCTAAGTCATGTGTAATAAATAATATTGAAGTTTCATATTTTTTCAATAAATCCTTCATAAGCTTTAGTATTTGATTCTGAACAGTTACATCCAAAGCAGTAGTAGGTTCATCTGCTATCAATAAACTTGGACTACACGCAAGAGCCATAGCAATTTGGACTCTTTGTCTCATACCTCCACTTAATTCATGTGGAAATAGCTCATAGATTCTTTCAGCATTAGGAATATTTAAATCTTTTAACATTTTTATGCTCCAGTAACGAGCAATTCCATACATACTTTTATTGGGATCCTTTAAAGCTTCTAAATTCAATTCCTTATCCATATGCAGAAGATAAACTTCAGATATCTGTTTTCCAATTTTAAAAACCGGATTTAAGGAAAGTAAAGGATCTTGAAAGATCATTGTGATTTCTTTTCCTCGATATTTTAACATTTCTTCCTCATTTTTTTTCAATAAGTCTTCTCCTTTATAAATAATCCGTCCGGCTTCAATTACACCCGGATCTCTTATTATTTGAAGAATAGATAATGCTGTGACTGTTTTTCCACAACCTGTTTCCCCAACTAAACCTAATACTTCACCTTTCTTTATCTCTAGAGATATTTTCTCTAAAGCTTTCACGACTCCTTCTTCCGTGTAGAAATAAGTTTTAAGATCCTCAACTTCCAAAATTATATCTTTCACTTCTTCCCTGCGATCTTCTTCCTTCTTTTTAATTGCCTTTTGAAGTCCTCGATAATTTATTTCACCACTTTCAGGTAAAGATTTATATTTTAGGAAATAAAAATATGAAACACCATAAATTCCAATACTAGTAATTATTTGAACTCGGAAATCTAAGAAAAAACTACCAAAATTGAAAAAGTTACCTAAATACGCCCCAAAAAGAAAGATGAGGAAGGACCATAAAAAGTATGTAATAAAACTACTAATGATTAATACTTTTTTTAACGCAGATTCAGTTATTCTAGCGTCAATATCTCTCATTCTATTCCTAAAATAAGTGAAAAGAATACAAAAAAATACGATTCCGAATTCACTAATAAAACTAATATAGAAAATATCGTTAAACTTTAATGGTGAAACTAGTAATGAGATGATCGCTCTATCAAGAGGTTCGATGTATAATGAAATGTTAAAGATGTCAAGAAGATCGATAAAGAAAAACAACAACGATAGTACTAAACATAAAATTACGAATATTACGGTCCATTTCTTAAACTCTTTGCTGATTTTTTGATTTTTTCTTGACACTAATGCTCTATAAAATAGAGTGAATAACAGAACTTCTAAACCAAATAGAAAGGGATCTCTATACAACGCGGTAAAGATAACATGAAAAGATTCTAACATTTGAAAGAGAAACTTAATCCCAAATATTATTCCAAAACAAATCAAACAACTAATTCTTGCACTTCTACCAAAAGATTTTGCATCAATTCTAAACTCCCTTGGAGTAAGTCTATAAATAAAATAAAAGCCTATAATTAGAATTATTATTAGAAATATAGTTTCTAATAACGCCATTAACGGATTAATCGTAACAATTATCTGAAATATCATTTTTATATTTTGATGTATTTTTATTTATATTTTTAATCTAGGATCTATAGCATCTCTTAAACCATCACCAATTAACATTGCCGCAATTGCAAAAAGACCCGTACATAGACCGGGTATGAGAAAAGCCAGGATATTTGGCTTATAAATATTGCCCCATGCTATATCTTGCCCCCAATTTGGAATTTGGGCATTAACTAGACCGAGAAATGAAATTGCGGCTATTCCTAGCATAGTGATTGCCATTTGTCCAAAAAAAGTTAATATCATTGCGGGTAACGCATTTGGGAGAATATGTGAAAACATAACTTTAAATTTTAATGCACCTCCTGTTTTAGCAGCCTTAACGTACAGCATTTCTCTTATTTGCAAAACTAATGATCTCATAAATCTTAAATTTCCAGCAATTGCAAAGCTTCCCCAGATCAATAACATGTCGATCAAGTTTAAACCAAAAATCTGTGTTAAAATTAACACTATTACTAAAACGGGTATGGAATATATTAAATCCACAATTCGCATTACAATATAATCCACTTTACCGCCAAAATATGCTGAGATGGTCCCTAATATTAATCCCCCCCCAACTGCAATTCCAGTAGGGAGTATAGCCATAAATAATGAAGTTCGAGCACCCCACAGCATTCTTGCTAAAACATCGTACCCACTTCTTGTAGTTCCTAATGGGTGCTCAGGACTCGGAAGCATATAAGGAACACCCGGAATTGAGGGAGGTACCATTTCCTGTAAAGGATATTGTGTTAGCCATGGTACATAAATACCCATGAATACAAAACTAATTATAATTAAAGCACCTGCTATTGTTAAATAAGTAAGTAAATGACGAAAAAACCTTCTTTTAGATCTTATTTTCTCAATTTCATATTCTTGCTCAGAGAATTCAGGAATTCTCGTGCCTGGAAGTAGATAAAATTTAATTAATGATAAAATTCTCGGTTTGTCATTTTTTTCCTTAATTCTATCAATTTCTTTTTCTATTTTAATCAAAAAAATTACCTTTATTTTATTTTTATGTTTTTTTTCAATTATAGATAATCCTAGGATCGATAATGGTGTACATCACATCAGCAATTAAATTACTACTTAATAGGATTACTGTAGCAACCATTACACATCCATTTATTACTGGAATATTACCTGAAATTATCGAATTAAAGAAAGTGGACCCAAATCCAGGATATTCAAATATAATTTCAATAAATAAAGACCCCAATAGAGCACTAGCAGTCCCTCCAATGATAAGATTGCTAGTAGGAATTAATGCATTACGAAGTGCGTGTTTATTAATGATTTCTTTTTCAGGAACACCTTTAGCACGTGCAGTTCTTATGTAGTCCTGATTTAACACATCCAACATGCTGGACCTTGTTTGTCTTGTAATACCGGCAAGACTTACTAATGTCATCGAAAGCGCAGGAAGTAGAAAGTGACCTATTGTATCCCAAAAATATAGAGGCTCATTGAATATAATACTATCAAGAAGTCTAAACTTTGTGCCATATGTATTTAAATAAGACATTATTGGAAAAATTCCAACAATACAGATTAATATTCCGGAAATAAGCAAAAATATATAATTTTTAGTTGTCTGTTGTTCCTGTTTCCGGAGTTTATTACCGCGATAAATTAGGTAAAATCCTCCAATCACTAAAAAAACGATCATTACCATGACAAACAAACTAAATGGAGGAGGTATGGCATCTGGAAAAGCTGGATCCAACAACACATTATTAGCTTTATAAATACCCATATCAAATTCGTAAAAGGTTGCTTCATATAATGCTATACCAAATAAATATTGAAGCAAGATAGCGATCCAAAAACTAGGAAATCCCGCACCAATTACTGCTATAGATCGAATTAAAATATCTTTCTTCTGTTTCCTAATTTTTGCAGATGTACTCCCTAGTTTAACAGCAATTATGGGTATTATAAAAATGGGAATAATAATCATCTCAAGCGTTCTTGGAAGAACTGATATAATTATATCAGTAACCAACCAACCCTCAAATTTACCACTATAAGATTCCCCCCAATTACCTGTGAAAAAATCTCGAAAGTAATTTATAAATTGAATATGAAGTGGATCATTTAATCCTAATCTTTCCATTTCATTATAATAAATTTGTATATCCCTTGCAGTCATCTCCGATTGTAAAGGATTTATTGCCATTGCGTTAGATAAAAGCCACGTGATTACTAAAACAGCAAATAACATTGGAATAATCATGAGGATTCTTTTAATGAGATATTTAACCATATTAGTAGACTTTTTCACCATTTTAATCCACCATTTTAAATTGCACGTCGATTTTTAACATATTTCTTCAAAAACACTCCGGAAAGTGCTCCACTTAAGTTTATTCCGAAAATAATCAATAAATTGATGTACCCTTTGATAGATGCAAATTGAAATACGAGCGGTTCAAAAGAAAATCCATACATGATAAAATAAAACAAGAAACCTTCAAAAACAATAAGAGGGATTAACCATAAAGATGCCCTAATTCCATAATGCGCAATATCTTCTTTATATGTTAACCAAAAACAAACAAGAAATAATAATAAACAAGGCAGCATGAAACTCGCTAAAAAGAATTCATACGTCCAAAAAATCATAATTATTACAGTCTCGGGTATAATTTCAAAAGAAAACCAATCATTTCCCTCATCAAACATAAAAAAATTAACAATAATACCATAATATCCAAGAAAAACAATTAAATATGCAAAAGTAACTCGTCCTTGTCGCCCCCAGTCTATCTTCCAATTTCCTTTATCTTTACTATTGTTTGGCATATTTAGTTATATATATTAAAATCCTTTCAAATATTATGTTATAATTAAAAAATTAGAGTGGTATTTAACAATTATGAGTTTAATTGTTTTGTTTATATATACGTAATTCTAAATTCTCTACTTGATAAATTTAAATTTGATCAATATATCAGATATATCAACGAATCTAATTTAATAAAAATTAAAAACAAAATTAAAAGGAAAAGAAAATGAAAAGAAAGAACTTAAGATTTTTCGTACTTTTCACATTCGTCAGTGCTATGATCTTACCTATAGGTGTTGTAGCAGCTAGTTCAAACATATCAGGATTAAAGACTAGTGTTCTCGTTCAAGCAACAGATAATTCTACGATGATTGGTGTAGTTGGAGGTAGTGAATTTAAAAATTGGGGTCCAACAACCTGGCAATTCAGTCTTGGAAGTGCTTGGATGGTTGGAGGGCAAGGTGGAGGGCCGAAAGGTCACACTTTAGAGAATCTTTGGCATATTCGAGATGTTCCAACAGATCCTTATTTTGAATATACGCCAGTGCTAGCAACGGGTTATACCGTTGAGGAGTATTGGCCTTCAGAAGAGAATAGTTTTGGTTGGAACGCTACTGGTGGAATGCGAGTTGTAAATATTACCCTTCGTGAAAATGTCAAATTTCAAGATGGTTCAGAATGGAATGCTACGGTAGCTAAATGGAATATTGATCGCGCGTATGTACTAACAGGAAATTTAACGGGTTCGGAAGGATTGCTTCATAGTGATATTATGGGCCACATGACTTTTAAACCTGGTATAGACTATGAACCTTTCTTTACTACAACCTGGAACTATTCCTATACCTTTAGTAATGATAACCTTACGGGACTTCCTCAGCCACCTGAATATTATGGTAAAAATAATGACCCAAATTTGAGTTGGACTAGTGTAAATCGAACCTACATAGCAGATGGGCGCTTTTCAGTCTTTAATAAAACTCTTGTTGTAAAAGATGCTAGTCAGACAGCAAGCGGAACAGGTGGAACTATTCAAATACAACTCAATGATTATGTAACAGATCTTAGATTAATAGCATGGCTCCCGATGATCTCAATGGAACAATATAGTGATATGTTTTACACCCAAATACTGGATGAATTCGATTGGACTGGTGATCAACTTGCCTGTGGGACTGGCACCTACAAAGCATTAGAAGTAGATAAAGTTAATCAAATAATGAAACTGGAGCGATTTGATGATTATTGGAACTTTACAGAATTGAGAGCTGCAGGTAAGATGATAGTTAAAGATGGACTTATCTCATACATTACTGGTGATACTGATGGTCAATTAGTAACGACAGCAATGACAGCAGGGGATGCTGATTTCGCCTGGGATGGACCTTACGGTGAGATTTTTGAAGACCAACTAAAAGCTTCATCGTTGCTAGACTATACGAGCACCGGAACTGCCGACAGCATAGAGCAAGTAGACTTCATCATACCAAATACGGATACGGCATTTAGAAAAGCTATATCTTATGCGTTCAATTATACTCAATATTTAGTAAGCGTTAAAGAGGGAGAAGCAATCCGTTGTGATAATTTAATGGGGGAGAATAGCGTTTATATCAATCATAGTATTGTGGGGTCCCTTCAAGATCTTACAATCGCGCGCAATGCCCTACTTAACGATCCAAGCTATGGTTCTGCACTAGATAATGCAGGAATTAATATAAGTAGCCCAACACAAGATTGGAATGACTTTGCAGACAACGTCGGGAGTTTAACTAATGCTACCGCTAAGGAACTTTTTACATTTGACTATCTTCACGACATCTATAATGTGGACCTTACGAGTACATTAGAAACTAGTATCGCAGATATTGGTATAGTTCTTAATAAATCTGGAGCAACACCTTCTAATCCCTATGGAGATTATAAAACCCTCAGTCTTTGGGG